>Ga0116228_10002954_pt1 | contig 14855 bp, 11 predicted proteins | sample S1TSphfallax_2_FD_89694 | JGI IMG/M metagenome (GOLD analysis project Ga0116228, IMG submission 89694) | Host-associated microbial communities from peat moss isolated from Minnesota, USA - S1T2_Fc - Sphagnum fallax MG | ecosystem: Host-associated > Plants > Peat moss > Unclassified | place...
AGGGTGTACAATAAGATCCAGACACTTAAATTGTCAGGATGTCAATGGAGAGAGACTCCCTTCATAAGGCCTGGCAAAGTAATGAGAATAGCAACTGGCTATCAGCTTGATTCTAAGGTAATGCACACCAAACTGGAATTCTCAACCCTCTGATAGACAAGCACTTGACAGTTAGACAAACTTATCTTGAAACTTGCAGGATTTGGCATCCTAGACAATGAAGTGCAAATGCATGCACAAAAATCATACAGAAAAATGACAGTTAAATCTCCATGATTTAATCACAATCTTGTCACTAACCAATAGCTGACAAAAATGTTCTGCTGAGGGTGAAGTGGCCGGCCCTGTGATGACCAGCACAACTTCACTGAACTCTAAACAATTTCACAAAACAGTGAATCTAACTGAACAATAAAACATTGATCTAGTTGCAGCCAAATTCTTCTCTTTGTGTGCATAGGTTGCAAATTGAGGTGAGATGGGGACCTATTCTGGAATAGCTCCAAAAACCAAAACTTGAATAGCCGGGGATGTTTGATCAGTGTTAGAATTGGTGTCACCTTCAACCTCTTAAGGATTAACTTGGGTGCGAATATCTTTTCCCATGTCCATTCCTTGAGGTATGCCATTAGCCTTTGCAGTTCTGACAATAAGGTCATCGATTCGATCATTCTAAATCCACTTTAAAGCTTGGGTGCCAATACCAAGGACGCCCTTCTCTTGATAATATTGTTGACACATCTTAGCCCACTTTAAATTGGTTTGTTCCGGTGTACAAAGGTTCTCACAAGGAAACTTTCTTTGAATCTCATTAACATTAGAAAAGAAGGAATAGTTTGAAAATGTATTTGTATTTGTATGTTTATTTCAATGGAAAATGGTTACAAAAACTTCAAGTGTTTTATTTTATTAGAAAACGAGGGAATGTAGTATAGTTTAAACTTACATAATGTGTTGTTACATTTTATATAATAGTTATATGTTTCTTCTACAAAAAGTTGTAGGAATGTATGCTAAACTTTATTCTCTAGACTATGAAGTCATTTATTGTCACATGGAGGTGACATCCAATATGTGGTAGTAGGAAGGGAAAATATTTGAAGGTTGAGGTTTGTAGGACAAATGGGGCTGTTGCAGCTGGTAGGCAACAACCACGAGAGGTTGTAGTGAGTGCAAATAGTAGGTAATAACCATGAGAGGTTGTAGTGACTGTAGATGGTAGGCAACACCCCTAGAGGGTTTGCAAGTGCTATATAGGTGGGAGAGCTGTTGTGGAAGGCCTTCAAACCCCCTGGGGCACCATTTTGATGTATTGAAAGTATTGTAGAGACTTGGAAGGTAGTTACTTCCTAGTCCCTCTCATCTTGTCTACTTACTTTCTATATTTCCTTCTTTTGACACTAGCGAGAATTGCCTACAATAAGGATGGGGTTTGTCCTTAGATGATAGACCCTACCCTCCCTTTTTTTTCTCTTAAAGTGAATTATTAACTACTACTTGAGTAGTTGTCGTAGAATAAGTAAGTGAGAGTAGTTCTTTTTGATAGTAACATGGAGTTGGCCTTGTTCCCTTGACCTTACCTCCTTGAGCAAGGTAATGTTCAAGAGCCGCATTTTACTCTTGACAATTTAGGAAAATTTAGGTAGATAATCATCCCCAAAATGCACTGACAAAAAACAATGGGACTTTACAATGTCCAAATAAGAGTTATAGAAAGTTCTTGAGAAAATTTGCATGGAATTTTCTACTAATTTTTTACTTCTCATCAATAGAAAAAAGACTCCCATTGTTTGTTCTAGCACCTCGTTCCAATTTGTGAGCATAATTGCAAAGGATTCTCCAATAATTGCTTCTTGTTCTTATTTAGAAAGTTGAAGTAATCCTAGTTGATATAAGAGAGCTTTTAATCAAGTTGGAAATCCATTATTTGCATAAGAATATGAGCACCTCAAAATCCTGAGTTAATTGCATTTCAGTTTTGTTGATCAAAACATCCAAAGTATTGAATTGAATTCACAATGGAAAATATTTTCTTGTGACCACTTAAGAAAAACTAATGTCAAATGCTACTACTACTGATCATCCACTCCATCACTCCTAGTGTTGTGCTTGGCTTACATTCTCACATTCACAAAAGCATCCAAGAGTATCAGGTTCAAGTCCAGCTCAATTGCAAGAGTTTGAATGAAATAATATTCAAGAGCTTGTCCTTATTGCTATCTACCTATATACAACAACTAGCACGGGTCTCCAATTGCATGTGTCTAGCTATGGCTCCTCAACACCTTTCCACAATTGCACCATAGTCCTTTAACATAATCTGACTGCATGCCTTTTGGCACACATTAATTGCTCAATGCAGGTTGCAGTTGCCACCAAAAGAAAAATTGGCAATCCTTCAGACTGCACCACTTACTTTATCTGCCCTCCTTGTCTTGAGCAGCATTGTCACAAACACAAACATCAAAGCAACATGCATCAACCATCCAGACCACAACCACATATGGTTTACAGGGCATCTTCTTGATCACATTCTGTGTCTCCTGTAGACTGTCAGCATCACCAAGAAGGTTGCCATGCAGACCTGTAGTGTGCCAATTTTGCAGAAATCATGTAAACTGTGCTCATTGTAGAACAAAACTACAGGCCATCTTCCACCAAACCTGCATCGTGGTAAGGACGCTCTGAAACTTATTGAACAAGTGTGTCAAGATGGTACACTTTGTTTCAAAATGTTTCGGAGCTTCTTTACTGAATTACAGGTTTGGTGGATGAATGCTTGTGGTGTTATTCTGCAATGAGCACATCATTTACCATTTTCACACATTGTTAAAATGTTTCAAGACTTCCTTATCATGCTGCAGGTGTGAATGAATGCCTGTGGTGTTATTCTGCAATTAGAATGCCATGAGATGGGAGCTTGTTGAACACCTTTGAACACCTTCACGCTTCCACTCCTGGCATACATGTCAATGAGGCTGGTCCACACAAAAGACATCTGAATGTATATGCCAGCATTGTTGCATTTGAAGGGCAGGCATGGCCATACTCAGATTATTGAAATTTGGCATGGACACATACCTTCCTGTTGCATTTATCAAAATAGTTCATAGCCTTCTGCCCTTGCCCACATTTCACAAGGCCAAATATCATCACATTCCAAGTGATCACATCTTGAGATGGCAGGCTTGTTGAACACTCTCTGAGCATCCTCCATGCAGGCTTGTTGAACACTCTGCAAGCATCCATCCCACAGAGGATGCTTGGAGAGTGGATTTTCAGACATTCTTCAACATGCATGCTCAGAGAATGGAAGTCTTGTGTGCACAGAAGCCACATAGCTTCATACAAACATACATACAAATAACTGTAGCCCTTCACACCAAATCACAGAGTGTGATAATTCAATGAGCAGACAGAAACAATGGTGAATCTAAGGAGGGAGTGTTCAAGAAGCTGCACACAACATGTGTTGTGTGTATGTCTGTATGTTGTCTCTTTGGAAGAGGATGATGATGCTCCAGGAGTGTTCAAGAAGATGCCCATGACAAGTGTGTCCATCTGTCTGTTTGGAATTCCATGCTTTTTGAAGGATGTGCCATGCATGGACAATTGTAAGCAAGCACAATAAAAACTTATTGACAGACCAACCTCTGATTATGAAAGAGCTTGTCCAAAACACTACTGTCAACCACTGATTTATGTTGCTGATTTCAGAGTTGTGATGTCTGGAACATCACACCTGAGTTGAGTTGCTGATGTCTGAAACATCATACCACTTCAGGGCATGGGCATTAGCACACTTCATAATGAAACTCTTCTAGTGTAGTCTCTTTTCACCATAGTGCTGAATAGCTTCAAATCCACTTGAAGAACATGATGAGTCCAGGAACAGCTAAGATCTGGAAACAGCTCTGGCTTCCGTAGAACTTAGATCAAATAGAATACCAAGTTCAATCAATCAAGAAAACATATATGTGCATTTCTTAAGTATTTCTAATATCAAATTTTGCAGAAGGGTTTAACATTCTAGAGTAGAAAACCTCTTTCATTGATTGGTGTCTTCACAGTGAAGAATCACTGCATAGAATATGTTGTAACACTACTATTTTCAGGGCTAGATGAGGCAGATTTGCAACAGTGATGCACCTGAACTTATTGAGTAGCATAGTGGATCAAATACAGAGCTTACTGTTCACGAAGCTTGCGCACACAGTCTTGAATTAACTGCCTTTCCGAGGTTGAAATATCTTTGAAGGCATCAGGATGTAAAGACTCAAATTTCGGCTTGTTGGGATCTGTTTTAGCAAGATCGTAAGTGGCTCCACGAATAGCTTCTTTGTTTGGGCCACATGGTCTCTTGGCTGTGAGGAAGTCATATGCAGTGTCCAGCTGGAATGGCAGAGCAATTTGAGTGTCCATCTGGAATGGCAGAGCAATTTGAGTAGATGAACAGACATGTGGTTCACATCCCTTGAAGAGCAAAAAACACCTTCCATGTGCTCTTCTTTCAATGCAAACCTATAAACCACTCTGATATACTGCAAGTGATTCCAAATTTTCTGACATTGAAACTATGATATAGACACCCTGCCCTGAGGAAGCAAGCACATGCATTTGGCACTTTTATAGCCACATTTGAACCATCAGGATCTCACAAATAGATAACACATAGAGGAATGGCAGAATCAGTCACATAAAGAGAGCCCAATAAAGAGAGCAGAAGAGGGACATTTTGCAGGTAGCATGTAAGGGTGTGAAATCAGAAACTCACATCCATGTCACAAAACCAGTAGAGGTAGGCAATAGCAACTGCTGGAGAACGACCGAGACCTGCAGTGCAATGTACATACACCATCTTCCCCTGTGATATTGCCCATTCAAGCTCTGCCACTGCCCTAGGCAGCTCTTTCTGCAATGATTGTGGGGCAAAATCTTGGACCTGACATTCAATTGCAGCATGCCTCAGTTACCATGAAAAACTTAGCATCAAAACCTGACAGCTGCATTCCAATCATGTCAGTACATCTACAACCATACAATTTGTGTTTGGAAAGTGCTGGTGCCCTTTTGTTGAGAAAAACATACTGGTATGCGCTTGTGCCGGATGGTCAACTGGTGACATTTCTGAACTATGGAGTCGATGGCAATTCTATGGTGTTGAATGTCCTTGTCCTGTTGCAAGTTCAGAATCACTCCCACACCTTTATCAAAGAGTAGCTGAATGTCCTGCTCGTTCTTTGGCTGTGACCCCACAATAAGATTGTCATGAATGTCGGTGTAATTCATACCTGCAGAGAGATTTTCTCCGTTTCTGTAAAATGAAGCAAAAAACACACCACCATCAAATTTGAATGTGCATCTGCAATACATTCAAGCAAGCTCCATCTTGCTTGAATGTGTGAAGATGGAGGGTGTACACTGAGCATCATTCACTGTAGACCATCAAGATTGACTCCCAAAAGAATTTCAAGCAAAGCATCTTCTGTTTCTTAATCCTTGACTCAGAAGAAAACAATGCATTCTGGATGACATTACGGATCTCTTCTCACAAAATGACTACAAAAGCATATCAAGGATCCTCCACTAGGAAGAATCGTCAAAAAAGTTGCACCGAAAAATTCAGCACATTGAAAACATAAAGCCAAATGAATGCTCGATCTTCTATGTAGAAGATCATAGAAGAATTGGATGCGAATCCCCGTCGAAACAGCGTCAACAGCAGCAGCAGCAGCAGCAACAACAGCAACAACAAGCGAGACGGTCGTGAATGCGAACCACGTTTTCAGCCGCAAGTAAGGTTCACAACGGCAACGACTTTCGGCACCCAACGCAAGGAAAAGACTCCGCTGACAAAACACCAAATATCCAAGTCTCTTCTTCTCAGTCCTTCTCTTTCCCACTGTAGTTATTAGCTATATATCAAATATGAGGAAGAGGAGGAGAGAAAAGTGCGGCTAGGGAGGGGACGAGAGGGGAAGGGGGCGGGGGGGCCGGGGGTGCCGGTGGGGGGGAATCAAAAAACCATTTTTTTTCCCAAAAAAAAGAAAAAGAAAAAGAAAAACACTCGGCGGGAAATTGTAGTGTTTTCATAGCTTCCACACTAATGAGGGGCTCTGTTATTTAAAACTATTTTGGTGGAAAAATTAAACATTGTGTGTGCACCTGATGTTGCAGCTCACGTTTGGGATTTAAATAAATTTTCAAAAGATTTGGATAAATGACTTTTTAAAAAATAAAAAAATTCTATGTGTCACTCATGTTCGTTGTTAAATAATTCTTAAAAGATTTTCTTGGAAAAATGACACAGACCTTATTAACATTAGTGAAAGTCTTGGGATTTGAAATGTAACGGAGTTTCTAAATTATTGTTATTAAAATACTTGGCAGGGAAATTGTATGTAATCTTTGGGTCACTTCCACACAAATTAGGGTACCTGCAGCTGAGGTTTGGTGTGTAATAAATTTCTCAAAGATTTAGTAGAAAGGTTTTAGAAACATTTAGTGATACCTATTTGTGAAGATCTTGGAGGATTGCAGCATATTATTATTAGCCAAATATTAGTTAAATGTCTTATTAGCCAAATATTCATTATAAAAATACTTGTCAACACAAAATTGGAAAAAAAACACACACACTCTCATACAGATTCTTGTGTGGTATACCTCAGTTTAGTCATTAAATAATCCTCAGAATAATGAAATGAAATTTTGTGAAAATATGAAGTTGACATGTTGAAAATCATTATAATTATCATAGGCTACATACACTCTGAATAATTTCACTACTCAATGCTCATATCACAATATTACGGTAGATGATGGAAAAAAATTAATTCAAATTTTCGAAATGAATTTTTAAAAAAGAAATAAAAGTTATTTGTTTTGTCTGTGTGAAAACTGACCCTAGGCTATGGTATTATATTATTTGTAAAAATGTTATCCTGCGGATATCTCTGGCTTGGGAGGGGCCATTATTTGGGAAATGGGCTCAGCCATTACCCTACACATAAAGCCCTGCTCACAATCCCAGAGTGCTTAGAGTTCATAACAAAATGGAGACATTCTATATCACAAATAATTCATTTTGATTTGATGCAAGTGCCAAGTAGGTACCCTCTTCAGATGTACGAGGGCTCTGTGGGCAGCTTAGGGAAGCAAACCCCAACTTCTCTCTCTCTATCTCTAATATACACCACCTGGAACAAACAAGCTTTGGTTGCTTTGCTTTGTTGTTTCCTCGTTGTAAAGTTGGACGGGTTTACTTCAAAAGTGGGGGAGCTGGAGAGGTCGAATCCAGGGAGGGGTTGAAGCAGAATATTTTATGTACCTAAACCCTAAACCTTAGCTCCATGGTGCTCCTTCACACATTCCTTCCTTCCTTTTTTCCACTTGTCGTATTTGTTTTCTTCCCATGTTCGGATCGGTAGATTGTTCTAATAATGCACATCTTCACAATTTTCGAAAGACCTCCTTCCACAGGGTTTTCCTCCTCTTTGGGTGCTTGTTTCTAGAAGTTTGGGGGAGAGCAGGGATTTAGATGGTGGGTCCTAATTTTTTACTTTGTGATCTTTTTCTCAAATTATGACAAGTGTTCTAATCAGTGCTTTTTTTCTCAAATTTGTGAAGGAGGTTTGTTGGCTAAAAATTGTGAGTGCTTGTATGTCAAGGTGAGTTTGGTTTTTTCTTTTGGGGGGGGGATAGATGGATCCAATTAGTTGGTCACAAAAAAAGTATGTTTTTGTAGATGTGAATAACATCATTTGTGTGTGTTCATAACTTGTTGACAACAAGTTGTTGAGTGTTGTATGTTGGAGTGATTATATGTTTTTTCAATCTTTAAATTCAACAGACTATTGGATTTTGAACAATGTAATATGGTGATAACAAATGCTTCAACATGAGAAAATTTTGTGATTATTGAATGTGAAGAATCATCGATTTGAGCTCTGTCTAATAATCATGCACAATGAAAAGACATTCAACAAACCATTATACAAAAATTTGCAACTTTAAAATGTACTGGTATCTCAACTAGGCTACATCCAACAATTCACTGTAGAATCAGTGGAAGCATCAATTTTAGCTGGTGTACTTACTATGATTCATGTTTAATTTACTTCATTGGTGCGCTCACACTTTCATTTCTTTTGTGAATGGGCCATATTGATTGGCCCATCACCAAAATTTTTGGAGCATTGGGCACTCCCCAATAGAAGCACATCTTTGGGCCACCAGTTGCCAAATAGGAACAAATGGGCTTCTTTACACCCACCTTTTCAGTTTATATATATGAGAGTCAACCTTTGGGCAAACCATATGGGATAAAAGTGAGGTGCTAACGTTTTGGGGAAAAACTTGAGAACTTGGGAAATCCTTTGGGACCTCATGAGGGCACATTAGGGAACATGGTGAGAACGAGAAAGAAAAAAAAAAAAATCCTTGCCCCCCTCCTTCCTGAAAAGGGAAAATTTTGGGTCCCTTATGGGTCCATGCTGAGCCATTCATTGGTTCCATTGGACTTTTATTTATATAGGATCAAGATCCCCTTTTGATTTTTCATCCCATACACATGCACATTCAACCAAATATGATTATCAATGATGATAACTTTGTCACTACTTGCCAAAATGTATGTTGTTTTTTAAACTAGAGCTCTAATGGCTCATAATACAATGTTGTGCATTGGGTCAACCATTGTCCAACCTCTAGAGTTGGACCAATGCTTGCAGATGTAATTCTCAATTTTCAAAAAAAATTAAAATATTTTGAAATCTTCAAAATCAAACATTGCATGTCTTTAGTTGAATAGATGGCACATTGCAAGAAATTGTACATTTTGTTTTATTTTTCAACCTTCCCCACCTTCTCAATTAAATTAGCAACTGTGTCACACCCTATGGATGCGTAAAGTTTTTCATTCGTCACATTTGCATTATTAGGGTTCACATAATATGCATTAATAAAAACTCTCGGTTTGGTAGCACTGTATTTTTTCAACCCTAAATGTTTGATTATAAAAAAAGTCAAGTTTAGGCATCAATAGTTTCTCTTTGCCCTCAATTTTGGAGCAAACCATGCATGTTATTTTTCTCATTTTGCCATCCCTTCCAGAAACAAGTACAGATTTTTAAAAACCTTGTAACCCAAGGATTTTGGTAAACCCTATTTACTTCCCACTCAAACTTCTTCTGCTTTTTCTTCTTTGAATCAGTAATTGGGGCTTCAGTAGGATCTACAAAAGGAATTGCAATGACTTCTTCATTGACTTTTTCCTTTCCCTTTTGAAATCCAATAAGCACAAACACAAGTGCAATAGGAAGAGATTTTTCAATCATGGGTGATAGATTGGGAAACATGGTACGTTCCAAAATTTGTGCTCGAAAAAGTGTGGTTCGCATTGCTAGAACTAAGATCAATTGGCATAGAAGATGAAAACAACAAATGAAACTTGAAGTTCATTAGAGGTTTAAGGAGTGCCATAGTCAAAAGAAAGAGGAAGGTGTAACCTATTCACAATCAAGATTTTAAAAATCCTTAGCCTCAATCAACAAACAAGGTCATAGCTTTGATTGACAAACAAATGTGGACTTTTCAAGTTCCATGGTAGTAAGGATGCAAATAAATAATGAATAATTTGTTAAGTGCATTTAAAAGCAAACATATCAATCTCACATGATGATATACATGATGGACACACAAAAACATAGGGTTTGGCGCAACAACTTTCAAAAAATTGATTGTTTTATTGATGTGTCAACCAAGGAAGACAACAAAAGGTTAAAATTTCAGAAAAACTTGCATGCAACATAGATCTATAGACTACAACTTTGATTTGCTTCTTGTTATGCCATTCTCATGTGTCAACATTCATGAAGGAATAAACAAAGCATTGATTACAATTTCCAATTAGAAAAAACACCACCAATGTGCCACTCCAAATATTCAAGGACCTAGGATTGTACATATTTGATAAAAATGCATCACAAAAGAGGTATTCAAAGTTGGAATGGGAAAATGCAAAATCATTTTGGAAAAGGAAGATTAGTTGAAAAATCACTATTTGAAGGTTTGAACTTAAAACTTTGCCTTCATGAAACTATACCCTATTCTTTTCTTGGAAGCCCATCTATTGCACCATTGTAACTGCCAAAATCCATTTCATCCTTGTACACAATACTACAATTGCGCAATGTAACAAGAAACAAAAATCAAATGCAAACTTACATTGAAACAAGATTTGTAGAATGAATGCAAACTTTTTTATAGCCCTTGCATCTAACACATCTTGTTGTTCCTAGCTTTATTTCAAGCCATCAATATACCATACAAGAACACCTTAAACTCAAAGTCTCATCCTACTAATGTAGTTTAAAAATTTCATCTCCCTTTTAATGGCGAAATTTGATATTGAACTCTCATGTTTGGTAGTGAAGTTTCATCTTAAGCTTTCACATTTGCAAGTGATGGAAGCAACCTTCCGTTGAATGGAGTGGTGATTGAAACTTGCACACATAATGATTTGGCAACCAACAAAAGCACTTGAGAGACTTGGACAATGAATAATCTAGATTGCCCATCAACATGATGGCTAGTCGTCCTTTTCCAAATGTTTGAATATGGCAAAATTTCAAATTATGCAACTTATTTTCCTTAAAGCAATTTGCACAACACTTTTTTTGGTGACCAAGTGGTGAAAATTTGCCAAAAACAAAATCCAATTACAAAGATGAAGGATTCAACATGAGATAATTGTGTTTAAGCTTGAATTTAATATTTTGAAAACTTGTTGTGTAAAAAGTAGATAGGCTTAAAATCATCTACAAAACTTGACAAGCAAAAAATCATCATTCTACTTAATCATGTTCATTAGACATCTATTTGCCTCCTACACTCCCACTTCCACCCTCCCCATGCCCTCTAGCTTTCACTTGTAGCACTCGACCCAAGACCTAAAGCATTCATTGCTCACCTACTTAGGACCTCAGATGCCCATCCTCAAAATTGAAATGTTGACACAAAATAGTTTGTAGTAGGTTTGTGTTGTTAATTGTATTATATATATCACAAGTTTAAATTTTACAATAGATTTTGTTTTGAAAATTTTATGTTTTGAGATTCTTAGAATTTCAAATATTAAAAAAATTCTCCACTTTTGTGAAATCAATAAATTGGGGGGGGGAGGGAGTAAACAAAAATACGATGTTACGTAAAAATAGTCATGAACATAAAAATAGTTTGTAATATGTTTTCTTAGTTCTCAGATATTATGTCACAAGTTTATATTTTATAATAATTTTTTTATAAAGAATTTTATGTTTCAGAATTTCTGAATTTGAGACATGGAAATTGTGGGTCTATTGTAATTTTTTTTCAATTTTGTGATGTAATCACACAGGCCATCATCCACAAAAAGAATTACATGAAATCTGGTAATAATGGCACTTTTTGCACAAATTCTCTTTGTCAGAGTCACTTTGAATTTTTTTTTGCCAAGTTGAGAAAATTTGCCCAAAATAAAATCGATAATTGGACCCCATTTCTTTTGATATTAAAAATAACATTTCTACATCATGGGTGTTACACATGGGTGTCACTTATGATATATATTTGACTCAATTCAGTAAATTGGTGAATATCTTTCTTTCATGGAGGCTCTTGGGAAGATGGAGTGGGATATATGTTGGTATTCATTTATTTGGAACCCTAAAATATGTTGTGTGTACATAGGATTTTATTGACAAGATGGAATTGCATGTATATATATGAGTATTTAGGTTTTTTTGGATCCCTAACATACTTGTGGGGTTTAGAAAACCATAATGTAATGAACAATCCCTAAGAATTTGGGCAGCTTGTTATAAACAATTCATAGATAATTTCAGTTTAACAAAATTTCACTGCCATAGAAAAAACAAACAAACAAACAAAGGAAAAAAAATCCCTAGACTAAGTTGGTTCAATTGACTCTATAATATAAGTGCCCAAAACAAAACAATTATATTTCCAAATTCATAATTGTTTAATCTAGATTTTATTAAGTTAGCCATACATAGAAACTGGGCCCCATAGCAGCATTTTTTGGGGGGTCAGGCTAATGGGCAGTAGGTAGTGAGTGCAGCATGTTTGGGTGAAAGAGGCCTCGGGCGGGTCAAAAATTAACTCGGGCAGGCGGACCCAATGCGCACGTGCGCTTTATCTCTGCCCTTCCCTGCGTGTCCGCCAGCCAAATCGGCAGCCGCCGGGCGGGCGGGCGGGCGCTTCCGGATCATGTATGTGTACCAAGAATCAGACCAGGTGGCCAATTCCAGGGTGGATTCTGCCATCTAAGGACGCCTCAAAACCTGGGACAGAAGGTGCTTTTGTATACTTATATGCCGAGAAGGGGCAAAAGATGAAAGAAAGTTCTGGATTATGCTTTTGTCACTCAATGTTACTCTTTTCTTTCTCCTACCAAGCTTTCCTTCATGCTCATCCTTTCTAGAAAAGAAAAATTGGCTGGAAGGAGCTTGGAGTTAAAGATGAAAGAAAGTTCTGGATTATGCTTTTGTCACTCAATGTTACTCTTTCTTTTCTCCTACTAAGCTTTCGTATATGCTTCTCCTTTCTAGAAAAGAAACTTGGCTGGAAGAGCTCGGAGCTTCTATGTTGTGGGTAACACCGGGCTCTACCATGTTGTAGGTAACACCAGGCTCTACCATGTTGTGGGTAACACCAGGCTCCCTCATGTTATGCGGCTTGGAGGGTGTTACCTTACATAAAGCACCAGGCAGAAGAATTAACAGAAACTTTGCTCTTTGATAACTTGCAGGTATCCACTGGGTATAACAAAAACAAATTAAAAATGAATAAGGGAAGGTCCCACTATGGGGCCCTTCCTGATTTGAGATCCCTGAGGCAGATAGGCGGTCCAAAGCCCCAAAGGTCCCATAGGGTGGCCACAATGAACCAACACCCACCAGTGCACCATGAAGGATGAATGGTAAGTGGTCAGGAAACAGTTTTCTGTTGGGTTCCAGTTCCCTAGCTAGCCGTGGTGGTTAGCTCAGTAACCTTTTTTTTTCCTACTTGACCACGAGTGGGTTGTTAGTAGGTAGGTAGTAAAAACAGCCCTTACCTACATATAAACCATCTACTTAGCTAGTAGTTACCTTTTTTCCTACCTATCTACCAATATGTGAGACCTATTTCTTATATAATTTGTTACCAAGGGGAAACCAAATATTAGCTCAGTTTGTGGTTCATCTAAAACTGAATAATAATGGTCATCTAGTGGATGGTGTGCTGCTGGGTGCTCCTTCACTGTGGCCCACTGGAGCATGTCAGCTTTTCAAAACACCCCACCTATTGCTGAGCAGAGATTCCGCTGGATAAGGTACCCTTTAGTTACACTAAAAACATTTCTGCTGGTGCTTTATGTTTTTCTTAAGCATTCTTGCTTATTGCAAGCAATAATAACACAAACAGAATGAATGGATTGGAGGACTTAGGGATGAAGAGACCACCATTGTTTGAATAAAAGATTGGATTATTTGCTTAAAGTGGGTATATTTTTTTCACTGTACAATCTATTAGGGAAATAAAATGAACCATTGCACAAACAAAGTCCCCAAAACCATCTATTGAAGCCCCATATAAGTGTAGGTTCAGGACTAAGGACCAAGGTCCAGGAGGAAAGTACCATAGGAAGACCCACTTCTGGTGATGCCCTCAACCAAGACTTTGACTTCTGAGACTACCTTCGAAAAACAGAACATTGGCGTACAATTTCTCAGAAGTCAAATTTTGGTGTAAAACATGCTGTCAGAATACACTAAAAACAATTTGGCAGGCCTTTTCCATGGCCATGGCAATTCTCATCTTTTGTGGTCCACCCACACAACAATCCCCAGGTCATTATGTGTATGCCCATATGTTTGGTAAATTCTGCCCTTTGGAACAAGGGTAGATTGATCCTAAATCACCTTGCTCTGCTGTTGCTAAAGATTATGTCCCTTAGAAACGACATCATCAGAAAGACACAGAATTTCAAAGGCCCACAAAAACATTTGTGGAGATTGGCCACCATTTGGATGTGGAGCCTGTAAGGCATTTTGTGACCAATTTGTTGTGTTGAAGCTTTGAGTCAAGGTGTCATGCTAACATATACAATAGGTAATATGTAAATTTTCAGTTTTCTCAACCAAACAGCACACAGAAGCCCACACCGCACCATTATAAGTATAGCATAAAGAATTGAAATTACAGAAAATATGGAACAAAAAGGAACAAATGTGAAAGGAACACATACTATATTTATAGCATAAAGGCTTGAAAAGACTGTAAAATAGGGAACAAATGAAACCCATGCGCAAGGAAACATCATGAAGCTTTTGAGCTTTCCAAACCACCAAATATTGAAAGCAAGTGAAAGGAACAACAACCCTAGCCTGTCATAGTCGACCAACATGGCTAAGTAGCAGGACACTCATCTTTAGATCAAAACTCAATTATCCAAACACATTGGCAAACTTTGTTGTCAGAAAAAGACGGCAAAAAAGCACAACAAAAACAAAGAAATTTGAGAGAAGAATCCTCAAAGGATCCTCAAAGGCCTTCTAGACCAATCACCATCCACTATATATATACCTACTAGTGGGTACCCGTGACCTTCGGACACTGTGACATATGACATCACTTTCTCTTCTATTAACAATATTACGAACTCTATACATAACAAAACAACATAATTCAAGCCATATTTCTATAATAGGTTTGTTAGAAAATAAAAACCTGAGAATGTAAAAGGATCCTTTTAAATACATTTACTTTGGTTCTTGGTTTATTTCTAAATTGTAAAATGTTTTTTTTGGATG
>Ga0116228_10002957_pt1 | contig 14848 bp, 15 predicted proteins | sample S1TSphfallax_2_FD_89694 | JGI IMG/M metagenome (GOLD analysis project Ga0116228, IMG submission 89694) | Host-associated microbial communities from peat moss isolated from Minnesota, USA - S1T2_Fc - Sphagnum fallax MG | ecosystem: Host-associated > Plants > Peat moss > Unclassified | place...
AGTTTGATGGGTCTTGAAAAATGAAGGTGTGACGTTCCTTATGATACTACCCAATCATACTTTCACCTATTCATAATTTTTTTTTAAATAATTATATTTAAGTGATTTATTGATCTCCACAATGGAAAATTATGTCTATCCTTGCTTTGTCATCTTTGAAATGCCATGTTGTTTGTAAGGCTATAACAGTAGGGCCATGATCAACTTCAATTCCAATAACAACATTATATGTTTCAAACTGAATTAAGAACATTTGCATTAATATTCCATATAAAGTATGGAGTGCTACAAAATTTATCAATTATGTGCACTTTCTAAAACATTCATAAGTTGGAAGGAGAAGTCATATGCAACAATTTCATGATTGGATAATTTTTTTTAAACATGGACTTCATTCATTTTTCAACAATCTTATGAAATTAATGCATTAGAAAGTGTGATATTTTTACAAGACTTTTGTATTTATGACACAAGCATAATATATAATAAACATGATTAATTATTATAAGTATTGAGTAAGGAAGCAGAAAAGAAAATCTGTTTTCTACTATGAGATACCATGTGAACAAAATACACATCAAGATCAGTTTACTATTAGCTAATGGATGGGAATTTGTAACGGATGTGCTAGTACCAAAAGATGAGAATGTTTGATCTCCATTCAAAGGGCAAGCTACCACAATGTCCCATTTGCTTTCAATTGTCAAAATTTGTAGTGTGTGCCTAACTAAGTATAGCAAAACCATCATTTTCTTTCTCACTCATAACATGACTTTTTTGGGGACATGATCAGAACTTTGGGAATGCCCATCAAAGCAATGCATCAATCACACATGGGTCCTCTTATATAAATTTGTACAATGTGGCATGGGAACAAGGACAAAGGCCAATGTTCCTTTGTTTGAAGGCATGAGAACAAGGACAAGGTGTTCCTTGGTTTGAGGACACATGGGAACAAGGGCAAGGGCTGGCATCCCATTGCTTGACCGTGGGAACAAGGGCAGGTGGGTCCTTTGTTTGCACACAGGAACAAGGACAAGGTGTTCCTTGGCTTGAGGGCACATTGGAGAGAAACTTCTAGAAGTCATCACATTTCAAAGGGTTGGAGAAGCCACAAACATACACCATGTAAGCACCTGGAAATCCATCACTTCAAAAGTCCAAATCTCTTCTCAAAAGATGAGCTATGATGGTATTCTGGGAAACAATACTTCAATTGTATAGCTCCTGATGCCGCTACGGTCTGTCATGGCTGATTATGTCATTTTCTTGACCACATCATATGACATAATCTTCCAGGTGATGACCATATGCTTGTAAATAGTGACCAAAATCTCTGTTCAAGATGAATTTTTTGTTTTAAGTGTTGCATCTGCCACCTAGCAACTGGTCACAACAGTTGTTTTGTTTTTAACTCCCTTTGCAAAATCAACACCCCATCCACTTATGAGCCTCCCACTGCCCAGCCTGCTTCACAACGTCACTGTTTACCAGCTGCATGTGGGATTTCAAAATGCATACACATTGCCGTAATACAATGAAGACCCGCATGAAATATTAAGAAATCAGAAAACAAGCCCAAAAACAAAATCGAGGAGCAGTTTGCATGATAGCAATGTTCATGAGCTTGTTCAGGCAACCTTCCACAGCTACATGTAGGGAAATGACCACCTACTGTAATGTCCCCAGTGACCCCATCTGCTCTTGGCAATGGCTGGATGTTAATATCAAACATTAACTACCCAACATACAGAGTTTCTGTAGTGCAACTGGCAGTAACAAGAAAACTCTGCCATGGTGCTAGCTAGCTCAATAAGACCTAAAACAGAAGGAGAAGACCCCAAAAAACCCAAGAAGAAAGAGGAGCATGTAAATTTCCTTCATTGTCAGTTACTCAAAATCTGAAACCTATATGCACATTTCCTGTAACTAGATTCTTGCAAGCGACATAAAAGCAAATTTTCTGGTCCATCCATCTTTTCAGGGGGTATGGCTTCTTCCATCACCTCAAATTCTTTTCTCTAGCACACAATTTCATATCCAACAAGGTAAGAGATAATTTACAAGTATCAACTATAATCAAGCACTTGCACTATAGATAATAAGATGTGTAGTTTTATGAAAACACCGCCATCTTCACATAATTCCAGGGGCATGCCTTTTGATCCATCCTACCTTCTCTGCATGGCTTCAGCCATTGTGCCAATTACATCCACTAGTTTATTGAGGACTTCAACAAGGCCACGGGCTTGCTCTTTCCGAAGTTCTCGGTCTAGGCTCAGATGTTGTTGCAAGTCTTGGCTACTTTTTTCCAACACAGCGATCAACTGTTCTTCCACTGATTCCCTTTGTCTCTTCTTTTTCCTTTTCCCCATAGGATGATGATAGATCCCCGCCTCATCATCATCACCACCATCTACAACAAATGAAAAACACCATCTCCACACACTGTTAGAAACTCTTCAAAATCATTCTTACCATCATCAGTATGTAAAAGAATGATTGGCTGTTGTTACCACAAGATCTCCAGTGACAGCCAAAGTGATTATGCCATTGATCCTCATCAACTGGAATATAAACTAAGAATGCACCTGTGGCACATGTGCTGAATTACCTACCTCCATTTTCAGTCTGCAAATCCTCAAGATCAGCAACACCTTCTTGAAGAACAACATCTGGGAGCAAATTTGAGGACTTCCTTTTGTGGTCTGATGAAACAACAACACTATTGAAGGTATGTTTGGGTGCAACCAAAGGTGGCATTCTTTGACAATAGATTTCAAAAGCTTCAAAAACATCATGCTCAAAACTTGCTGCCAGTTTGTTCTCTCGCCGCAGTTCTGCACTCATGGACCAATAGGAGCCTGTTCCATATGTGTTTTCATGATCCTTGATCTTCCTGTACTCTTTGTAAAGACTGTGCCAGCGTTTGCGACATTGGCTTGCATCTCGGTCCACTCCAAATTGTTTGCAGTACTGAAAGACAGTGACCCATTTCACATCTGCTGCGGCTGCTGCGGCTGCAGTAATACTACTATCGATGCCCTGTACAGCAGTAGTAGTAGCAGTTCCATGATCCAGTGTTTTCTCAATCTCTCTCTTCTTTGCAGCAACTAGGGTTAGGGTTTCATGCTTCGTCCAGCGCAAACCTCTGTGTCCCTTGTCAATTGCCTCCACTTTCTGTGAATCACCACCCACGCCTTTCATCTGCAAAAAGGAAATTCAAACCAAAACCATAGCTATGAAGTTCCAGAAATTTTTTCTGTACTTCTTCATCATGTCCTTCGTCCAACATTCTTGGACGGATTGAAAAATTTGACCACGTGAAAGAGATTTCTCAGAGAAAACTCTCATGAGAGGAAATTCAAAATGTGTATTTCCTTTCACATTTTCTTTCAGAAGCAGAAGAACAAGCTCAGCGAAATGAATTGAAGTTTCTCCACAATTGTAGTAGCAGCAAGCAGCAAGAAACCCTAAGAACAGACTTATGCAGTAAGTTCCGATTAGGCTTATTGGGTGCTTACGCTTTTGATGATCCAGCTGCGCGTCCAATTCCTGCTGCATTCCTGAAGCAAATTTTCGCACTTGCAAACAGCGATTTCCAAGTATTCGGAGACCGAATTCAATCCGTAGTTCTGCCGCAATGGTTTCCTCGTCTTCTTCCCCTTCTTCCGCGACCCGAGCTTCGTCCCTGATCTGGCCGAGTTTGAGATCCCAAGGTTGGTTGGAGGTCCTGAACCAGGTGCCTAGCAAGATCGCACTTGGAATTTCAGTCCAGATGTTGTTGTTCCATCACGGCACCTTGACTTCCGTCACAGCACCTTGACCTTTTTTTTCTGCTCTTTTCTTTTATTTTTCAAAATCTTTTGGTATACTTCTACGTACTTTCGGTCTGAAAAACTTAACCTTACCCCAGAGTCAAGTTTCTCATTAAATAAATTATCTTAACCTAGGGTCAGTTTCTCATTAAATAAACTTGGGCTCTGGGTTTACTTCGCACAACTAGTGACAATGATTAAATGATTTTGTGAAGATAATAATTTTATTGTAATCAATTTTGTTTTTTTAATAATATGTTAGGTTTCATTTTGAATTTTGAATGCTCAATAGATTTATTACTTAGATTTTTTTTCAAATGACAAAATTGAGCAAATTTCATTATATGTCATTTTGCTTCATTCACACTTTTGGCATTTTTTATTTGCAAGGCAAAATGTCAACCATTCAATTGTGTTATTTATAATTTATTTCCATAATTTGTTGAACATTCTCATAATGAATATTTCATTGAGTCTGCTTTTTTTTTCCCAAATATAATATCTTCCATTTATCAAAGTTGCATGACGGATAATTTATAATTTCTCGTTGGGTAGGAATTTGATAAATGTTTCGGCCATCAATTTAATCTGAAATTATCAAAATAAAAATATAAAAGCATAATTATATATATATATATATTAAATAGAGTAAACTTATGTAAATATATATATTATAAGAATATAAATCCATATGAAATTCATCATAGCAACCCTTAAATTTACTCTGAGTGAATTCAACAAATCATGGAAAGAAGATTTACAACATCATTAAAGGTTGGTTTAATGAATTGCATCACAAAATGATCAAAGAAAAGAAAATGAGTGGAGTTATTTTTTGAAGAGTTTGTGTGAGTTTTTTTGTGCAACTTTGGCTGTAGTTGCTATTGCAACATTTGATACAAAAGCAGTTGTTGTAATTACTGCTACAAAATTCCCTTGTAACTTTTCAACTATCTAAATTGATATTTTAAAACAATGATATCCATCCATCACTAATTCAAACCCTTTGTTTATGTAAAGAAATTATAATATTTTTTTCATTCTTCAAAAATGAAGCTAAGAAAAAAAAACCCTACAATTGAAAAGAAAGACTCTGAATACGGAAAACAATTACTTTTCACCTTAAATGAAACAATTGAAAGATGAAATCTTTTGAAATCAATAGATGAATACAATCTCTTGCCAGGGAAGGTAAAAACATTAACACATAAAAACAACTATTCGATTTTTCAAGGAATGGGATAAGTAGGGCCCAATTACTAGCTTGGAATGGAGTCAAGGAGCACACAATTGGACTTAATGTAATCTTACAATACTTGACTTGAGGATATGAATCTAGTGAAAATACATGATTCATGCTTGATGCTAATGTTCAGATTTCATGATTCATTTTGCCCAAATTTACTTTCAATTTGACATGGAAGTTGTCATTCATGATAAATCACATTTTCACAACTTAATTCTTGTCTATAATCTTTGCATTATTTATTTCTATTGATCTCCATTTGGAACCTTTTTGTTTAGCAAAAGACATTGAACCATGCATCTTTTTCTTTCCGGTTTTTTTGCACAAACAATAAATTTGGACTAGAAAGTAATGGTAGTTTTTCAAGAAAAAAATTATTTCATAAAACACATGACACCCTCTAGCTTTCCTATCACATAATCTAATAATGAACAAGAAGTTTTCAAAAAAAATCGTTCATGATAAAAGTGCATAATGGGTTTAAAAGGTGCATCTTCCATTTATAGGGTTTAGATAAATGGAAGACAATTATCAAATTCTCACCTCTTCATCATCCTACATGATTTGTTCTTTGACATGCTACAATCACCATATCAAAGATCACTGCTCAAAAATCAAGTGATGATGACATTGAAGAAGTACTAATTGCCAACCTAGCCAATATTGATTACAAAAAATGTAGTTTCATGCAGATGCAATTTTTCTTGAAGAATTGGGTTTCATCTCCATGGGAAATAAAGAGCCCAAACCACAATAAATCGCCATCACAAACTTCATGGGCCACAATTTGGTAATAATAATCGTGCGAAATTTGTTTAGATGGATTATATTTCAAGTATATTTAAGAAAAAATGTAAAAAAAGTTTTATATTGCCTATTTGTAGAATATTAATCAAAATAAGTTCCTTACATGTTGTAATTTATTATGTCTGTTTATACTCATATTAATTTGTTAATATTCATTTTTTAATCATTGTAAAATAATTGTATGACCGCCTAAAGTACCACATCAATTAAGGTTAATGATTTTATAATTATACAAGGTGCCAAATTTTCCATGTAATAATAATTACTTAATTATATATAAGTCATTATGTAAGTCTCTAAAGTTTAGAACATACAGTGAAACCCATTTTCCAATGACGCATAATATTATTTGATTAATTAAATACAAAAAATACCACAACATCATGACAATATTTTCCACATCATTTGAAGTAGTCAAATTTTTATCATAAACTAAATATTTGTATTTCATTACTTGAAAAAATGACAACTAAATAATCCACATCAATGTCTTATTCTTTAGCATACATCCAAAACCATAACATGTGACATATGGTTGACAGAAAATGGATGAAGTATGTTTATTTATATAAATTCTCATCCATTAATGAAATAAATGACTAATCTATTATTCATACTTATTCCACATAGATAATGAAGTTGTAATATATGACTTTGGCCATTCGTATACTCATTCATGACAACTAGTCATTATTTCCTTGGTTGCAAAGGACATAAATTCTATTAGTGATTGCCATCACCCAAAATGGTAACTTTATCCCAAGTTTCAACTCTTGTTGTTCAAGAAAATGAGAAAAGTTAAAACAATATCAATAAAATTCCTACGAGTGTTAGGTGTATAACAATGACACATGTGTGCAAAAATATATTGTCGTGTAAATAAGATGTACCCTCCTCCAAAATCTCATCATAATCATGATCATATTGTGTAAAGGATATTTCCAACTACCCACTACACAAACAAAATTCAACTAGATAGATACATACTATAATATATCCAAGAAAAAGAATTACATACGATAAGAGGTCACAATAGGAAACTCCAAAAATATTGATTTCACCTTTGCATTTGGTTCTTTTATATTACCAACTTTCCATTCATCTTGTTAACCTCCAAAAAGATTACCTTGTTATGAATACGAAACATGCTTATGGACAATCTATTACTTAAGCTAAAATGAAAGAACTTGCACCACATATTAAAAGTTTATAAAGTGCCATATTTATTAGACCAAAGCTTTTGCAAGTGCTTTTATATGTTGATGTTCATTCTAGAAAGATGATGTTTCAACCTCCTTTTGGGTTTTCAACTTCTATTTGACTTTGTAAAACAAGTTACATGCAATGCAAAGGATATGTTTCATCTCCTTTTGATTTCCTACAAATTGATTTATTGACAAATAATATTGAAAATGAACCCCATCTTGTGCTAGAGCAGCAAGTTGTGAAGTAATAACCACATTACTACAGGATTCTTGCTAGCTGGTTCCAATGCAGTGGTAGACCAAGTACGTCTCAATGGTCATTGTGGAAAAGAAGACCTTGCAACACCTCATGATGGGGGGTTAGCATTCCTACATGTAATTCAAAACTCGAGGAAAGTCATCTAGGTTTGTCTTATAATTTATTGACAATCCAAAAAACATGAAGTCCATTGTAGCCACTAAAACCAAATGCAAGCCTTAAGACCCAAGGGAAACCATGGAATCATACTTGAAACAATTCCAACATATCTTGACCTAGAGAATGTTGCAATGAAAAATTTACCAAATCTATTATTGGTTGATTTGACTAATGTAGCCAAGGCACTTTCTTCTTAAAATATTGAACATATTTTTTTAGGAAAAATTACATTTGCATGAAACTACACTTATTTGTCCTCATTATTGGCTAGGTTAATAGTCAGTACTTCCTTAGTGTCATTATTGTTTTATTTCAAACAATGATGTTTGGTAAGGTTTCTTTAACATTTTCCTTCCCAATGTAGCCCAAAGTTGCTCCATCATACTCATCATCTCCTTTCTCATTTGTTTATTCAAACTCATCATCATTGGATTGTACATTCACTCCAATTGAACTCTGCATGCAAAACATTAATATCCTTGTAAGTGTTTAGGAGCATAATGTAAAGTCCATACATTAATTGTTCATATAGAAAATTAGCACAATTTCATGGGACTTTGTTATTTACACATCATCCAAATGTAGATCACAAAACAAAACAAATACACTTTGAAGTAGTGCGGGAAATTTTCAATCCACATTCAAAACTTATAGATATAGATGAATGGTTGAAAAAAACATGCTACAACAATAAAAGTTCTTATGGTTGCAGGAGAAAAACCCAAGGAAAGAATCTTTCCTTCACCTAGAAAGATATTGGAAAATATAAAGTTATGTGAACCTTGAAAACATTAGAGATGTGAACAATGTGGTTTCCATAGATCAATGGCCATTGGAAGTGGTCTCCACATGACATTTGACACATGTCTTGATCTATTAGTCCACACACATTGTCAAAAGTTAAATCTCAAGTGATGTTTGTTTGCAAATGCAATGTTCGATAATTATAGGAACTTCAAAGATTCATCTAGCCCATAAAATTCATTAGACATGATTGCAAAATTAGAAAACCTATCATCTACATCTATCTATGAAAGAAGGTAATTTGTTTTCTTTTGTTTGTACTAATGAGATCCACCGAACCGTGATGCTTCAAATTATGTTCTTGGTTTCTTTGGAAAGTTCTCAAGGAGCAGGGGTGCATCGGCTTGGTTTCATGGCATTTGGACTTGTGGTGTAGATGTTCTCGAATATTGAATGATTTCTTCACTAAAAATAAAATAGATCATAGCTGAAAATTTCGGATGGATTAGAATGTGCTTTTGGTGTTGTTGGAAAGATCTTGATGAGAAGGATTTGATGGAATTTATTTGGTAAGATTTGGATTAAGAATGTGGGAGATATTGATTTTTAAGTGATTTATGCCCTTGAAGATTCAAATAATTGCAAAAAACTAGGTTTTGGAAGAAAAAATCAGTTGAGGACATGGTACCATTTGAAGGCATACCATTCAACTCAAGCATGATTTCCTTTCATGTTTGGTTATTAAAAAAATCAATACATACATTGTTAAATAAAGCTCACATGTTGAGTTTCCCTATTTTGTAATCGGTTCACATTTGGGTCAACGGCACATGCCACACTAATATCTATGAGATTGTAGAAGAAATTGCATAGAAGCACTTTGAAAGTAATCATTATGTAAGTTTTCAAAAAACAACAATCATAACCTTGTGAATGCCATTCATGTTATGTCATCAAACCATCACCTTCATCATGAATGGTAATGACTACCTATCATTACTCCAACACTTATTTCATATTCTTGACAACATGTAGGTAATAAATTTGCTCAAACTTCAGGCAAATTATTGTATAGAGGTTTGTGTCCCAATCTTCAATAGCATCCACAAAAGAAAATGGGAAAACCCTGTTAATTTATTAACACATTTCTTCTTGCAGTTCCAAATATAATCCCACAAATGTACCCACAACTTCTCCAATACCCATTATTCTACCTTCCAAAGTTACACATACAAATTTTTTTCGAGCTTCCCACAAAAACATGTGATCAATCACAACAAATGAAACTTTAATACTCATAAACAACAACATGCAATTTGGGGTTCCAAACTATTTCAAACACTACAAATAAAAATTTGTACATAAAATGTCTTCTTCAATTCCCACATACATTTGATCAATCACAACATGTCAAACCTTAATACTTATGTAATAGGAAAATCTAGGGTTTGTTTCTCATATACATCTTCATCATTCACCAAGTCAACTAGAACATTGGTCTTTCCACTCTTAAACTCTGTAACTGCATCCTTATTGACCTTTTTGGGAACATCTAATAGTGAAAATTTGTTTTCAAACTTGACTCCTCTTCTGTGTTCTTTTGAAATGATGGCAATTCGCTTAATTACCTTTGTTGTTTACAATTTGCAATCCATCAACTTCTTCTTATAAAACTTTAGGTATTGTTGGAATGGCATATCCTTCTCCAAGCCCACTCATAGATTTGTTTTTAAGGTCAAGTGAAGGTTCAATTGCCTTTTCTTTCAATTCTATTATTTCATTATTGTTGGATTTTTCAAAAGTTGCATGTTAACAAATAGGAAATATAGTCAATTGCAAACATAAATATTTTATTGAAAGGAAACTAAAACATGATGCTCACGACATGGAATATAACATAAAAAACTCCTCAAGGTTCTTGTCACATCAAAGACACAAACTTGTGCAATGATGAAAAGAAACCCAAACCATCAACACCAAGGTATTTAAATAAAAGACCAAACTAAAAATAACCAAACTAATCTAAGTAAAGAAAATAGTTCAACCTTATGAAAATAACCTAATTACTTTCCTACTCTAGTAACTAATGAAAACCTAACTAGTTGAACTTGAATTTTCAACACTCCCTTTTAAGCTCAAGTCCATTTCTAGTACACCAAACATTTTTCTAAACTTCCTTAACTTGTTTGTACCTAAAGCCTTTATGAAAATGTCAACAACCTAATCCTTAATACTAACATGAATAAGGTTAATTTCTCTTACTAGATTTTTTTTTACAAAGTGATAATGCACTTCAATGTGCTTTGTCTTAACATGATAGACTAGGTTATTAGCAAGCAATAGGCTATTGATGTTATCACAATAAATGACAACATGAGTATTCACTAATTATCCCAAATTTGAAAGTAATTTTTTTAACCAAACTACTTCACATGTAATGATTATTGCACCTCTATATTATGCTTATGTGCTTGATAATGTGTAGATATAGGTTTTTTTTGTTACTCCATTTAACAACACCAATTCCAAAAGAAAACATGAAACCACTAATTAATCTCTTATTTGAAACATTGCCAGCCCAATAACATTTGTGTATCCATGTACTTATAATTGATTTTTGGTTTCATAAAAAATTCCACACTATAAAGTGTGTTTTATGTACTTCAATATGTGCTTCACCGCATTTAGATGTGGCTTTCATGGCATTTGCATTTATTGACTCACCATTGCAACTGCATAATTCAAATTTAGCCTTGTGATGGTCATGTAAATCAAACTCTCCACTATGTATCTATCATAATGGTATCCTTCACAAAGTCATCTTCATTTGCACTTAACTTCACATTTTGCTCCAATGGAATTAAAATGGGTTTACAACCTGTCATCCCATATTCAAGCAATTTTTTCAAAGCATATTGCTTTTATAGTAACCATATCCCTTTAAGGGACTAAATTACATCAATGTCAAGGGAGTAACACAACTTTCCCAAATCATTCATCTCAAAATTTTGCTTCAAAAGTTTTTTCAAAAAGATGTCTACATCACTATCTTTTGTAACAATCAGGTCATCAACATAGGTGACTATGACTACAATCCCATGACCTATCTTTTTCACATAGAGTGAAAAATATCCACTTGGATGTTTGAAATCCACTTGTGATGAGATATTGACCTATCTTGTCTGACCAAGCTCTAAGTGTTTACTTCAAGCCATATAAAACTTTCTTTAACCTACAAACCAAATTAGGATATGTTTGGTCCAAGTAACTTGGTGTTGTTCCATGTACATTTCTTCTTGCAAATCTCCATGACGAAAAACATTATTTAAAAAACATTTACATGTAAAAAACATCATTTTGTTGTTGTTATAACATTGATTGCATTTACAATCATCATTTTTACAATTGGACTATAGGTATCCTCATAATCTATGCCATAATTTTAGGCATAACCTTTAGCAACCAATCTTACTTTGTATTTGCTCACAATTCCAATTGCATTGTGTTTAACTTTGCACACCCGTTTGCACTCAATTTCTTTCTTGTCCTTAAATAAAACTACCAACTCCCAAATAACATTAGCATCCAACGTCGACATATCTTCATCCATGGCATTGTCCCATTTAACTACTTGCTCAAAGCAAGTGGGTTCAACCTCTTGTATAACTCTCTCCATGTATGCGTAATGATGAACTACAAGGCCATCATATGCGAGTATTTGTACAGGGTATTTGATTCGTGTGGATCTTCATACTCCACTATTGTTGTTAGGTGTTTTCAAAGCTTTCTTGGCCATCTGAATTCCAAGAGTAACAATTGAAGGGACTCTTGACTCTTCATCCACATTCTTTTTTGAATCACTCAACTCACCATCTACCTGAGAATTCCTAGATGATGATTGAGTTACCATGTATAATGTTTGAAGATCTTAATTTTCTTTTTCATGGAGTGCTATTGGACCCACTAATTGAAGATTATTTTGGTCCATTAATTAATTATGATTCTTGTTCCACATTTGATGAAACATCACAATTTTTAACCTTTCCATCTTCTAATATATTCATTGTGAGTACTAACTAACCATCTCATCAGACACAACATTTTTATTCATTTGCAATTTTTGAATGTAAAGGTTGAAACATTTATATCCCTTTAATTCCAAGGAGTATCCAATGAAAATACATTTATCAGCTTTTGGGTTTAGTTTTAATATCTTCTCATTAAGAACATGCATGTATGCAATGCAACCAAACACTCCAAGGTGTGAGACATTTGGTTTTTTACATGTGAATTTTTCCTCAAATATCATGCCATGAATTACCATTGTGGGTGTTTGATTCATGATATAGACTACAATTGCTACTACTTTCGCCCAAAAGTAATTTGGCAAATTCTTTTCATTCAACATGGCACGTGTTATTTTTACAATGTACAAATCCTTATTGAACCTCAAAAGTTTTGTTAGAAAACATACACTCCTCCAAAAAGTTTGCACAAGAATTATGCTAAACTTTGTTGTACCTCAAAAATTTGTTGCAAAACATAAACTTTTCCAAAAATATTTTCTAAAACACACTCCTTTAGATCCACAAAAAATTATGCCAAATCTTGATAGGACCAAAATTTCACCACTTTCCATGGCAACCACACCTTACAATAAATTTGCCAAACCTTGTCAGGATATATATTATAAAACTTCATTTTTTAAATTTGTTGCAAAACACACACATCTCTTGACTGCAAAACAAAGTTTCACCACCATTTTTAATGAATCACAAGATTGTTCTAATAGACTTTGTTAAAACCTCAAAACACACACAACCCACACACAAAATTGTTACAAAACAAAGTTTTTTGAATCTTTATGCTCAAATGAAATGTTTATGCTTTTTGAAAAGATGAAGAAAAACATGAAAATTTATTTTGTCTTCATGCTCCTTCAAAATAAAAAAAGAAATAAAGGGGAAATGAAAAAGAAAAAACCTAACACCTTGCCAAAAACCTCTTCATGTAAAGTTCAAGAAATGGTCATGACATGTTTAATTCAATCCAAATTCATTTGAGCCCAATCTATGGCAAAATAATAAGTTTGAATACCCATTGGATTTCTGTGTAAAATGTTGATGTTCCCAATGATTAAATGATTTTATATTAGTAGACCATTAATAATTTATTGATCTTAAGGTTATTACTTAATCCCCTCATTCCTTCCTTTCCGTAGCCATTACCTACTCCTTTCACTCCCTTTCACTTTTTTATTCTCTCAAGTTATCCACACTCTTTCATATTATTCTTGTTTTACTTTTAGATATAGCAAATATTAGTTAATAACAATTTCTATAGGGGTTAGATTCCTACATTATATTATGACTAAAGGTTTGAGTAAGAAAGTTCAATATGAAGAGGTAGGAGTTAATCACAAAGGAGTCAAAATGTTAGAAATAGATAAAAAGAGTAAAGGATATTGAAACTACTAACCATAGCAGGGAAGTTATTGAATTTCAAATATCTTATGCATCCATTGAGAGGCTTGACATTTCCATGCATGAATTTAATCACCTTTGAAATAATATGAAATACTTAGTCTAGGCCTTTAAGATGACAAATTTATTGTAAAAGCAAAATATTTGGAAAAATATGTTACTTTTTGACTATTTCATCACAATAGTAAAAATAGAAATTAAAAAAAAACTCTAAATGTAATACATTTTTCTATCAAAGATTAAACCATTGCTTTGATTAGAGAATTAAAGGATAATATTTTGAAACATTACGAAAGTAAATCAAGGTCCAAAAAAAATTTGTTGTTGAAAGAAGATGAAAACACAAGCATGGATGAATATTTTAGAAGCATAAGAGAACATTTTGATTAACTAAAAGAAATAAAGATATTTAGGCAAGTCTATGATAAAACAACCCACATTCAACTCCTTTTTCCAAAAGTGTAATAATGAGGTGTTGACATTGGAACATGACATGGTATGCAATCATTGCACAAAATTTATGTTTGAATTACAGTTTTTATTTTTATGTTTTTTGAATTTTTAATGTATTTTTACATTTATCCAAGGGTTACGGGAAGGAAACATGTAGATTATGAATTTTATAATATATTTTTATACAAATCCAACCAATGATCCTAAACCATATAAAATGTAATGCTTATTCAAATTTCATTAATATGAAAAATTCCCAAAAATAATTGGACTAATTTGTTTTTAATATTTAACTTCTTCATGACATTGGAAGTGGTTACTGGTGTTCAAATTAGTCTTTAAATTCACCTTCAAATGTTGATAGAGAATATTCATACTTTTATATGTCATTTTTGAATGTATATTAAATCACAATATGTTGGTTATACAAGAAATATTGAATCTTAAGTTGAATTGAAATTTAAAAGGGTGTTATTAAAGAGTGGTAACACATGTAGTCGGTCATTTTAATGGACTTACCCATGTATTCATGATGACTTGATCACTATCCTAATATTTAATTCATTTCCAGGTCAATATAACATGTTTGTGAAAATTGTGATAAACAAGGATGTGGGTCATTGCAAGATAAGGTGGATCATTTTTTGTGTCATATTGTAGTTTTTGCAAAATAT
>Ga0116228_10002958_pt1 | contig 14843 bp, 13 predicted proteins | sample S1TSphfallax_2_FD_89694 | JGI IMG/M metagenome (GOLD analysis project Ga0116228, IMG submission 89694) | Host-associated microbial communities from peat moss isolated from Minnesota, USA - S1T2_Fc - Sphagnum fallax MG | ecosystem: Host-associated > Plants > Peat moss > Unclassified | place...
ATACAAAAATACAAAGGAGAAAATGTCCAATGCACCCCTCGAATTGATTGCCTTGTGTGATGAAATTATGTACTTTGGCACGACATACAAGTCGTATGAAGTAAAATTTGATCGTGCAAACATGTTATATAAGTACATAACTTTTATTTTTGAGCTCATAAGTGAGGGGCAATCAAGCCCCCAATTTCAAATCCATCACACAACTATGAACAATAAATTACTTATATCTTCGTACCTATGTATATGAAAAGTTGAAGCCCATTGTTGAAATGGAAACAAAAGTCCTCCTTGCTACGACCAATGTTGGTTGGTTGGTTGGTTGGGTATATTGACCTTAATGTATGGGTGGGACAAAGGATGAATACAATATTTCAAAGTGTGTATATAGGCTTTTAAACATTTCCAAATTGGGTAACGGTGAAAATAAAATATAAACGCTTTGCAAAATTATCAATCCAAGTAAAGGTAAATGATGAACATTTATTTTATGCATAGGGTAAGAATAAATATTTCATCATTATATATGATGTGGGTATAAGTGGGTAAATGTCAGGGGAAACAAATTTACACGAGAATCGCACATTTCAAGTTGAAGAAAGACAATTACATGAGCAATTGGCATTATTGCAAAGATAACGACATGAAATTTCACACACATTATAAAAAAAAATAACAAAATTAGAAAAAAATTGAATCAATATCATAAAAAATATATTCAGCCCCCCCCCAAAAAAAAAAAAAAAACTATATTCAACAGCTTAATCATCAGAATTCAAACAAATCCATCATAACCACATGCATTGCAAAATATGAAGATGCATATATTTATATGTGTTATAGAATGATTTTAACATTTAGTCTTTCATTTGCAATGATATTTACCCAGTGTTGTGGTAGGTAGTAGTGGTACCTACTAGAGTATAGTTAGTGTATGTAAGTAGTCATCACTTTCTTTTTTGTCTTCTTCTGCAATGCAAGAAATGCAAAAGCTGAAATAAATAAAAAAGGCACCTACTGACCCCACCATGCCATTACAGCTGCTGGAATTGTCATTGTAAAGTTAAAACCACTGGAATGGGTAAGAGGGGGGTGTGATATTCTCGCCATTTGAGGCGAAGCTGTATTTTTTTCTGTAATAGTTTCGCCAGAATGGCGATTGTTGCTTGCAGGGGTCCGTTACAGACATCCCAGTCCGCCGTCGTCGCATTTTCTCCTCCTCTTCTTCTTCTTCTTCTCCTCCTCTTGCTCGCGCGTTTTGCACCGCTTCTTTCCCCATTCTTTCCAGCTCCTTTCCCTCCTTCCCAGAATTTGTTGGTTGTTTCCATCTCTCGGGATATACAGCTTCTTTCCTTTCCGCTTGTTTTGAGCTATTTCTTGTGAACTCTGGTTGCTGTTTTTGTCTGTTGTTGTTATTCTTCTTCAGAGCTTTTCTTTCGTTTTTTGTTTTCTCTTCTTCTAGTCTGCTTGATTGTGAGTGGTTGTTTCTCTACCCCAGGGTGGTGAAGCTCAGCAGCAGCGGCAGCTGTTTGTGATACCCAAGTGTTCCTTTGTTGAGTTTTTTCGGTTTCCTTTTTTGATCCTTTTTTTTTTTGAGGGGGCTTTTTTGTCACTTCCTCATGGAGGATCAGGAAAGGGAAGAAGAGTATTGAGAGCCTTGTGAACTAGGAGCTTGGTCTCGAGAGGAGAAAAGCTTTTGTGTCTGAAGCTTGCTGCTCATATTGAAACGTGTTTTTTTGGTTTTGGGTCTTCTTCTTCTTCTTTGCTTTGATCTAGAACTCGTTGAGAGTTGCAGTGGAGAGCAAGAGGAGAAGAAAATATGGGCTCAGGAAGGCATTTCCTATGATGGATTGTGGCAGGAAGCTTCACTAATCTTAGGTTTTGTCAAGTCCCTCCTGTACTACTCTTCTGCGGTGCTCAAAGCAAAGAGTCGACGCAAGGCTCAAAATATTTGGAAGCCCCTTCTTCTCCTTCTTATTCTTCTCGGTGTGCAGAAGAAGTTGAGTACAACAGAAGTTGATCAGTCCTATGCAGTCGTTTTTGCACTAGATTTGCAGCAGCGCAAGCAAAGGGAAGGAAGGACAGAAGGGTAGTAGTTGTGAAATGAGTAGTCAACCAGGATGCAGCTGCATTCTCTGAACTGTTTCAGCAACATTTATACCATTGAACCCAAATTTCCTCTTCTTCTTTACACCTTGGGGCAGTTCCGAGAGGAAGAACAATCCCAGGGGAAGAAGAAAAGAACCAGGTTGTTGTTGGAGGAGCTACCACTATTGGAATGCAGCAGCAGCAGCACATGAAATAAAAATGTGCACAGCAGCAACCCAAATCTTTCTCGCCCAGAAAAGAATGACAACCGGCCCACATCAAGATATCAACAAGAAGCAGCAGAAGATATCAAGCCTGTGAAGAAGAAGAAGAAGCACACAAATGAACACAAGAGCTAGAAGAACTGCATAAGTCTATTGCTGTTGTGGGTGGGGAGGGAAGAGGGGAAGTGGTCGTTATGCAATGGGGCAGTGCTATGGAAAGGGAATACCAGCTGAAGAAGAAGACACATACAAGCGTGAGGAAGCTCCTGCAAAGCCTGTAAAGCGCAACAACAGCCATCATCACCATCACACCAGCAGCAGCAAAAGCAATGCACAACAGCATAGCTACAATAGTAGCAGCAATGGGAGTAGTCACAGCAGCTATCACTCTGGTGGTGGTGGTGGTGGTCCTGGTGGTGCATCCCCCATGAGAGCAAAAGCTGCAGCATTCCGCCATCCATCTCCTCGGCATTGGGCAGGCAGTCCTCTTCCTCGGTATGCGAGCTCACCTTCTTCCACTCCTTCTACTCCGCTGCGGCTTTTCAAGAGGCCCTTTCCACCGCCATCACCTGCCAAACACATCCAATCCTCTCTTGTGAAGCGGCATGGTGAAAAGCCCAGGGAAGGAGTGGGGGGTGCTGCTGCTCAGAGTGGTGGTGGTGGTGTCATTCCTGAATCTGTTGAATCTGAAAAACCACTCGACAAGCAATTTGGGTACCCCAAGAATTTCACTGCCAAGTATGAGCTTGGTCATGAAGTTGGGCGCGGCCATTTTGGCCATACTTGCTTTGCTAGAGTTCGAAGAGGTGATCTTAAAGGTCAACCCATTGCTGTCAAAATCATTTCCAAAGCTAAGGTAACAACACATCTTTTCTTTCATTATCATTTCCTAATGCTTAAGGTTCCTCCATGTTCTCTTGAAAATCATCTTCCCACACAGGTGGTATCTAGCATGAAGGTTCACATATTTTCTCGTAATCTTTTCCAAAGCTGAAGGTTCCATGTTCTCTTGGAAATCACATTCCAATGCTCTAAGGTTTCATATTCTCTTGACTCTATTCACATAAGTTCTAGTTATATCCTTGCAAATGAATCACATACATTTAGAAAAGGGGATTTCTTTGTCATTGTTTGTTTCACAAACTTCACCAAATGTCCTCTCAAATCTGCAAAGAAACAGATCAAGGGGGTAATCTTGTCTCCAATTATGCTTTGAGATTTTTTCAAGTTGTTCAGTGTGATTTGATCTTCTTATAAGTGCTCTATGTTGGATCTGTAATGAGATCATGTGGGCTCAGTGGTTTCTGGCCTGAAGATTGCAATATGAATCCCCTTCAATGGAACACTCAGATCACAACAGATTTGTGATGGGTAGATATAGAGTGTGTGGAGAAAAGACACAGAAAGTCTGATATACAGTTTGATCTGGTCTTCATTGGTTTCTAACTCTGCTCCCTTGGTTCTGTTTTCTGGTCCTGTTTTGTGTCATTAAATTGTTTTTTTAGGGTTGGGTTTTCTCCTTTTTCATGCCTGCTGATTGGTTTCTGTTATGTTGTTGGAGCTGAAACCTTATTATTTGGGCGATTGAAAGAATGTTTCATAATGTGGATTTGGAGTAATAACCCTTTTCTCAGTTAGGTTTGATGTCTGACACACATTCTGCCATGACATAGGCTTTTTTCTCATTTGTTTATATCATATGTTCTTCATGAGGGACTGCATGTTTGTGACAGATGCACCCTGTGTGTTTCATGGTTTTGTTGCACAGATCCAAGCCATATTTTCATCTGACAGGACTTCCATTTGTTTTAACAGATGACAACTGCTATAGCCATAGAGGATGTGCGACGGGAGGTGAAAATACTGCGAGCTCTAACAGGGCATGAAAACTTAGTGCGCTTCTATGATGCCTGTGAAGACAATCTCAATGTGTACATTATCATGGAGTTATGTGAAGGTGGAGAGCTACTAGATCGTATTTTATCCAGGTATTTTCATTGTTGAATATTTGTAAAATGAATGAAGATTCCTTGTGGATTGCAATTACTAACAATATGTATCCTACTTTTTAGAATTTTTTATCCCATAAATTCTACCATCAGATCTAAATCAAGACCTATATCATCAACTTATTTTGGCTTACCACTGCTTTGTGTTAATTTTTAAGAACTTGTTTGTAAAATTGTTTTTTTTTATTTATACATTTGTGAGCAGCCATATAGAAATGGGTGGGTTTGATGGTTATGCAGAGGGGGAAGGTACAGTGAAGATGATGCAAAAATTGTGGTCCGGCAAATTTTGAGCATTGTGTCATTTTGCCACCTTCAAGGAGTTGTCCATCGTGATCTCAAGCCTGAGGTTTGTTAATTCCTACTGAATTGATGACTATCCATGTTGATGTTGCTTAGCTCCCACCCAAAAATCAAAATTTTGCCTTCTTCCAATGGCCCAACTTAACAAGCATATATATGTGTACATCTATTGGTACAAAACCCAAACAATGGTTTCCATTCAACTGGTTGTAGTCTTCTTGGATTTTGTTTCTTGGCAATCCTGCAGACAAGGGACCAAATGTAGTTGTTGTGTGCTGCAGAACTTTTTGTTCACTACAAAGGATGAACATGCACAGCTGAAGGCAATTGATTTTGGATTGTCAGATTTTATCAAACCAGGTACTGGATGAGGTTTCATACCTGTTGTTTTGCTTGCAAGGTCCCTAAAGGGAGTTCTGGCAGACAAGAACATATACTAAAAGGTTGCTGTTTTCCTCTTCACTAGGAAACTGCAACTTTTTCTAACTTGTTGGCCCTGACACTTGTCATGACTCTATGGAAGAGGATTCTATGTGATTTATGGAAGTTTTGATTGTTTTGATTTTGCAGACATGTTAATGTAGTGCAATCTAAGCAGACTCAAGACTCAACATTGTAGTCAAAGTCGCTGCTTCTGTAGCTAGCTTTCCATGAGACTTCTGAGAAAGCCAAGAAAAAAATCATAATATATGTTGAATCAACAGTACAGTGGTTCATGCAACTGGGGTTGTCGGAGAGGGAATGTAGATGAGAAGCTGAATGACATAGTTGGGAGTGCTTACTACGTTGCCCCGGAAGTGCTACACCGCTCCTATTCACTGGAAGCTGATGTGTGGAGCATTGGAGTCATAACATACATTCTGCTGTGTGGGAGTCGCCCATTTTGGGCTCGCACAGAGTCAGGAATTTTCCGGGCAGTTCTGAGAGCAGATCCAAGCTTTGAAGAACTTCCCTGGCCTTCTGTATCTGCTCAGGCAAAAGACTTTGTTAAGCGCTTACTCAATAAAGACCTTCGCCGACGCATGACTGCTTCCCAAGCACTCAGTAATGCCCCTTCTCCTGTGTAAATTGTCATGGGTAGTTGGTTTTTCAGGGAGTAGTTTCTGATGGTTGATGTGCTAGCGCTCTCTGTCTGCCCTTCACATTAGCGGTGACTGTAGTATGGAACTCAATAAATGATTGATGAGCCAACTCTCTTGGTCTACTGTTTGTAACACTAAGAGCTTTGGTGGTGCAGTGCATCCATGGATAGGTGGCAACCAAAAAGTTCCATTGGACATATTGATTTACAGGCTTGTGCGCAGTTACCTCCGATCCTCTTCCATGAAGCGTGCAGCCCTCAAGGTGGATATTTACATTCTTCTCAGCTTTGGGTTATGTGAAGTTTTGTGTAATCTGTACTCAAGTTCTTCACTGAAGAATGTGTTACTGCTATTTGGTATGTATTCATTACGTGAATTTTCGAAAAGTTCTCTTTTGATGTTTTTAGCCTTACCGGATTGAATTTGATTACAGAAAAGTCTCAATATTTTGGGTGATATTTGCAGGCTCTATCAAAAACCTTGACAGAGGACGAATTGGTGTATTTACGTGCACAATTCATGCTCTTGGAGCCAAACAAGAATGGGCGTGTTACATTTGAAAATTTTAAAACAGTGGGAACTCTGGACTTTCTCTATTTTCTTCTCCTTTTCTTCTTGAGAGCTTGCTCATGCTACTATGCTTGCAGAATCAAAGTTCTGCTTGTGCTACCTAGTTGTTTTAGCAAATGGGTAGTTCAGAGTCAATGCCAGAAATTTAATAGGATTGGTTTACTCCCATTGTCAAAAACCTTGATAAGGATATCATGTTTGCAAATCACCAAACAACCTGTTTCATGCTACTTTGATTTGCTGTCCAGATTCATAATTTGTTTGTTGGTATTTGGTTGAGCAGGCTTTGCTCAAGAATGCAACAGAGGCCATGAAGGAATCTCGTGTTTTTGAGATTTTGTCCACGGTATGTATGTCAGAAACAACAAATTTCAAATTTTTGTGAATCTTTTTGCATGACTTATCAAGGTTTACTAGCAGGACAAGAAAGGAATTCTTGGGTAGGGAAAGTCTATGAAGGATTTTACCAAATATAGACGAAGAAATGAACCTGACAAGGCACGAAACACACCAAAGAGCTACTACTATCCTGAAGCTCTCCAAAATTGGTGTTTTGGTCTGCATAGTAGATAGGAAATCTGTGCATTCTTTTGAGATCACAGACTTGTATTGTATGAAAGAAGTGATGGATCAGCATTATGTGTGTCTGATAAACTTGCATGCTTCATTTTCAGATGGAGTCCTTGTCTTTCAAAAAAATGGACTTTCCAGAGTTTTGTGCGGCAGCTATAAGTGTGCACCAACTAGAAGGCACCGATAGGTGGGAGTACCATGCACGTTCTGCCTATGAAATTTTTGAAAAAGATGGCAACCGTGTCATTTCTATAGAAGAGCTGGCCCGGGTATGATCTCCACCTCCCTAAGGACCTTGAGTGGCATGGCTTGGGATTTCTTTTGGCTTATAAGGAATGTTTGTTCAATTGTGTCAGCTTTCTGTTTCTAAATTAGGGCTTAGAGGTTAGTGTTTAGGGTTTAGTATTTTTTTTTGCCATGGCTATTGTTGTCAACTTTTGATGTCCTTTCATTTGGATCCCCCAAAGCACACCAAAGCCAAGTGTATTTAACCAGCAGATGTCTGCTTTTAGTGTTTGTGGGATGATGATAACTGGTTATATATATTGAAGAAATGTGTACATTCTGAAAACATGCAGGAGATGGGTTTAGCACCATCAGTCCCGGCACAAGTGTTCCATGATTGGGTGAGACATTCAGATGGACGATTAAGCTTTGTGGGATTTGCAAAGCTTCTCCATGGTGTAACAAGCCGAGCCAGCAACCGTCACCACCACCAATAACAGATAATCGACTCTATTTCTTTCATTTGAGGTGGGTTCTTGCAGTTCTGTGCACTGAGCGTTCACAAGAAAAAAATTGCTTGCTACTTGACACATTTGTCAGCTCTTCTTCTAGTTGGCAGTTCTAACTGAAGATGGGTTTCAGCCTCCATTGAGAGGTATATGATGGCAGAATGAAATAGTTAGTAGAATGATGAGCCCCTGTTTAGGTTGCAATATTTGGGTTTGTGACTCCAGAAATCAAGGGAATCTGGTTCCTCTCCTAAAGATGGCAAGAAGTGGGTGGAAGAGATTTCTAGACCCCAATATTGTTGTGAAGATGGTGGGGATAAAGACTCATATCCCCTTTGTGAGAGGTGCTACGAAAGCCTATGCTTCTGGGATTTTCACAGGCTCATCTTCTTCATTTTCATAGTCGACAATTCCAATTTATGGAAAAGATCGTTGGCTTATGCTCATCTTTTTCTCACCTCTTTTAGGTGATCTATTGGAGGAAAACTCCCAATTTTTTTTTTGGATTCTTATCATTCATATGCATGTAAGAGGCCTTACTTGCCATCTTTGTCAACCAGAGCTTTTTTCAGAGACTAACCCATAAAGCAGAGATGAACCCACTATTTGTTTTCTGATGCCTGAGATCTGGCACTAAATTGTGTGCCTAACACAGAGAAATCAATTCTTTGGAGGGCTGGATTCACTGCAAATGTTATGCACACATCTTCATTCAGTATGATATACAGAACAGGATGATAGTAGGATGCTGAATGAAGGATAAATCTATTTGGTATGGTGTCCTCTTGCATGTGGGGAAAGTGGGTAGAGGTCAGTTGTGTGAAATTATGTTTCAGGGCCAACAGACATCAGGTTTTACTTTGCAGTAATTCAAGCTGAAATCTCAAAACCCAAATTCAGAGAGAAAAGTTGAGAGGTCTGGTGATGTGAAGGTCAACATGGGGTTTTTTAACATTGTGTCACATGCTGTTGTGTTGTCATGGAATGGGATTGTGACCTTAACTGCCATGACTGGTGCAAGGCAGCTTCAAAGAACTATTAACAGCTTGAAGTCTAGATGTGAATGAATGACAACCACAAGAAGTTCTATTCAAGGTTTGTGACTACCTCTGACCTAGAGTCATATGGAAACAGGAGACATACAACAGGGAAAGATTGAAAACATGTCAATTTTGCCTCATCCTAGCATAATATGCTTGATTGCTCTTGAATCTTCCATGTTAGGCAATGAATGGATGCAAAGAATTTAGTTGCAAATGAGAGGATTGACATTTTGATCCCCATTTTCTAGCAAACTTCCCAAATGCAAAACTTCAAGGATTGAAAGCTTACTACAATACATCTATTATGGCAATCAAATTTGACATTTCCTACATTATAAAGTAGCTAATGATCATGCCTCCATGCCTGCAATGTCTTGCCTTCATTCCAACAAGCAACTATAGGATGATGAATGGACAAGACATGAAAAGGACCAAGACAAATGCCTTAAGTGGGAACTGGGTCCAAGATGGGGAGGAGGGGTGGAGTAAAATAGGTTCTAAAGCACATAGAGGTTTAAAAGGAAGGCAAAGGGCTATCCCCTTCTTGCATCATGGGCCTCACACAATCCAGAAGGTTATACCATCAGGATGATCTTACAACAAGACAAGACTTCTCTTCTATTTGGTATAAGCATCTAACAAGCAATGAGCTCTCCAAATGATACCACAACACAATCGACGGAAATGTAACTTAGGACAATCTCCTGGTATACATGTGAAGAACTAATGATACAAATTGCACATCTCTCATTCCAAATTGACTTACCAAAATGCTACAGCAGGGGTCAGAATTTGAATGTGCATGGATATCTTCGTCACAGGATATAGTAGTCATGAAGATCAACACACAAAACTAGGAGATTTCAGACACTATCTAATTTCTGACATCATGCTCTCATGTAGCAACCCACTTTTTCCAGATTGCTACACAAAGCCCCGCAGGGTTTTGTGTCCTAGGCTTGCCGATCCCGCAAGCAGGTCTCCATTATGCAGTCACTGCAACAAAAACCACAGAAGAGTCAAAAGGAACTCTCCAAGCTGGCCTAAAACCTGTAACTTTGCTGTGCGGTTTCAGGGAATGGTTGACAGTGTTGGAGACACAGAAATTAAGCATGAACCACGCTGTCTTTATGCACATGCAATCTCACATCCCAACTAAAAGCTGTACCACTGCAAAACCAGAGGCTTAAAAATCTTGAACCATTGCAAGAAGCTTTTGTTCCTTTCAAGAGTTCCATTTAGAAACCTCTCAAAATTAATTATGTTGCAGTCTGGGGATGTCCTCTTTACCATGAATGGTGCACAAATTCATATGCAAATCTGTGCATGCCCGTGAAACTCCATGATTCATGCTCATTACAACAAAGAACTTTTGTAATGCATTCATGCACAGACAAAAAAAACCTATGTAATCTATTGGTTGCACACACACTCCACTGACTCCAAAACAGCTGGCCTTTACTTTCCTCAATTTGGGATGTGACTGAGCAGTACAAAGCTGGGTCAAGTATCAAAAGGCTTCTATAGGCCTTCAATAGCAGGACATATGACACATGCAGGACACTTGTTATCAACAAGCACTGTGTCTAAGTTATAGAACCTTAAGGGTTCTCTCTTCATGTGCTTACAAAGCAGCTTCATCAGGATTGGTGCCTGCTTTCACAACCTCAGCTGCGCCTTCCAATGCATATGCTTTCAAGGACTCCAAATCACGAGGACCTGTCCATACCCAAGATGGCCAAACATGTCCAACAACCAGAATAAGCTGACCGACCAGTAATGTAGCACACTGATACAGCCTATGAGCAGACCACTCCATGATATCTCATCTATGTGAACAAGCAGAGCAGATATGGAGCCCTTTGTGTGCAGGTTTAGTTGTCCAAGCAAGATGCTGAAAACCAATACTACACACACACACACATAGAGGGAAGCACAGCTACAAGCCAGGGGAACCATACCGGAGTACTTCTTGTATTCCTCTCCATTCAAAAACAGCTTCAGTGTGGGGTAGGAACGGATGTCAGCTTTTCCACATGTGGCTTTGTTGGTGGTGCAATCCACAGTGGCAACCTCCACTCCATCCTCACCCTCCAATGCCTTCCCCAACTCTTCCCATGTTGGAGCCAAACGCTTGCTACACACACAAGCAAAACTTTCCTTCAGTTGTCAAGTACCAAACCTCTTTTAAGCCCTTGTTGGATCTCGGATGAGATCAGAGACAACAAGATGAGCACACAAGAATCCAGTAAGTAACTTTCTTCCCTCCTGTGGACAGTCCAATTGAAAAGAAGACGATTGTTTTACTTTTTCAAGTCTATGTGCATGTGGATACTGAACATACCTTGGGAACAGAGAAGAACAAAGTATAAGGGATAAAGGATATTACATACCAGTGACCACACCAGGGTGCAAAAAACTTGATAAACCACAAGGTGTCCTTCTCCTTCACCTGAATAGGAGTAGCACATACCAACATGTTATGTGTGGAATGAAAAAAATGAAAAAAGATAGCAGCAGCAACAGAGAAAAGTGGAAAAGGAAAGAGCACTCAGTCCACATCAACCATTCCAAACCCTTATGTACATGACTGACAAAAGAGAGCATCTCAAGACAGAGAATTATTACTTCCAGAGTTTTGGACTACTGATGACTCAGTTCAGTAATTTACTAAACAAAACAGGCAAAAAGCTCTGTATCTGAAGAATCAAAATTCAGGTGCAATGGGCTTGCTTTTAAGACTCGTTTATATTGTGCTGAAGGAATTGCCTTGCTCATCATTTCCTATTATATTGCTGGCCTCTTTAGAACCAAATTCCATAACCATTTTGACTCTAGAGAAATCATTGCCTGCAGCATCCCATAGAGTGCCAAATAGAACACAGACAACGATACAACAAATCAACTCTGAAAATTCATTTTCCCTGTTGAAAACATGTCAGAGCAGATCTTCTCTTATCTGGAACCCTAATAAGAATTTTTTTCTTCCTATCAAAGCCGCAAACAAAGATTTTTTTTCTTCCTCAGCAACTCTTCCAGCGAGCTCTGTTCTTTGCGTGAGTCAGCGACCTGAAATATTCGTAGCTATGTTGGAACCGCGGTTCAAATCATAGCCAGCGATCGATCGACACCTGATAGGAGATCCAAAGAAATCTCCAATACTTTTGCACTCTGATGTCTGATCCCGTACTCACGGAAGAGAATTCGACCATAAAACCCTAAGTCAAAGCCATCGCAAAACCACGAGACATTCTACAATTCGCCGAGCTTTCCAAAGAAGGAGCGGTTCTTCCCGTTCCCGGAAACTACAAACCGGCGACAAACGTCCGCTAACAGCAAAGATCGATGATATCCCCGGAAAAATCGCTCCAGAAAAAAAAAACTTGCGACAGAGAAATCTAGTCTATTCAACACCATGTAAATCACACGAGCTTCCCGGGAGAAGACACAACACTCCAAAACTCCAATCCTCCTTATTATACACACACTTCTGAAACCGAAATTTTGTCTATTACGGTTTCCCCTCTCTTCCTCTTCCCGGCAGCAAGGATCCAAGAAGAAAAGAAAGCCAAAAACACACACAAAACGGAAGGAAACTGAAGGAAACCACAAAGATTGGAACTGAGCGCCGATGCACGCACCTTATCCGTGAAAGTCGAGTCAGTAAGCTCCACAACGTCGCCCTTCACTGCAACCAAGCAGGCAGCCGACACGACAAGAAGCGAAAAAATCGATATCCCCCTCATGTTTGCCATCTCCTGCAGCTTCAGCGATGTTTTCGGAAAGCAAATCAGAAGCGATGGCCGAGTATTATTGCGCGACAGAAATCGACAAACTAACGCGCGTACTGGCTCCCTCGTCTCTTGAGCTTCTCTCTCGCTCGACTTCACTGCCTCGGTGGCACCTATCAGGGTTTTTTTTCATTTTTAGGTGGCTAAAGTATTTTTCAAAGTGGCTAAAATATGTGTTTTTTGTTTTTCTGGTAGCCAAATTTTGAAAGGAAAATACAAAATTCTACCAAAATCGCCAAATTTCTCTATTGGGTTCTAGCATGTTAGCCAAAAATGTGAAGGATGATTAAACTTTGTTTACTTTCATATCTTGTTTGTAGCCAAATTTGGCTAAACTTCCTTAAGGATGACTGTCACTTTAGCTACATCACAAAAATGAAAAAAAAACCCTGGTAGGGTAGAGAGGCCGGTCATAGAACACTTAAAAACTCAGACGAACCATGTGATCAAACCAGACCTTGGTTGCTTCTGGGGTCCAAAGATGGATTGTAGAAGAGATCATCACGCGCCTATTGCCCTTTAGATCGCTCAATCTGGTGCACAAATGCAAAAGATATGGCTTTTTGTAGCTCTCAACCTCATTGCCTCAAAACCAATTTTTACCAAACAGCTTCGAGACCTATCTTCAAGCAATCCAAACCCAGTAAATGCACATACAACTTCTGACAAATGTCATTAATGCATGTCATCACCAAACATTTTCATCTTCAAACCGATCAGCATCCTTTGAAAGGAGGGACGCCTTTATTCAATGGTTGAGATTAACACTCAAAAGTGGGCCACAAAATGTTTGGTGATCGAGACCCTAATTGAATGTTAAACCTTAAAATTTGATGCCTCTCTTGCACAACACCACTCCTAAACCCTAATCCCTTTCCCCTGGGCCTCTCCTCTCTCCTCCCATTCCCTCATCATCACATGCTCTCGTTCCTAAACAAAGTTCGGCTCCTCTCTTTCCCTCTCATCTTTGGCTCAACTTCTTTCTCTCCTTTGTTTCTTGCTTTTGTTGCTTTCTAGGCAAGAGGAAAATTTGGGGTCCTCTTTCTCCCTTTCATTTCCTACTTCTGTTGGTGTTTAGGTGGGAAATATATCTTGTTCAACTTTTCTCTCTTGATTTCCCTTGCTCTTGCACGCGTGCTCTGAGCATGCTCTTCTCCCAAATGAAATTTTGTTCTAACTCTAGGTTTTTTTTAGATTATAACTAACTCCAAGTGTTTTGTTGTTGCAAGTGTTAGCACATATTGTGGTCATGTGTTGATGGTCTTTTTTCTGGTGGTCTTGAGTTTCTTGGTGTTTTTCCTCGTGTTCTTCAACCTCCTTTAACGTTGTTCCTCTCTTTTAGTGTCGTTTCTGGTTAATCAAATGTCCCCCCCCCCCCTTTCCTTCTTTGTTGTGTTGTTAATGGTCTTGTTCATGGTGGTTTTGAACTTCCCGGTGCTCTTTCTCATGTTTTTTAACTTCCCTTGGTGTTGCTCCTCTCCCTTGGTGTCGCTTCTAATGAATCAAACCCTCCCGTTTCCTTCTTTGTTGTGTTGTTCATGGTTTTCTTCTTGGTGGTCTTGAACTACTTGGTGTTTTTCCTCGTGTTTTTCAACTTCCCTTAATGTTATTCCTCTCCTTTGGTGTTGTTCTTGTTAAATCAAACCCCCCCATTTTTTGTTGTGTTGTTAATGGTATTATTCTTGGTGGTTTTGGCCTTCTTAGTGCTCTTCCTTGTGTTCTTGAACCTCACATAATGTTGTTCCTTTCCCTTGGTGTCATTTCCAATGTATCAAACCCTCCTCCTTCCTTCTATATTGTGTTGCTAATGGTCTTAAACTTACTAGTGGTCTTCTTCATGTTCTCTAAATTCCCTTGGTGTTGCTCCTCTCCCTTGGTGCCACTTTAAGTGAATCGACCCCCCCTCCCTTTCCTTCTTTGTTGTGTTGTTGATGGTCCTTTCCCTAATGGTATTCAGCTTCCTAATGTTCTTCAACCTCCCTTGGTGTTGTTCGTTTCCTTTGGTGATGCTTTTAGTGAATCGAACCCCTCTTCTTTCCTTTTATGTTGTGTTGTTGATGGTTTTCTCCCTAGTAATCTTGAACTTCTTTGTGATCTTCTTTGTGTTCTTGAACCTCCTTTCGTGCTACTCCCCTCCTTTGGTGCCCCTTCAAGTGAATCAAACCCCCCCTTCCTTTTATGTTGTGTTGTTGATGGTCTTATCCCTAGTAATCTTGAACTTTTTGGTGATCTTCTTCGTGTTCTTGAACCTCCTTTCGTGCTACTCCCCTCCTTTGGTGCCCCTTCAAGTGAATCAAACCCCCCCCTCCTTTTATGTTGTGTTGCTAATGGTATTCTCCCTGGTGGTCTTGAACTTCTTGGTGTTCTTCCTTGTGTTCTTGAACCTCCCTTGGTGGTGTTCCTTTCCCTTGGTGCCACTTCTAATGAAT
>Ga0116228_10002960_pt1 | contig 14842 bp, 10 predicted proteins | sample S1TSphfallax_2_FD_89694 | JGI IMG/M metagenome (GOLD analysis project Ga0116228, IMG submission 89694) | Host-associated microbial communities from peat moss isolated from Minnesota, USA - S1T2_Fc - Sphagnum fallax MG | ecosystem: Host-associated > Plants > Peat moss > Unclassified | place...
AAGCATTGATGCAGAGTACTCTCCAAGTGAAACTTGTGAGTTGCTTTTTCAAGTGGCACACTTTTTCTTATTTTTTGGGTACTTTGTGCTGTTGCACACAAATAAAAATTTGTTCAAAATTATTGAACTTTTGAGAAGAATTTGTGAGAATGGCTTTTGAAAATGGACTGTTATGAAATGTCTGAGAACCAGCACTTTGAAAACCAGCTGAAACTTTTCTCCTCGAAATTTTGAAACCCTACGTGATTCTCTTTGAAGATGATTTTTTAAAAAAAGAATCCAGACTATCTTCTAAGAGATGGACCCAATAGTTCTGTCAAAAAAAAACACTGAGAACAGCCCAACACTAGTTGGTAGCAACATGTGGGTTCAACCTGGTGTCAAGGTTTTCAATTGGGTTGGTACTGACTTGGGTTCACCATGGTTGCTTGGAAGCACTGAATTGAATTGATGTGAGAATTGGGCAACTCTGGTTACAGCCTTCTTCTCTGGACAAGTTATGTTGATTCTCAATGTTTTCTCTTGCCAGTGCTTTCGTACGGATTCTTATGCAATGTTGCATGTGATAGAGAAATTATAGAAATTTATGCAGTCTTAACATCCCGGTAGTACTTTAATTTGCATGTTATGACACATTGTGGCAACCACGACACATCCACAAATTGCAGGGGCGATTTGTAGTACTTCTGCAAGCTTGCAATCAAAATTGCTGTACTAATTCTGTACTTCTGCAAGAACTTTCTGATTGCAGGTTGTTTGAATCCAGGTTTGAAGTTAGGTTAAGCTCAATCCATTTGTGGTGGTTACAGTTGCTTGCAGCAACACTATTGGCAACAAGAATTCATTGGATCTGTGAACAATGCAAGCATCAGGAATCATATTTTTTGCCTTGCCAAAGAGCCACATGTGGCTGGCACTTCCGAAGATTTTGCAACTGCGGAGTATGTCTTCCAAAAGTTCCACAATTATGGCCTTTCTGCACATCACACATATTATGATGTGCTTCTCTCCTATCCTTTACATCGTTCTCTTATCCTTAGTGCCCCCACAAAGGAGCCTATTGTGCTCTCACTGAAAGGGAAGCTTGGATTAGGAGATGTCTGCAGTAGCAATCCAGAGGTGATGCCAACATTTCACAGTTTTTCTCCCTCTGGAAATGTGAGTGCTGAGGTGGTGTATGCTAACTATGGGAGATTAGAGGATTTCCAGAAGCTGGCAAAATTGGGGATAAATGTGAAAGATGTGATTATAATTGCAAGGTATGGCTTAATCTACTGAGAAGACAATGTTGAGAGTGCAGCCCAGGCTGGGGCAGTTGCTGTTGTTATCTACTCAGATCCTCAAGATTATGCAGCAAACTACACCCAAGGAGTTTACCCAGATTCTCAATGGCTGCCTCCCAGTTGCACTCAAAGGGGTTCAGTTTACAAAGGATTGGGTGACCCTCTCACTCATGGCTGGCCTGGCACTCCGAATGCAGAAAGGATATCACTCTCCAACCCTCACTCTCTGACCCTCAGACTATGCTGCGTACCATTTCATCACTGCCCATATCAGCTGAGGATGCACTGCCCATACTGGCCTCTTTAAGTGGTCCCATCTCCCCAGCTGAATGGCATGGTGCCTTGGATTTGCCTCACTACAGGGTTGGACGAGGGGCTAGAGCACTCAACTTCTCATTTTGTGTGAGCTGTTTTCTTGCATTGCTACTTTTGTTCAATGTGTGTGAGGAGCCAGTATGTGCTTGTGCCTCAATTTTAAAACTTATTTGTGCATCTAGCTGCAGCATTTCCTCCTCATCATGTTTGTGCTTTCAAGTAGTAATCATATGCATATTATTCAATTATCTATGAGTATTTGTCCTCTCCCAACCTGGCAGTAGATTGCATAAACACTCTTTTGCTGGCTTTGTTGCATACTCTTGACAGGGAGCACTAAGAATGGAAGTAGTGACCATATACCCTGGCTTGAAATTGAGTGACACTCAAGGCTTTAGAGAGGGACTGACCATTGAGTGTTGTATGACTTTTTCCTCTCCAATCAAACTGTAACATGAATACAGAATGTGATTGCTACCATAAAAGGAGCAAACGAGCCTGATAGGTATTCTGGTGCACTTCTAGTGATAAAGGTCTACCTTGTGTAACACATTGAGCTTCTGCAGGATGAGGATGCAGGAAAGAGTGGATATCTGGAATTCCTTCCCAGTGCACAAGAGTTGAAATAAAGGAGGATTTGCCAACATAGTGGGTTTTGATGCGTGGGTGTTAGCTCATTTGGAATAAGAAACTATCAGTGGCATATAAGTAAGTGTTGCTGCTTGTCATAAGCGAATGTTTTATGATTTGTGTGGGGCAGGTACATTATATTAGGAAATCACCATGATGTTTGGGTTTTGGGGGCTGTGGATCCCCACAGTGGCACAGCATCACTTCTTGATGTCTAACTGCTCACTGGATATCTTGTATGTCACTGGGGGTGGTTCATTTCAGCATGTGTGTCGATTAATCATGCCTCTGGTTGAATTGTCTCTGTCATTTTTTTGTGCTGACAATCAAGCCAAGGCTTTCTTGAGATGTAAGAACCTATGTGTCTGACAAGATAAGAGAAAAGAAGGGAAATATATGATAAAGCCAGCATAACTAAGAGACTTTTCTTGGAGAGGTGCCAAGGTTTACATCATTCAGATGGAATAACTTGTCCTGTTGGGACTGGACCCTTGTCCTCCTGCGCTCATAAATGAGATGAGCAAACAGTTTTTGCACTAGGCCACTGCTTCATATTGTCAACAAGCACAGGGTGCTGGTCTAACACTGAAGATTTGGGTATGTGAAGGTTGCACAGCAGTTGGGTGAGCTTGTAGCAAAGGGTTGGCAACCAAGAAGTATTGTGTTGTGCAGTTGGGATGCTGAAGAGTGTAGTGTGGTCTGTCTGCTGTTCTTCTCCTTCACATGCCTTTCCTATTTGAGCAGATCTTAAGAATTTGTGAGCTAGGCATACATTGGGTTGAGGCCAAATTACTGCCTGCCCTTTAGTCATCAATATGTTTGTATTGTATTAGGGACTAAGTAATGGCACACACATTGATTAAGGGTTTTTGTTGCTGTTGCACCAATCAAATAGATCTCTCAGCCTGTGAAATACCATTGAAAACAGAATCACATCAACACACACAGTGGGTCCTAATAACTGGGACAGAAAGAACCTCAGCACACTCACATGCTGTATTTCCAGCCAATCTGACTGAGATAGATGGAAAGCTGGCCATGCTTTCTCAGGAGATTAATATAATTTGCACTACAGTTTATGCTCAAACAGCATTAAAGCCAAAGGTTGAATCATTGTGCATAAAAGGAGGAGAACAGAAAGCAAGCATGAGGTGAGGTGGATGGAGGTGGGATCTACAGAGTGGGTGGAGCAAAATATTGACCTTTTGGGTGGAAATGCAGTTGCAAATCTGAAGCTAGATGCTTGTGTGATTGGTCTGGGCTTCTCTGCTGGAGCTTCACCACAACTAGATGACCTTCTGCAGGAGGTTACTAAGCACATCAGCTTTGTGAATCCCCTTGGTGAAGTTTTACTGCTCACTATTCTTGTCAGACTCCAGCTCTTGACTTAGAATTTGATACTGGTAAGAGCCAAGACCCGTCTGATCAAGAAGTTTTGATTACATCTGAAAGTGAATGGCTGCACATAGTTTTTGGCATTGTTCTAAGATCTGCTAGGGATTTTTAGAAGGATCCAAATCCAAAGTCAGGCATAGTTGTGAAGGCTGGGAGACACTTCCATGCTGTTCAGGGTTAGGGCTGGACTTGCAGCCTAAGGTTAAGATGGTGGACACTGTGAACCTTCTTGTCATAACAAGGCTCTTGTGAAAGTCTTTTATCTTTGGTCATTTGTCATTGGGCAATCACATTGTCAGATTAAGGCTCAAGCAACTAGATACAGTGCCCTTCTTCTCAAACCAAGGCTCTCATAACACTGTTTGCTGGGGGATTTGTTTGGGGATTGATTTTTCGAGATGATAATCCAATGAATCACTTTGCATATGATAACTGTAACTGGGTGGAGAAATTTGGAGACCCACTGTTTCATCATCATGTTGCTGGTACTTCATCCTTCCATTTTGATTTTGTTCATTTCTCTCAATGAACAGTATTGTAGAAGTTAGAAAGCTTGCTATGAGAGGTAATCTCTGGTTGTGCATTTAAAGGCTCATTGTTAGGAGTAGGATAGGTGTCTTCTCTGTCCAGTAGATAGAAGAGTAGATAGCACAGTGTTTTGCTAATGGATATTTGAGTCTCCAGCTCAAGGTAATATTTCCTTTGCTTGCAGTTACAAAATTGCTGGGCATATTGGCAATGTGGCTATCTAGTGACGTGGTGTGCCCTTAGACTACGTAACATATGCAACAGACCTGCAGGTAATTTCGGTGCAATCATCTGCAAAAACTGACTGCACAAACTGACTGGGTTTTATTGCCCACAGTTTTCTGTAACCCAAGATGTCATGTAATGCAATTCCCCATATTCTCAGATAATCCAGTGCTTGAGAGACCACAAACAATTTCCCTACTGTGAGTTTGTGTGCTATCTGAGAAATGCTTTCTTTGTAGAACAGAAAGGGGGTCCTATACTATAGTATTGCAAGAAACATCAACTGAACCCATGATGTATTTGCCACATTAAATTCCTTTATCTGTAAGTGGCACTGTCACAGATGTATGGACCTGTAAGGGAGAACATCTATGGAACTTATGAAACTACAACATTTCCAGGCATCCAGACTGCCCTTGCTCAAGCTCAAACTTTTTCAAAAACTGCAGTAGTTTTTACACCATGTAATGCCCAACGAGGCAGGCTTGATGGGAATAAGGCCCATGCTTGGCTAAATTCATGGAGCCCTCATTCCCATGAAGCGCATCCCCTCAGGCTTTACCCTACACATAAGTGTCTAATTTAAGACATTCAAAGGTCAAAGAACCATTGCACACTAGTCCTTCAAACACTTATGAGTGTTACCTAATGTTAACTTGAAATTTGTCTTAAAACAGCTATTCATTTATTTGTTAGCTTGATGTTAGTTTCAAATTGTATTCTATATATGCTCATCACTGAGCTTACCTTTAACCAGCTTCCATTTGGGGTGGTTACTACAATGTATTTTGATGTTACAACCATCTGGATCTAATATCAAGCTTAGATGCTTTTTGAGCTGTGGCAGATTGAAGATCAACAATGTGGGCTTTGTTTGTCCCCCTTCTGAAGAGGGAGGAGGAGGAAGCTTGAGAAGGTGCTCCAAATCCTCCATCTCGAAACAAAGGAAATCACTCTTCCTCATGCAATGATCAAAAGAGTTCTTTCTTTCCCCCAAGAGTTAAAATCACCTTATAATCTTGTGCCCTATTTTTCTTGTTAGTTTAGATATCCCGATTAAAATATGTATGTTAATTGCACTTCTTGAGGCCAACAGCAAAATAGCTTGTCACCACCACTATGGCAACTTATTCTTTCTCTCATTTAGGGCATTAATTATGAGATACTGAAGTGTAGGATATTGACTGAAAAGAGGGTTGCTGTATGCATGGGGGTCTAGTGAAAGGCAGGAGTCAAGCATGGACCTGAATTACCAGAACTGCCACGTTTGAGGTCCTTATCTGACATAAAGATTTGCTAGAGTTTTAATGAGTGTGAAATTGTTTGAGGAGAGAAGGCACCTTAATTTTGAGGAAACGTACACATGAAGTGCCTTCTCTGTTGTGGAATAAGGTGCTTCCTTTGTTGCGGCAGGAATATTAACTAGGGTAAAGTGCCCTCCACATACTTTTAGAATGTAGAATCTACAAGGTCTTGATGATTTCAACTATGAACCAAACCTCTAACCCCAAATGCCATATTTTATTGGAAGGGTCATAAGCCTATGAAGAGGTGAAATTGGAGACATACTGTCACCATCTTTACTAATAATGCATGTTGCCAATCAAATATCCATTATCTACAGGTGATAGTAGAGAGAGGCTTCTCATGTCTACAAGAATCCTCTCGCACAAGGCTGTTTATTTTGGAGGCTACGGAAATGTAATTTGTTCATATTATAAATGCACCTTCAAAACTTCCAGAGCTGGCAAGGGTAGAAATCTGTCACAAAAGAGATGTTTAGGGTTCTAATGGACCCACCTGGTATCAATTGCAACATTTTTAATGTGCTATAAAGATATTTTTTATTTTAACACTGTTACACCAAATATGATCCTTAAATGAGACTCATTTTGAATAAGATCTGCAGATTGACCCTCAATGCGATTTGAAGAATAATATTGTTCACACTACACATGTTGGAATATTGTCTGCAGATTCGCACTGACTGCGGTTTCTGGACAGTACGTGTTGTTGGCAACTCTCAGTCTCACCAAGTTCTTCTGAAAAAAAAATGAAGGTTCTATTCACAACATTTTACACTCAATCTTTGCAGTCTCTGATCTGACTTCTTTTGCTAGCATTGAATCTCACCATTCAAACTAACAGAATCAACATTCATGTATTGAGCAGATAATAACATTTAATAAGAAAACAAGAGCAGATCAGAAAGCACAATTTAGAAACATCAAAAGTTTGATTTAATAATTACATGATCATTACAGCAAGACTCATTTGGAATGTACAGTGTGCATACATTGACATTAACTCATCCAACATCGGAAGAAAGAACAAAGCTGGCTGGCTGGTTGCCCATCTTAGTGTCACCCTCAGGATTAATATCATCTTCAGGTCTATGAAACCCCAGAAGTGGAAAGGAATATCAAACTCAGAGCAGGCTGGCATTTGGACCTTCCATCAGCAGTGCCCAGGACAAGCTGTAACCTGGATGATGTTTTAAATGGCTACCTATCATACAAGTGGTGTCCTTTGTGCAAGTTCACTCTTGCAGCCCATTTGGCAATCACTGTTTGGAAGCTGAATCTATTGCTAGTTGAGGTCTTGTGCCACCTGCAAAGCATTTGCTCTTATGCTTTATTAGAACAACCTCACCAGGTTTCAGATGTATCTGGATCCGATAAAAAAGCCACAGCAACTAACCTATTGTTAAAGGTGGCCAGCAGTGCTAGAGTGTCCTGAAATGAACAACAGTTATCTCTAAAAGCCAATGCATTCCAACAAGCAGAGTCAGTAACCAGAAACCTTACAGGAGGGTTGCCAGAATCCCACAATGTGGCAGCACATTATTCAAGTGCCCAACAACTCTGCTGCTTCTGATATTGCAATTCATTCCATTTCCTTCATCCTAGATGTGGCATTTTTGGTTGTACCATTTAGCTCATATCTGTAGAATCATGCAAACAGGTTGACCATCCATCAGACTCATGTTGTCACCCACACAATGCCATTCATAATAAATCTCCAGTCATAAGATGTAAGTGTATAGTACTACATACAGAACATACCTACAGAATACTCAAAAGGCCTTTCCTGTAGAGCCCAACCAGAGGTGTAGGTTTTTATCATTGCGACATGCTCAACCACTGTTCCATTTGACTTCCATGTAACTGTCTCCTGCAGCACAAAGTTAACCAATAAGCTCACAACTCTACAATATCATTCTTCGAAAACCTTTATAAGCTGTATCTCAAAAGACAAATTAACAACATAAATACACAGAAAAATGGAACTGACTGCTTCACAATTCTCCATGAAGACCATGGCATATCTTTCTTAATAAGAGTCCAAATAACAAACTACAGTTTCAAAAAACCTTTAAAGAATTTGCTACCTGGTGAAATGTGAAAGGACCTCACAAACAGTAATCCTTACAACCCAAGTTGAGTAGAAGCTCCTGCAGTTGACATAGACCTCCAGTTGAGAGTTGCCAGGCCATACAAGAAGCGTTCGGACAATCGGAGGAGGCCTGCAAGTGAAAGTTTTGATGGACATTGCAACTCTTGTGGAGGGGCCTTACAAAACCTTGGGGTCTCCTTCACTTCAAGTATGGACTGTCCCAATTCCCTTCTCAATGTCTCTACAATGTTGGTGTCCATTGGATCTCCGGAAGCATTGATAACATAAAACACATTGACTGCCTTGTCATCTTGGGTTGCTACATCTGCCCTTGTGACTGACAGACCATTTTCTCGAAACACTCGTGTAACATGCGACAAAAGCCCCACCCTGTCATGTGTGCATAACTCCAGTCTCAGACCCTGCACCATAATAAAATGCAAAACACGTCAGTTGGCAGAATGCTTTGGAAAGCTCTTCCTCACCATCCAAGGAATCTTCATGTCATGTGTGCCAGTCAAGTTCTTGCTCAGATGGAAATTTTCTTACCTCACAAGATCGCCGATCAATGGCAGCCTCCAGGCACTGCTTCATCCACTTCTCAGCTTCTATATCAAGAGTGCAACCACTGATATGACGAATGTAGTATTCCTGTTAAGAAGGCAAAGAAAGAAGTTAAAGGCTGGTCAGGGAGCAATTTGAAACAACGCAATATTTTCAATCTTGAGGTACCAGTCCCAGGGGTGCATGCATGAGAGAAGGGTCTAATTTGAGAACCTTCCAGCATTTGAGGTGCCTGTCTTCTTTAAGGGTCAGTAAAGGCCCATGTGGAAGGTGTCAAGATCTCAAAAGCTTCTCAAACTAGGGCCTCCATCTATTATGCAAAAACAATAAACAATGAACTAGGATTCTTCAAGTGCCCATAATGAGCAAGACTGATGGGAGGGGGAAGTCCCTGGAACTGTGACATATCTCTGATCTTCCACTCTCTCGAAACCCTACCTCCTGGGGTGGGAAACTGGAAATCATAGCTCCTGGAGCATGGAATGGGGTACATACCTGTGCAGCATCAGTGCCATTAGAATCGATGGTGGCGTGGAAGACGACGTATTGCATGTCTGTCAAGGTGCAAACGATGTCAAATAGAAGCTTGGGCCGATCTTTACAAGAAATATTGATTACAGAATAGCCCCTCTCGTTACGGCTTTGGATGGCGATCACCGGCTTCTCCTTATCTGCCGCTAGACTTCTTCTTCTGATGCTGCTGCTGTTGCTGCATCTTGTTGTTGTTTTCGTTGTGGGAAGCTCGAGGGCTTCTTCGTAATCACGATCCGCGAACATCATCTGATGAAGCCGTCTCTCCGTGTGCGTCACCTCGGTTCCGAAGTCTGTCTTAGCACCCCTGATTTCGTCATCACCTGATTTCATGACTTGGAATAGCTGGTTCTTGATGCTTTCGAGTTTGTTCCCGTTTGCAACGGGCCCGGGCGTCTCCTCGTCTGTTACGTAGATTACACAAGCTACTCGCAAGTTGTGTGTCCATACTTCCGCCGCATTGACATTGCATCCTGTTTCTGTGAGCACGGCAGAAACCTCTGATAGAAGCCCTGGTCTGCCTGTCCCTGTGAGCTCTATCACTGTGTGCTCGGCTATAGACTTCACTCCCACCGAGCGCCCAGGGCACCTCAAAAGCTCAACTGAAGACACTTCCCGCTTCTTTCTAGCTCCCAATGTCTGCAGACAGGAGCAGCCCCAGGATACTCTTAGAAACAAGATAAAAAAAGAAAAAAGGCTAACCATTACTGCAAACCTACACCTACAGCCCAGAGAAGAGAAGGAAAAACAATTGCTGCTTCTGGTGTCTTTGCTGACCTGCTGAATGTAGTTCATGATTCTGTCCTCGGAGACCTTCTTCCCGAACAAGTCTGTCACATGGAACACTGCGCCAAGAAAAAGGCACACAATCAGTTACAAATCTAGAATCATGAGGAAGAATGTGTCGAAGATTTGCAGAACGCAAGGAAGGATTTAGCCTCACGATTTGCTGAGAGAAAAGATTGCGTGTGGAGCAGCATACATACCATCCATAAACCATCCGCCATCGGAAGAGATGTAAGCTTTGGATATGGCCAACTCGAGATCAGTGAGAACTTGTACAACGCTGAGAAGAATTCTGTGTCTGTTAGCGCTGTGGAACTGTTTTATCACATTTCCAGCAGCAACAGCAGTAAGATGATGATGCTCGTAGTAAGATCCAGCGACTTCACAGTACAAGGCGGCAGCATTGTCCTAACTAGGCACACCAGCATCAGCTTCAAGGAACAAGAAGAAGAGGAAACCTAGTACCTTCACGACTGTAACATCCTCGAATGCATCGTTGTCAACTACGACTCTGCACCACAAGCACAAGCAACCCATGAGAAAGAAGAGTTTGAATGATGTTATCACCATGCTACCGGCAGTAAATTGCAGGAATCTCATACCTAGGAGGATTGAAGCGAGGCCCGCTGGTTTCATAGTCAGGATCAAAGTAGGGCCAGCTTCCAGATGCAATGCCAGGAGCCGCCATTGAGTTCTGGGTAGATCCAACAGGATGATTCCTCCAGAAAAAGAGCTTTCTCTCAGGGTCTCTAGATCCCTAGAAAGGACACCTCAGCAGGCCGTGGAGCTCTTGGTGATTGCCAGCTCGTCCACGCAGTATCCAGCAGAATATAAAACATCCTCAACTCGAAGAACTCAAGTCCGCGTGAACCATGCAGAATCCTTCAGAAAACCGTGCATTGCCCCGTTCTAAAGAATCTCTCTCTCTCTCTCTCTCTCTCTCTCTCTCTCTCTCTCTCTCTCTCTCTCTCAACAAGACCAACCACGACTGCTCTCAGCTTCACTAAACTCCAAACCGTGCTTGCAAATTGCAACAAGTACGACGACGGCGTGTGTGCACAATGCAGACACTTTTGGAGCTACCTGCTAAACAAAAGGGGGGGAAAAACAGATGCAGGAGGGAAAACGAGAGCGGACAACCTACTACAACAGTATATAACACAAGAAGAAGAAGAAGAAGAAGAAGAAGAGGCAAGACCACGACAGATGAAAAGACTGCCGTCGACTTATTTTCTCCAGGGAGTTTTCCGCACACAAAGCAGAGATCTGCTTCTTTTACAACAAATGGGTGTTGTGCAAAGGATTTGCAACAAGGAACAGGAGCAGTAGCTGACGACAAACGATAATGGACTGCAGCAGGAACAGCGGCACTGGAGCACGACCAACAAACAGCAACAGAAGGAACAGCAGCAAATGGTAGAAAAAGGAAGTGGAAAATTCCGCAGCTTGGCGACTTTGCAGCTCTGCGGCCTTTGTGGTAAAGGATGAAATATAGGCGGCGGGAGGCGAGTGGCGGGCACGGTCTTTCTGGATACGTTCTCCCGTTCCCCCGTGCATCTCCGCTCCCCGGACCCCGTTCCCACGTCACAATCCCCCTAACTCCCACTTTCTTCTTTTTTTCGTTCCTCCTGCCCGTCTTTTGGTATTCAGTTTTTTTTGTTGGTTTCGTTAACTCTGCCCTTTTCTGGCAGCAGGGTGACCAGGCTACGGGGTTTCTCTGGGGGACAGACAGATGTGCAGACAGACTGCAGACACCAGACAAGGTAAACATTTTACTATTTTATGTGCAAACAAATCTCAAGCTCAAGAAAAAAAATTAAATTCAAAAAACCATTGGTTTTGAGTTTTTTTGGTTCCATTAAGGGCTGCCCATTTCAGGCAGCAGGGTGACCAGACTAGGTTTCCCTAAGGGACAGCAGGCAAGGTTACTGTTTAATTTTTCAATGTGCAAAAAAATTTCAAGTTTAGGAAAGGTAGTCCAAAAACAATCAAACTTGTTTTGTGAACCCTTTAGAATTTTAGTAAGGTAGAACCACCCATCATCACCAATCAGTAGCCAACAAGTGAGCACCCAGACCACCCTAATTGGAAGGCACATACATTATAGTGCACAATCATTTCTCTACCTCGGAAGCAAGTGTTATGTATTCATAAAACTCTCGCTTTTCCCCTTCTTTCAATTCTCCCATGGACAAGAGAGCAGTACCAAAATTGGGCTTGCACTAGACTTTTTGCCTCAGATGCCCTTGTTTTGGTTTTAGGGTTTATAAGGCCCCGTCCTGACCCCTGGGCCATAAAGCACCAGCAGAATTTTGTCAGTGTATGTGGAAGGAACATTATAAGCAGGGATATGTCCTCCACAAACAATGGGAATTTCAAAAAATGAAACACCTGCCCCAATGGGCTTTTTTGCTTTTCGAAATGCCCTGCCTCTATTTTTTTAGTTTCAGATGGGTAATAATAATGCCCAAGGAGCCGGGTGCTATTTTGGGAACAATCTGCTCCTTAGCCGTCACCCTGCAATTTTACCCTACACTTGAATATAATAAAAATAGTCTTTGGTTTTGTTCAGAGTAAGTAAAATGAGTTGATGAGTTGTAAAGGAGTATGAAGAGTCATGAGGACTGACACTCTTGAATTCCACACTCAGTCCGTATCTGCTACTTCACGATACTTACTTACACCAACCCCAACATGTTAAGTTGGTTCTGATACAAAGCACATTCTAAAGTACACCATTCTGAATCAGGAATGTACACACACACACACATATATATATAATATATATGACAATTGTATTGTCACTACCTTATTAAAAACTAATGAGCTTTGAATGCAAGTGAATGCAAGTGAGTTAGTTTCAGAGCTTTTAGGCTTTACCCTTGTTATGCATTTCAAATTAGGAAACATCTGGTACCAAAAGTTGTATTTTTACATGTCACAAACAAAACAGATCTGAAATTTAAAACCAGCAGTTGCACTATGTTAGATATGACCTCTCTAGTCCAAGACTCCAGTTCTTTAGAGAAGGGAAGATGGGTGTTCCAGAAATAAGCGCCCACCTGAGGCAGAGTCAAGGGGCTGTTTATTTGCAGAATGAATGCCTCACTCTGAGGGCATTACCCAACATAAAACACACCAAACTTTTTTTAATTATATTTCCCATGATACCCCCATATTGAAAGAAAAGAAAAAAAATTGGTGGAACATTTTGCCCACCCCAGTGTGGAGGTGTCCTCTGGACACACTAGAAATTTTTTTGTGGTTGCTTTATGTCAATGGAATAAGTGGGTTTCTTGTTTTCTCCTCTTAAGGCTCTCCATTGTGCATTCTGCACTTTTGGATGCGGTCTTTTGTTTGGACTTTCGTCCTTTCTTTTCTCTTTTCTTGTTCCCTTGCTGGATGTTTTTCCTTTATTTATTTAATAAGTGTCTTCTCAACAAAAAGACCACAAAACACAAAAGAAAAAATGAAAAACAACTGCTAACTTGGTTTGTTGTGGAGGCATCTGCTGATTCTCTTGGGAAACCCACACCCCTCCCATGTGGTGGGGTGATCTTCCCTCATGATCCAGAGAGTCCTGGCTATGATTCTTAGCCAGGTTGGTTTGATATCACACCACCAACAAAAAGCTTACCCTGACAAGAATGCATAATAATGTTGTGGAAGGGGAAGTTACGGTGACTGCCAAGCTCCCTTTCCTTCCTGCATTGTTGAATTCAAGATTGGAATGGTGGCTCCTTGCCCTAATGACACCTCTAGGTCTTGTACATTGTCTAATCCCACAACAAACCCAATGGACAAGTATCACTAAACAGAGAAAGATAACCAACCAAGAATTGATTCTATCAGTCAATGTTTAGTCAGGTGGAACTTGATATGATGATTTAAAACAACCCAACCGAGCTTATTTATGGTGCTCCACTAAAAATTGAATTAAACCCTAAAACCCTGGAAGAAAACCCAATTGACCTCAATTCAAGTTTTCTTTCTCCTTTTTTGACTATCCTCACCAAAGCAAATGGCAAAATACCCAATGCTTGCAACGCCATATAGTCCACACCAAACCAATGCATTCTATGAGGGGTAGGGGGGTGGGCTTGCAATCTTAGCCTCTATAAAAATACATGTAGCAAGGCTCTCATTACCTCTCAACTTCCACAGGTTGTGGACCTCTCACCAATTACTTTTTCCTTTTCAACATTGTAATGACATCTTCCCGTTAGAGATCTACACTTACAGATTCTGCCAGAGAAACTATTTTTCATTATAATTTGCCTTCCAATTGTGATCACAATCATCTCGCAACATTATAAAGAAGTCAACAATTGGTTGAAAAACAAAGCTATGAGAGTTATGAATGAAACTATGACTTGACTTGCTATACATTAACATCTATCATTTTATTTTATTTTAAAATGAGAGAGCCCAAACATTAATAACATACACATTTCCAAAACAATTTCACTTTTCAATGTTCATTATAGCAAACTTTTCCCTCACTTTCCATTACCTCTTAAATGACAATGTCATTACGGTATAAGAAACTCTCTCATGACAACAAGGGAATGGAAGGAGACCCTAAACTCACTGAAGAATTAATTTTAATTTAGCCCTAGATCATTAAGATTTTTTAACTTAATCTTGACCTTGTCTTTCTTCTCCGCAAAATTTTCTTCTCTCACTTTTGTCACATACCACACCCCACTCCCCCCACCCCCCCCCCTCAATCCATGACGAAAGTAGTGGAAAACACATTAGGCAAATTGCCTGCCAGACAGCAAAATCTTTGCAGGGACAGGAAATATAACGTTTTAAAATAAAAACACTGACTAGAGTCTAGGAGACACCCAGACCAGAAAGCAGCTGCCACAAACAGAAACAGTTTAAAATTTATTATTAAAAAAAACACTAAAACAACAATTCCCAGCAATAAACGCACTTCCTCTTAACGATACGAAATCAAAGATTTGATTTTGCCCCGCCTACAAATCTCTCTACTAAGTGTTCCAATCCCTTTCCCACCACCACCCTCTCCCCCCCCCCCCCCCCCCCCCCCCCCCCCCCACCACAAAAAAAAAAACAAAAAAAAGAAGGCGTGTGGGTTGTGCATTTTTGAAAAAAAAAAAAAGAGTTTAAAAAAATAATAAAGAGAATATGTGTAGTAGAAAGGGGGGGTTTGCGGCTGG
>Ga0116228_10002961_pt1 | contig 14841 bp, 13 predicted proteins | sample S1TSphfallax_2_FD_89694 | JGI IMG/M metagenome (GOLD analysis project Ga0116228, IMG submission 89694) | Host-associated microbial communities from peat moss isolated from Minnesota, USA - S1T2_Fc - Sphagnum fallax MG | ecosystem: Host-associated > Plants > Peat moss > Unclassified | place...
AATCCGCGCGTTGAGCAGTCCGTCGGCGCCGGCCGCCGCTGCACCTGCCGAGATGCCCGTGGCGGCTGTCGTCGAAGCCGCGCCGCCCGTCGCCGCGCCAGCCACCGCGCCAGCCGCCGCGCCGCCCGCGGCCCCGCCCGTGGCCGATGCCCCGCCGGCTGTTGCGCCGGCGGCTGTAGTCGAAGTAGCGCAAGTACAGCAAGTACCGCAAGTAGCGGAAGACGAAACACCCGCAGTCGCAGCGGTCGCAGCACCTGCAGTAGCAGCATCCGCAGCAGTTGAAGCACGCGCAGCGCCCGCAGCACCCGCAGCAGTCGAAGCAGTCGCAGCAGCCGCGGCAGCCGCGGCAGTGGAAGCACCTGCAGTCGCAGCACCGGCGGCAGCGGCAACGCCCGCGCTCACAGCAGCGCCGCAGGTCATAGTGGATTCCGAGGCGCCGCCCGCGGTCGCCGCCAAAACGTCGTTTGCCGCAGAGCCACCACGTCGGGTTGAACCGGTGATCGAACCGGAACCGGTGGCCGCGGAGGACGAGTCGGCACCGGCCGGTGTCGAAGTCAGCGCTACTCCCGTATTGCCGGGCCGAGAGGCGGTACCCGCGGAGCGCGCGGAAATGGCGCGGGTGGATGCGGACTTGCTCGACACCATGCTCAACAACGCGGGTGAAGTGAGTATCTTCCGGTCACGACTGGATCAGCAGGTGAATTCGATCGATTTCAACCTGGCGGAACTGGCGCGCACCGTGACGCGTTTGAAAGAGCAGCTGCGTGGTTTGGAAATCGAGACCGAAGCGCAGGTGCTCAACCGGCATCAGGATGAGGGGCCGCGGCGGGATGATTTCGATCCGCTGGAACTGGACCGCTATTCAGCCTTGCAGCAGTTCTCGCGCGCCCTTGCCGAAACCTCGGGCGACGTCGCCAGCATTCAGGGCTTGCTCGAGACTTTGACCCGCGAGGCGCAGAACCTGCTGACGCAGCAATCGCGGGTCATCACGGAATTGCAGAACAGCCTGATGCGTACGCGCATGGTGCCCTTTCAGCGTCACGTGCAGCGCTTGACGCGTCTGGTCCGACAGGCGGCGAACGATACCGGCAAGCGCGCCGAGTTGGTGGTGCAGGGTGCGGCGGCGGAGTTGGACCGCCAGATGTTGGAGCGCATGGTGCCGCCACTCGAACACATGCTGCGTAACGCGGTCATTCATGGCATCGAGACACCGGAACGCCGTGCCGTCATGTCGAAGCCGGACGTCGGGCGCATTTCCGTCAGTCTGGAACGCGACGGTGCGGAGATCGTGATCGTGGTCGCCGATGACGGCGGCGGAATCAACGTGAAACTGATCCGCGAAAAAGCCATTGCGCTGGGGTTGACCGACAGTCACTCCAAGATCACGGATGAGCAAGCCATGCAGCTCATATTGGAGCCCGGGTTCAGCACCGCCGGTCATCTGACCCAGGCCGCCGGCCGGGGCGTGGGCATGGACGTGGTGGCGACCGAAGTGAAAAAACTCGGCGGCGGCTTGTTCATCGATTCGAGCCTCGGCAAAGGTTCGCGCTTCACCATCCGCCTGCCGTTCACGCTGGCCATCAGTCAGGCGCTGATCGTGCGGGTCGCGGAAGAGGTGTACGCGCTGCCGCTGGCAACCGTGGAGGGCGTGGTGCGCTTGCCGCGCAACATCGTCATGCGGCAGCTGACCAAGGATGCACCTCTGTTCGAATACGGCAACCAGAAGTACCGGTTCCAGCAGCTGGGTGCCTTTGTCGGCCTGGGCGCGACCCGTCTGCCGGATTCGGACGTTTCCATGCCGGTGGTGCTGATCCGCGCCGGCGAGCATTCCACCGCGCTGGTCACCGATGAGCTGGTCGGCAGCCGGGAAATCGTGGTGAAGTCGTTGGGACCGCAGGTTTCCGGCATTCGCGGCATTGCCGGCGCCACCATTTTGGGCGACGGACGCATCGTGATCATTCTCGACATGGGTTCTTTGGTGCGTTCCGAGTGGCGCGCCCGTCCGACCGATACCGCCGTGCTCGATCAGCGCGACCGGCGCACGTTTGCGCTGGTGGTGGACGATTCGATCACCGTGCGCCGCGTGACGCAACGCCTGCTGGAGCGCAACGGTATGCGCGTGCTGACCGCCAAAGATGGCGTGGATGCCGTGTCGCTGCTGCAAGAGAACATGCCGGACATCATTTTGCTCGACATCGAAATGCCGCGCATGGATGGCTACGAGGTCGCCGCGCACGTGCGCAACGATCCGCGGCTCAAGCATATTCCGATCGTGATGATCACTTCGCGCGTCAGTGAAAAGCACCGTGCCCGTGCGATCGAATTGGGCGTCGATGATTATCTCGGCAAGCCGTATCAGGAAAGTCAGCTGCTCGATGCCATCGAGCCGCTCGTCAACCGGCGCAGCGCCGTCGCGCGGTAGGACCCATGTCGGAACTGCGCGACGAACTGTACAGCCTGCTGGTTCCCCTGGCCGGGGAACGACTGATCGTGCCGCGCGCCTGCGTCGCGGAGGTGATCGGCTATCAGACGCCGGCGGCGATGACCAATGCCCCTCCCTGGTACGCCGGGCTGGTGGGTTGGAACACCCGCAACGTGCCGGTGGTGTCCTTCGAAGGCGCATTCGGCCAGCCACTGCCGAGCGTGTCGACACGCACGCGCATCGTGGTGTTCCATGCCAACGGTGGTCTGCTGCAGGCGGGCTACTTCGGCATGCTGACGCAAGGCTTCCCACAACTTGTGAGAGTGAACGCGGATGTGGTCAGGCCGGATCCGTCGCGCAGCTTTGCGGAGCGCTCGCCGGTCATTTGCCAGGTTCGCATGGTGAATGAAACGCCGTTGATTCCCGACCTGCAGCGCTTGGAGCAGATGATCGCCGAGGAAACCTCGGTGATGGCCTGAGGACCGCGCTTACTGCAGCAAGCCGAAGATCGCGAGGCTGTTGGTCGTTCCCAGGAAGACCAGTCCATCGGCGACCGTCGCCGTGATGTACTTGTTGCCGGCGCCGAATTGATCGCGGCTTCCGGCCTGGCTGCTGTTGTAGAGTTCGTGGGCAAGATTCGATGCGTCGTACGCATGCAGCACCCCCGGACTGGTATTCTCATGCGCCCAGACGATGCCGCTCGATGTGCCGTTGGCGGAGACCGCGGGAGCGGTTCCCGGATAGGCGAATTGCACGGCGCTTTGCGACTGCGGCGTCGCATTCAGCCTGGCATTGACGACGACGAAGGCTTTGAGCGAGCCGCCGCTGTCGGCGTAATACAGGGTGTTGTTGAAGTACGCGGGCGTCGACCAGACGCCGCCGGGGAGTGCGCCATTCAATTGCTGATAGATGTTGTTGCCGGCGGCGCTGAATTTACCCATCGAGTCGCGGTTCACGAGGTATATGTTGCCGTCCTTGCCCGCACCGACCACCAGATGCTGGACGGTGTTGGTGGCGTCTTGCACGTCGGGCAGCAGCAAGGCGCCGCCTGATCCCAAGTCCTCGTCAGCAGCCGATTCGGCGACGGTGTTGGTGAGCGCGAAGTAGTCGGCAACGGACAGTACGCCCCCGCTGCCGGCGATCTTGAGAAACGAATTGCCGAAATCCCCCTGGCTCGGAAATCCCTGTGCATTGAGCGTGGTCTCGAATGCGCCGTTCGCGGTCAGCAGGTAAACATTGCCGGCTGCATCCGCCGCGGGACCGCCGCCGGACATCCAGATGGCGGGCCCGGTGCTGCTGTTCGGGCCGACATTGAGCACCGATGTTTGCGCCAGCGTGCTCTGCCCGTAGGACATGATCCAGCCGGAGTAGGGCGGCGCGTCGCAATGCGACGTGAAGCTCAGATAGATCGAGCCGTTGGCCTTGAGCAGTGCCGCCCGCTCCTCGTACTGGATCGGCGCGAACACGTTCATGCCGCCGGCGGCGGTGGCGAAGCTGCCGGAAATCTCGGTGGGGCCTCCCAGCAGCTCCGCGCCGGTGGTGACATCCAGCGCGTGCAGCCGCTGATGATAATTGGACGACGCGTCCAGCGACATGGCCACGAGATAGAGGGTGCCATGCGCGCCCGCGCTGCGGTCGATGACCGGCGTGGACGTGACGCCAATCTCGGGTACGACTTGATTGCAGCCCAGCGATCCACTGGTGGTTTCGCCCGACTTCAGCAGCGACACATGCCAGAGTGTCGCGCCGCTATTGGCGTCCAGCGCATAGACCGAATCGTGCTCGGTGGCGACGAACACGGTGTTGTGCGTACCGCCGGAGATGCTGAGCTGCGACAGATACAGGGGTTGAGCGTCGATCTTTCCATCCACGGCAACGTTGTGCAATAAACCGAAACTGGAAGAGTTGACGTTCGCCGTGGTCAGTATCGATTCGGTGGCGTTGAGTCCGCTGCGGCTGAGATCGTTCTTGTAGGTGGTGACATCCGTGCGGGGACCGCTCGGCGTTGGATATGTACCGCCGCCGCTGGTGGTCGTGCCGGTGGTGGTACCTCCGGTGGTACCCGTGGTGGTGGCCGGTCCGCTCGATGAGCCGCCGCCGCCGCAGCCTGCGAGGACGGCAATGCAGGCGGCTGCGAAAAGCATCTTCTTGTTCATGACATGTCTCCGAACAGCGTCTGCAGCCAGACAATCGCGGCAATGGCGGCGGTTTCGGTGCGCAGAACGCGCGGCCCGAGCCCCAATCTTGCATACCCGGCGATGCGGAATGCTTCGAGTTCGTCTTCCGCAAAACCGCCCTCGGGCCCGACCGCAATCTCTGCGGCGATGAGCCGCGCGTTGTCCGGAAGTCGCGCTTCGTCCAGAAGTGAGTCCCTCTGGGCAGGTCCGAGCGTATCCGGCTCGAGAACCCACCGGCGGTGATCGCCCGGCGTCAACCGGCCGAGATAGTTGAGGAGCGGTGCCGGATGCTCGATCTCCGGCAGCCGCGCGCGCCCGCATTGCTCGCATGCACTGATCGCCACGCTGCGCCAGTGACTTTGCTTGGAGTTCACCTGTTGCTCGTCGAGCCTTACGACGGTGCGCTGGCTGGTGACCGGCACGATGCGGGTCACGCCCAACTCGGTGGCCTTTTGCACCACGAAATCCATCTTCTCGCCGCGCGGCACGCATTGCACCAGCGTGACGCTCAAGCGCGATTCGAGGTCGACATCGCGCGGGGCGCCGATCACCGCGGCAACGCGATTGCCGCGCACCGCTTCGATCACGCCGCTGAACTCCCGGCCGTCGCCGTTGAAAAGGACGAACTCATCGCCGCTGCGCGCGCGCAGCACCTTGGCCAGATGGGCACCAGTTTCCTTCGGCAAATCGACGACGCTACCGGCCTCGAGCGCGGCATCGACGAAGACGCGGGTCAACCGCATGTGCCAACTGCTCGTGGAATCGCACCAAAAACGTTCATGTGACCGTGATTGTCGCATATGCTAACGGGCCGCTCGGACGATAAGGATCGGCAATTGGAAGTCGACATCGACAGTGGACTCCTACGCGACGTGAAATACATCATGTCGCCGAATTGCGATGCCCGGCCGGCCGGCATCGAAACCAACCTGGTCGTGGTTCACGGCATCAGCATGCCGCCGGGCGAGTTTGGCGGCCCGTGGATAGAACGCCTGTTCACCAACAGCTTGCCGCCGGAGAAGCACGAATATTTCGCGCAAGTTGGCGCGCTGCGCGTCTCGTCCCACTTGGTCGTCGCGCGCGACGGTGAGGTGACGCAGTATGTCAAATTCACGGATCGCGCGTGGCACGCCGGCGTCTCGCGCTACGCGGGACGCGAGGCCTGCAACGACTTCTCCGTCGGGGTGGAGCTGGAGGGGACCGACGATCTGCCGTACGAACCTGTGCAATATCGGGTGCTGGCCGACGCAATCGCTGCGTTGTGCGCTGCTTACCCTGGCTTCTCCCCCGACCGCGTGGTCGGACACAGCGATATTGCGCCTGGACGCAAGACCGACCCCGGGCCCGCGTTCGACTGGCCGCATGCGCGTCGCTTGATCGCGGCTGCCTGCAAAACCGGCTGATGTAGCCCCGTGTAGGGGCATCTCCGCTATTGGAGGCAACGTGATCCACGTCACGTTCCGCCTCGCTAGATTTCCTCGCGCAGGCCGACAACCCGGGTGTTGGACTGCAATTCGTACCAGCTGAAGCGAAGGGAGATCTATTGATTCGTCGGTTCGCAGACCTCCCCATCGAACGCAAGCTGCGCGTCGTGATTTTCGTGCCTGCCATGACCGCATTCGGCATCGCGTTGGTCATGCACATGGTGATCAATTTGCTGCAACTGCGGGCGGACCTGCTCTTGCGCGCGGGGCAGATCGCCACCGCGAACGGTGCGAACGTCATCGAAGCGTCGCAATTGGGAAGGCCGCAGGCGGCGATCAATGCATTGCGCACGCTGCACGATGAACCCGTGGTGCTGTCCGCCGAGGTTTACCTGCCGACGGGAGAGAAGCTCGCCAGTTACGATCGCGCCGCCGACACGGTACGTCTCGGCGCGGCGGGCGCCGCCTCAGCGCCGGCAGAAATGTCTTTCGACCCCTCCGGTCCGCGCCTGACCTTGCAAGGCTCGCATTTCAGGATCCTGGTGCCGGCCAAGCGCGACGGGGTGATTTTAGGCTTCGTCAGCCTGCTGTTGCCGGCGGCCGCCATACTGCCGGACTGGCGCGGATACGCGGCCACCATCTGCATGGCCGTGCTCGCGGCGGTGGCGGCGTCGCATTGGCTGGCGGCGCGTCTGCAAAAGCAAATTTCCAATCCCATCGTCAACCTCGCACAAACCATGCAGCGGGTCTCGGCGGAGGAGAATTACGGGCTGCGTGTGGAGGGCAGTTCCCAGGACGAGATAGGCTCGCTGATCGCCGGGTTCAATCAAATGCTGGCGCAGATCCGCCACCGCGACTCGCGCCTGGAGAAATATCGCCAATTCCTCGAGCAACAGGTGGCCGAACGCACGGAGAATCTTGGCAAGGCCAACAGCGAATTGCGCCAGGCCATCGATGACGCGACGCGCGCCAAGGAGGCAGCGGAGCGCGCCAGCAGCGCCAAGAGCGAGTTCCTGGCCCGGATGAGTCATGAAATCCGCACGCCGATGAACGGGGTCATCGGCATGTCCGAGTTGTTGCAGGCGACGGAGCTGACGCCACGGCAGAGGCACCTGTCGCAAACCATCAGGCATTCCGCCGAGGCGCTGTTGCTCATCATCAACGACATCCTGGACTTCTCCAAGGTGGAGGCCGGCAAGCTCGAACTCGAGCGCATCGATTTCGGCTTGCGCGAGACCGTCGAACAGGCCATCGAGATCTGCGCCGCGCGCGCCCACGCCAAAGGACTGGAACTGATCTGCGCGATCGATGCGGAAGTCCCTGCCAAAGTCAGCAGCGATCCGACCCGGCTGCGCCAAATCCTGATCAACCTGGTAGGCAACGCGATCAAGTTCACCGACGTTGGCGAAGTCCTGGTTCGCGTCAAGGCTTCCGATGAGCGAGGGCTGCTGCGTTTCGAGGTCATCGACACCGGCATCGGTATCGCCGAGGACGTTCAATCCGACATCTTCAGTGCATTCAGTCAGGCAGATACCTTCACCACGCGCAAGTACGGCGGCACCGGACTGGGATTGGCGATATGCCGGGAGCTCGCGACACTGATGGGCGGTGAGATCGGGGTGAGCAGTACGGTTGGCGCAGGATCCACATTCTGGCTCGAGGTGCGGCTCGACCCGGCGATGGAAGCCGTGCCCACCTTCACGCGGCTGCCGCGCATGCGGCTGGTCGGACTGCGGGCGCTGATCGTCGACGACAATGACAGCAACCGCCAGGTCCTCGCCCGGCATCTGGAGAGCTGGGGCGTCGAGGTGCGGGCCACCGGGTCGAGCGTTGCGGCGCTGGAGATCTTGAGAAACCAGACCGCGCGCAGCTTCGATCTGGCATTGATCGATGACCAGATGCCGGGAATGGACGGCATCGAGCTAGCCCGCGTCGTTCGCGAAGATCCGCGCTTCTTGGACATGCCCTTGGTCATGCTCACGAAGCGCGACAATCACGACAACGAATCCGCAGCGATACAGGTATTCGCCGCCATCTTGACGAAACCGGTGCGCCGCTCACAGCTGCTGAACTGCGTAACGCGAGCGGTGTCGGCCCCGGCAGAATCGAACGACGAATCGGGTATTCGCGCGATGCCGTCGATGGGACCGCGCGCATTCGTGCCGAAAATACTGCTGGTCGAGGACAATCCGGTGAATTGCGAGGTGGCGGCCGGCATGTTGGCCTCGCTCGGATGCAGCACGCGCTCGGTGGAAAACGGCTGGCTCGCCATCGAGGTCATCGGCCAGGAACAATACGATGCAGTGCTCATGGATTGCCATATGCCGGTGATGGACGGCATGACGGCGACCGCCGAGATCAGGCGTCGCGAACAGAGCAGCGGCGGTGCCCGGGTGCCCATCATCGCGTTGACGGCCAATGCCCTCGATGGAGACCGTGAACGCTGCCTCGCCGCCGGCATGGACGATTTTCTCTCCAAGCCGTTCACGGTGCAAAAGCTCGCCGCGCTGTTGCGACGCTGGCTGGCGATCAACGTGTCAGCGGAAGCTGAACGCCGCGACCAAGCGCGCGCGCCGTTGATCGACGCCGGCGTGCTGCGCAATATCGCCTCGTTGGCACGGCCGGCGCTGCTCAATTCGATGATCGAATTGTACATTCAACACTCGCCGGCGCTGCTCGTTGCGATCGAGGGCGCTGTGGCCGAAGGGAAGGCAGCGGCATTGTCCGAGGCGCTCCATACCTTCAAATCGAGCACCGCAAATCTCGGCGGTGTGCGTCTTGCGTCGTTGACGCGGGATTGCGAAGCCTCGGTACGCGAGGGCGGTGTCGAAGCCGCCGTTCCCCTGGTGCCGAGGATCCGGCGCGAATACCAAGATTTTTGTGCAGCGCTGCTCAGCGAGCGAGCGCCAAATGCTGCCTAGCAAAGAGGATGAAATGAATCACGGCGACGATCAATCCAACACCATTCCCACCGTCCTGGTCGTAGACGACGATCCGGGCGCGCGCCTGTTGGTGGGCAGTGCGCTCGAAATCGCCGGCTTCCGGGTGGTGACGGCAGCCGACGGCGCCAGTGCGCTGACGCAATATCGTGCGCAGCCGGTCGATTGCATCGTGCTCGACGTGGTGATGCCGGGCATGAGCGGCTTCGATGTGTGCGCCGCGCTGCGCGCACAGCCCGACTCGCGCCACGTGCCCGTGCTCATGCAGACCAGTCTCGATGACATGGAATCCGTGCAGCGGGCGTACACGGCCGGCGCCACGGACTTCTCTTCGAAGGGCATCAATCCGATGCTGCTGGCCGAGCGGGTCAAGTTCCTGGTGCGCTCCAAACAGACGCAGGATCAATTGCGCGAGAGCGAAGCCCGGGTGAGCTACCTGGCCTATTACGATCCGCTGACGGCACTGCCGAACCGGCAGCGCTTGCTGCAGATATTGGAGCAGCAAGTGGCCTGGGCGGCACCGCGCCAGCGTGGCGTTGCGGTGCTCATGCTGGACATCGACAATTTCTCGCGCATCAACGACACGCAGGGCCAGTCGGTCGGCGATGGCTTGCTGCAGGAGGTGGCGCACCGCCTGCAGAACTGCCTGCGGGACCAGCGCGCACTGGATTTGGATGAAAGCGGCAGCGGCAAGAGCGACATCAACGATTGGGTGGCGCGCACCGGCGGCGATGAATTCGCGCTGGCGCTGCCCGGGATTTCGACCGTGGATACGGCGCAGATCGTGGCGCGGCGCGTGCAGCAGGCGCTGTCCCGGCCCGTCGTATTCGGGCAGCAGGAAATACCGCTGTCAGCCAGCATGGGAGTCAGCCTGTTTCCCACCGATGCGACCACCGCCGAGGCATTGCTGAAGAATGCCGATGCGGCCATGCATCATGGCAAGAAGAGCGGCACCAACACGATCGAGTTCTTCAAGAAATCGATCAGCACCCGCGCGGCCAAGCATCTGTCGATGGAGACCGACCTGCGCAAGGCCTTGGAACGCAGCGAATTCAAGCTGAACTATCAGCCGCGGCTGCGCGTGGACGACATGCAGGTGGAGGCGGTCGAAGCGTTGCTGCGCTGGTGGCATCCGACGCGCGGTTTGGTGCCACCGGATGAATTTATTCCGCTTGCGGAACAGACCGGCTTGATCGTGGAAATCGGTGACTGGGTGTTGCGCGAGGCGTGCGCTCAGGCGCGCCGCTGGCGCGACGCCGGTGAGGTGAGCTGGCAGGTTGCGGTGAACGTCTCGGGCGTGCAGTTCCGCGACGGCAGTCTGGTGAGCCGCGTGACGCGTGCCATCGACGGTGCCGGCATCGATTCGCGCATGATCGAGTTGGAATTCACCGAAGGCGCGCTCATCGAATATTCGGCGGTGGTGAGCAAGGCGGTGAAAGCCTTGAAGACCCTGGGCGTTGCCACCGCGCTCGACGATTTCGGCACCGGCTACAGTTCGTTGTCCTATCTACGTCACTTCCCCATCGACACGTTGAAGATCGACCGCGTGTTCGTGCGCGACATTGTGTCGCGCAGCGGCAATACGCCGCTGGTGGACGCCATCATCGCGATGGCAAAGAGCCTCGGGCTCTCCACCGTGGCAGAGGGTGTGGAGACGGAGTCGCAGTGGCAGTATTTGAAGTCGCGGCACGCGAATCAGGTGCAGGGATTCTTGTTCTGTCAGCCGCTCGCCATCGACGACCTGGAGCGCTGGCATGCGGAATGGCGGCAGACCGCTAAGATTCGCTCGGCGGTCTGAGCCACGGCGCGTCAACGGGAAAAGCATCAGTTGCCGCGACGTGGCTCAGACCGCCGGACTCAGATCACGGGCCAGTTAATGTCACGTGTCTAAGTGGGGGAGCGGCGGCGCCAGGTGACTTCGCTGCCTTGGGCTTCGCGCGCCAGCACGCGGGCGATCACGAACAGCAGGTCGGATAGACGGTTCAAGTACTGCAGCGCCTCGGGGGCGACGCTCTCGGTCTGTGCCAGCGTCCAGCAGCGGCGTTCGGCGCGGCGGCAGACCGTGCGGGCGACGTGGCATGCAGCCGCCGCGGCACCGCCGCCGGGTAAAATGAATTCCTTGAGCGGCGGCAGGTTCTCATTGAGAGCGTCCAGCTCGCGTTCAAGGCGTTCGATGTAGGATGCGGCAATCATGCGATGGCCGGGAATGCACAGCTCGCCGCCGAGATCGAACAGATCGTGCTGCACATCAGTCAGGACACGCTGGATGTCGTCGGGCAGCGCGGCTTGCGCCAACACCACGCCGATGCAGCTGTTGGCTTCATCGACACTGCCATAGGCCTCGACCCGAAGGCTGTCCTTGAACACGCGTGTACCGTCGCCAAGGCCGGTGCTGCCATCATCGCCGGTGCGGGTGTAGATCTTGCTGAGCCTGTTGGCCAAATTGATGAGCTCCGTTTTCCAGCCGAGACACTAACATAGTCGCCTATAATGCTGCGTCATGGACTTGTCTCCCGAACTTCAGACGGCCCTCGACGCCGCGGCGCGTGCCGCAGACATTGCGCGCTCGATGTACCAGCGCAATCTCGACGTGCGGTTCAAAGAGGATAAGTCGCCGGTGACCGAAGCGGACGTGCGCTGCGAAACCGCGATCCGCGAGATACTCGAGGCGCGCTTTCCAGGCCACGGTTTTCATGGCGAGGAAACCGGTTCTCACGATGTGGACGCCGAGAGTTTGTGGCTGGTCGATCCCATCGACGGCACCAAGGCGTTCGTGCGCGAATATCCGATGTTTTCCACACAGATCGCGCTGATGCGCCGGGGCGAGTTGGTGATCGGCGTCTCGAGCGCGCCTGTCTACGGCGAGCTGGCCTATGCCGAGCGCGGGCGGGGCGCATACTTGAACGGTGCGCCGATCCGGGTGAGTTCGGTGGCGACGCTCGCCAGAACGACATTGTCGGCAGGCAACGTGAAATCGCTCGCCAGCGGCGCATCGTGGTCACGCTATGGGGAGCTGTTGGCGCAGGTTGACCGTATGCGCGGCTATGGCGATTTTCTGCACTACCATCTGCTGGCCGCGGGCAAGATCGACGTGGTGGTTGAGTCCGACGTCAACATCCTGGATATCGCGGCGTGCGTCGCCATCGTGACGGAGGCGGGTGGACGGTTCACGGAATTGAATGGTGCGCCGATCGGTCTCGGATCGACCAGCGTGCTGGCCAGCAACGGGCATCTGCATGGCGCGGTGTTGAACGCATTGCGTTAAGGCTTGGGACCACTCAAATCCGCGCCGCTCCCATGGGCTATTGTTGCAGGACCATAAAAAGACTATATTAAGTCTTCATACCGATTGGAGCCGTCGTGCGATATTCCACCCAAATAAGACCCATCAGCTACTTGAAAGCTAATGCAGCCGAGGTCCTCCAAGTCCTGGAGGAGCAGCGTAAGCCTATGATCATTACTCAAAATGGAGAAGCGAAGGCGGTAATTCAAGACGTTACCTCTTACGAGGAAACCCAAGAAACCCTCGCGCTTTTAAAGATTCTAGCGCTGGGCAATCAGCAAGTTGATCGCGGCGAGATCACGCCGATCAGTGAGGTCGCGGGTCGCCTACGCGCCAAAGCCGCCAGTTCCTGATGGTCTACGAGGTCTCGCTGACAAGAGACGCCGAGCGTGACCTGGAAGAGATTTATGTGTACATCGCTGAGCACGATTCTCGAGCTAACGCTGACCGCGTCCTCGATCGGCTGGTCAAGGCAACTGAAGCGCTCACAACGTCGCCTGACCGCGGTGCCTATGTAAACGAGTTGCGCTCTCTTGGTATCGCGGAATACCGACAGGTGTTCTTCAAGCCCTACCGTCTAATCTACAGGGTGCACTCTAGACAAGTAATCATCTACGTTATCAGCGACGGTCGCCGCGACATGGGCTCTCTGCTGACACGCAGGCTATTGGGCGCTTAACCGGAGTCGCCGGTCGTGGACGTCCGGTATCGAGCAGTCCGTCCAGCGCCCTTACTCCTCTGCAGCGCTTTTCGGCAGTTTGCCGCGAAGCTGTCCAGGAACTTCATGTATTTGCACCATCAGGCTCCCATTGGTAGCAGTGCCGTCCAGGGACATGTATGTGATATGGCCGGTATCGTTGAGTTCGACCACAGGTCTTCCGTTGCGAACCGTTGGCGTGAGTTTTATGGTCCTCGTTGTTCCATCGGACAGGGTCACGATCTTTGTGTACGACTCGCTAAACCTGTCGCCGAATACAAAGTTCTGAGCAATCTCGTTGATAAAAACCACGAATTCGCTTTTGCTCATAAAGATCGCCTCCGTGATCAACTAATTCGACGGTCCAGCTGGACCATCGGGGTTTCCATACATCGCATGAATCAGACAAGCATAGTTCGCCAGCGAAATCATACCCAGTGCATGGCGACGCCGGTCCACGTGCGCGGCGTCGGCAATGGGCCGTGGTTTGAAGTCGCCATCACGTTGCTCAAACTGCGTTCCATAACGTTGTGGCTGTCCCTTCGCAGTGAGCACTCGATCCGTCAGAAGTGCGAATTCGCTGCCGCTGATTTCGCCCGCTGGGAGTCGCACTTTCACGATGCGAAGGATCGCTTCTTGAAATTCTGGGTCGCTATCGGCGTGCTGCACGAGGACGAAAGCGGCACCAACGCCATCGACGCCGACCATGTCGATGGAAGGAAAGCCATCCTGAGCAACGATGTGTTTCAGCATACGCAAATTGTCGTTGTCGACCTGTTGAACCGGAAGCCAGCGCGAATCATCATCTGAGGATTCCGCTTGATGCATGCCTGCTATATAAATTTCCCGTGCTTGTTGGTCGCGACGTTCCATATCCAAAAGTTCCTGACGCAGAGCGGGCCTCGTGATTGCGATTGTTTCCTTCGCACTGAATTTGCTGGATAGCAGCCCGGCCTCTTCCCGCGCAGCTGCCGGGCACGCCTTATCGAGGTCGACATCCGCAAAATCAGCGTTTGCGTTGGCGCTGACAGGGACCAACCCTGCGAGAACGATGACAAGTGAAATCAAGCATCTCATCGCACCCAGCGAATCTCCGCGGCGGTGGCCTTTCCGAGCACCGCGTGGTCGAGATCCGGGACTTGTTCCCAGCGGTCGGGTGCAATGACGCGGCGGCCGGCCATGATCTCGGCCACATTCTGCGGCAACAAGGGCACTTGCAGCGGGTCGCCGTAGCCGTCGGGAAACAGCGGTGCGTCGGTGCGTGGATCGTACTTGTCGGTAGCTCCCAGCGTGTGAAGCATCTCGTGCGAGAGCACCACATCATTTTCACCATTCATCTGCGGCGCGGCGAATGCGTACACCACGCCGATGAGGCCTTTGGTGAGTCCCAGCGAATGCGGCACGCTGGGCGTGAGTGCGGGATCATGATAGAGGACGAACACGCGTATGTCTTCGGGCTCGCCGGCATGGCCGCTTTCGCGCCAGGCCCAGTAGCGTAGTTTCAAGCTCCAGAGCGCCGTCGACAGGATGCCCGCATCGGCGGCGCGCTGCGGCGGCCGGTCGTGCAGCTCGGCGCGCAACCGTGTGCGGAAAGGCTCGGCCAAGGGCAGCTGATAGCGCTGTGCCTCGCGCGCGAAGAAGGTGTCGATGGGCTTGAAGCGGTCGGCGTCGAGATGTGCAAGATAGTCGCGCGTCACGGCACTGTCGTCGGCGGCGATGGGATAGATGGAGACGTACAGGGGCACACGCCAGCGTTTGCTCAAGCGTTGCTCCTGCCATGTCTTCACGGCGACCACCAGCAAGATCACCAGCAGCACCGCGATGCGCAGCTTACGCGGCATCGACGTTGACTTCGATCAGCTCTCCATCGGCCGCGCTGTAAGAAACCGTCAGTGGATG
>Ga0116228_10002966_pt1 | contig 14835 bp, 7 predicted proteins | sample S1TSphfallax_2_FD_89694 | JGI IMG/M metagenome (GOLD analysis project Ga0116228, IMG submission 89694) | Host-associated microbial communities from peat moss isolated from Minnesota, USA - S1T2_Fc - Sphagnum fallax MG | ecosystem: Host-associated > Plants > Peat moss > Unclassified | place: USA...
ACCATATGAAGGATTCCAAAAAGTCTCCCATACACCAATTCTAATTATTCATGATTGAAATTCAACCCATATATTTTTTCATTAAATATTATTTCATAAACTATATAAATAAGATATCTTTTCTTGTGTGCTCACATTAAAATACATGTGCCAATTTGGGATGAACTTAAAACATAATTTAAAAAATAAAAATAAAAATTCACCTACCTTTTTATTGTCATATTTACTTGCCTACCTAGGTAAGTAAATAACTAGTCCTATGTTTAACCTACTTACATAAGTAAGTAATAAATATGTAGTGTATGTATGTCCTTCCTATCTACTTTCCTATGTAAATAGGTAAATATGTAGCCTAGGTATGTATGTCTTACCTACCTACTTTTACCTAACTACTTAATTTTACTTACATACCTAAGTAGGTAGGTAGAACCTCCCTACTTACCTACTTATGTTTATGTTTCAATGTACCTACCTACTTAAGTAGATATTTATTTAAATTTTTTTTTTCAAAATTCAATTGATATGCCACATGACAACTTCCAACTGCACCACGTGTCACAATCTAAGATCATATAAAATGAACAATCGTGATGGATGGTGAAGATCAATATATATATTTTAAATCACTCAAAAAGCTCCATAGTGCCACATGTTAAATTTTGATGGATCAATGAAAATTAATGTTAGCATGATGTTACATGGTAATTGCAAACTAGTTGCATTAGAATTGCACAATAATTGTTCCTACATACTTGTAATTGAAATGCAAAAGTTGCATATGTATACAATTTCACCTATGATGAAATACATCTATTGCAATCCATGCAACTTGTTTGATAACATTCATGCCCATAAAAATACATCAAGTTGCAATGAGTTGCAAATGGTCATTGTAATTCAAAAACCTAGTTGTAAATCACCCCATTTTCTCATAGCGAAATTAATAAATAGAAAAAACAAATCAACAAGATGCATATATGGATTTCGTCAATAAACATTAAAAGAAAACCAATGTGGAGTTGCAAGTAAAGGCAATAAAAAAGATCAAGATGGAGAAGGACATGTTGCAACAAAATTTGAAATAAAAGGATGACAAATATTAGGCTTTGAAAAAAAAAAATAGAACATCAACAACACAATCTTCAACTCTGACCACAAACAACACCATATTGTTGGATTAGGAGAAACAAAATCAATAGCTAAAATTAGAGTTGGAGCAAGTAGTACAAGACAATAATGAAGCCTAGTAAAAAATTGATAAGATATCAACCACATATGCAAAATCAATGTGGGTAGTTTAGAATGATACACAGAAATTACGGGCACTTGTGGCAAAATGAAAACATTGGAATCATACTATTCAAGAAACATATTGCAACAATGTGATGAATTGAAAATGTATTATACCATATTTTGGACAAAGTAGAAGGCAATAGATCTATAGGAAATAGAGGTGGAAAAATGGTGGAGTTTAGTAAAATACATGGTTGTAAAAGACCTAAAAAATATTTTTGCCAAACATCATGTGGATGAAGAGATACTTGAAGAATATTAGGGCATAGAAGTAAGCTTATCCAAACTTTGCATATGATCAAACTTTAGTGCAAAGTCCATAATACAAAACAAACAACCCAAAGTTGGAGGAGCAAGAGGTAGCTTGACTTAGTGCAAAAGCATCAAAGTTTGAAGCAAAAACAATTGTAATACTTTAGGACATGAAAGGAAGGTGTGTAGGTATAGAGGTAGTTGAAGGGGTAATATATGTTCATACTCAAGGAGAAAGATTTTTTGCAACAAAAGTACATGCACATCAACAACCCCAAGACATTCATGTAATCTAGCCATAAAAACAAGAACATTAAACACAATAATATGGTGTGCATGTTATTGCATTTGAAACAATACTTTCAACATAAGAAGTGGACAACAATGGATAAACATAAATCCATACAATGTTTCATGAGAAGGTGGCTATAGACCAATAACAAGAGGCACAACAATCACCACATGCCATTTCATTAGCATCAAACCCATAACATAGTAATAAGTAAAGTATGTAAAGGTCATTCTATGATTTATAACTTCCATACATCGGTGAAAGCACATTACAAGGGGGCCAAGATTGTTGTCACATTATATTTTTTTCAAAGGTCCCATGTTTGAACTTAAACCATGTGATTATTATGAAGGATTTTCACAATGTTTTTGCATATTATGGTAGGTAAAAACCCAAAAAGTTAAATGCCAAAGAAACTACACTTTTTTATTTCATATGATGTGATGTTAGAATATATTTGTGCCAAATAATATACATTACCACATACTAAAAAATGAAAATATATCCAAGAATGATTGAAATGATTTTTAATCTCTTTGATTTGTTGCATCTACTAAATAGTGTGAATCCATATGATTAGAATAAGTTTGTGAACCATGTGAAGAGTTTTATAGTTATCATATTAGGGTAAAGCTTCATAAGATGTATGTGAATTATGGAATGAGGAAAAACAACTTTGGGATTTATGTTTTGCACATGTTTTGTGAATATGTATGTGTAAAGTTTATTTTTGGAAATATTGAGTTCAAGTTGTTTTCAAAATTTGTACTAGTTTGTAAAATATATTTGCTAGAAGTACAATTTAATTTAGTAATTAAAGTTTGGTATTGTCTTAGAATAAAAATTAGTACTTACTAGTGGTGATTTCTTTTACAATCCTATAGATATGACTTACAGTATTTTAGTATGTTTTCAAGTGCTTTTAGGAACTTGAGGATCTTGAACTTTGTGGAATTGGTCTAAGTATAGCAAGAAGGGGTGTCAAATTGACTATCAACTCTTGCGAACATATAGAGATCCCTCAAGGTTTTAAACATGCCACTTGTTGTAATGGAAAAGTTGGACTAAAAATGTTGTTGAACTAGCATTATGGTATCACAATATAATCATAGTAATCAAAGTTAGTTAAGTGGTTGGTAGGTAGGTAATATTTGTTAATATATAGTATGTAATAATTAGAATTAGGTTACAATTAGGTTGTGATTGGAAACTTTATGCCATATATTTTGTCCTCCCTTTTGATTTTGTAAACTATGTAACATAGTGCACTTGAAATGTTAAAATAAAATGTGTAACACAAATGTTATTTAAATTGATTTAAAAAAATTTGTGATCACCACATCTATAACAATGCAAATGTGCTTGACATTGCATTTGTGCCATTTGGATAACAAGGTTAGTAACTAACCAATTCAAACATTTGGGTTGAATTTGTAAATTTCACAGTAATTGGTATGATTGAGATACATAATGAAAAAGTCTTAAAGTAAAATTACCCATCACCAAACACCCATTGTTGAATGAACATTTAGACAATTTAAAAGACATTGGTTGATTAGGACTATATTATCGTTTAAACTGATTAAGACTTCTATTACCATTTTGAACTTATTAAGATTGAAAAGAAATTTGAATTATGTTTTTGAAGGGAAAATTTGAATTCATTTTTCCATGAGTATGTTGAAGAGGAGGATTTGGGAGAATGATATTATTATTATAAAAGTAGATTTCAGAAATGTAGAAGATAAAAGAGGAGGAACTTGGAGATGGAAATTACTTTTAATTTTGTTTTTTGTTTTTTTTGTTTTTTGAACCAATGTATGTTCAAGTTTGCTAAAGTAATGAAGATAGTAATGATTATGGGTAAAATTGTGTATGTAAACACTAAGGTTGTTGTAGTTGGAAATATATCAAGGTTGTGTTTCTTTTTAAGTATTTCAAATGTAAAGATTGAAAATAGTGATTCTATGGTGTGAAGTTTAGTTTTAAAAGTATAGAATTTAATACTTACCGAGATGGCCCATTAGTAAACACCACCCAATTGGTAACCATTCAATGATACCCTATAACCAAATGATTAGTTTTCAAACTCATGGTTGGGGTTGTCAAAGATATTTCCTTGCATAAGCCTAATTTTAAAATTAATAGGTTCAAGTAGACACCCTAATGCAAATGGGTTCAAAAGTTTTGATCCTCGAAGATATTATTTTCTTGGAGGAAGAAGGAGACTTCTTTGTTGTGAAGTTGAGTCTTTGATTCTCTTTAATAATGTATATATGTTTTGTGTTTTATGTATTTATTATAATATAATGTAAATTGGAATATGGTGTGGATTTTTTCATGTTGGAGTGTGTAGGATTATTGTTAGAACTAGGGATGTGGGCACCTATATAAGGTAACACACAATAAGGTTTTAAAATGTCAATCCATGTAGAGATGGGGTTTTTTAATTCATTATCAGGCTTCAAAATTCTTATATGTCAACATATTTCGCTCATTCATTTGCCCCATTGTGTTTGGCAATGGTTAATCATTTCTCATAGTCAATATCTTGATTGTTGGGCATTTCCACCACTTATTTTTCACTTTTTGAACTTGGCAAATTGTGTTTATGCACATGTGTTTGTTGTTGTAAATGGAGTTATTTGGAATAAAGTTCACATTGCTTTGTAATATGAGGTAGTAATCCAATTATTAGATGCACTTCAATTGCACATGGAAGGATATGTGTTCACAAAAGGTTCAACTACTTTTTTTTGACCCCCCTTGCTTTGGGAGGTTTTTATCTTGCTCATTTCACACTCAAATGGAGATCTATAAACAATATGGGTTCTTAGCTAAATGAAAGGTTATTTAAACCCTTTCAAGCTTCAAGGTTGAAAATGATTAGAGAATGAAAACCAATTTGGTCTACAAGTACCCCACTATTCTTATCTAGGAACAATTGCTTCCATTCTAACATAATGGGTTGGGTTGTAGCTACCACGTCCTTGAATAGGGACCACCTTTTTAATGAAAGTTTTTTTTGTCTCTAGCCACCCATTATAAGAATTTCTGTGAGTTGCCCATGATGATAGGAAGCTCTATGTAGCTTTGTGCAATATGACATGAAAGTTACCAAGAAATTTTGTTGTCCAATGTTTGCAAAATTTTGAAAATAGGAACTCAATTGGATGATGGTGTGACTAGTTTTGCGACAAGAGTAGGGGCTATGAAAAGCCTCTTGAGTTGCCCAAATTTTTTGTTTGCACCAAAAAGGATGAATTGCAATGTTTTTAAAAAACTTACTTCGGACAGGCAAATTTTGACCATCCAATTCTCTCTCATTTTAACTCTTTTTTGGGTAAGGTTTTTCTCACATGCCTCATATGCATGCCTTTTATCTACCACCATTTTTAAATGGCAAGTGGAGCATGGCATCCTACTCCAAGTCTCCAAAAACTAAAAAGGCTAAACTTTCAATGGTGGCAATTTTCCATTTCTTATTCAAGTCTCACTCCTTGGTTATTTTTTTATTTTTATTTTGTTATTGAGATGTTCAACTTGAAGTTTTCTACAACTCTACTAAGTCAAAAAAATAAAATTCTATTGTTTCGCATGACATTTTTGGGGGCTGGTCCTTTTTGGATTGGTACTATTTTGGTCAAATCTCAATTAAAGATGAAGTGTTTGCACCATCTTATCTATAGCCTAAACCAAAAAATTAGCAATATGAAACATGTGCATGCTCAAACAACAGAGAATAGGGAACATGTTTTATTTTTTGAGATATTGAGATAGTGGTGGGATGTAGGTAGAAGTTGTTGGATCCACTTCTTGATATTTAAGCATTTATCTATGAAGTAATGTAATTTGTTTTTTTTTTTTGTTTTTCACACTGAGATCTCCCAAACCATGGTGCTTCATGCCGCACTCTTGGTATTTTTAAAAAGCTCTGGATGAGCAGGGGTGTACCGACTTGGTTTGAGACTGTTTGGAGCTATGGTGTGGAAGCTGTTGATTATTGAACCATTTTCTCAATGAAAACTAAATAAAATTGCAACTGAGAACTGTATTGGGATTTGGGGGCATTCTAAATCTTATTATTGGAAAGCCCTCACTGAGTCAGATTTAATAGAGTTTATTTCACAAGTTTCAAAGCTAAGGTGTGGAAAACATTGATTATCGAGTGCATTTTGTTGTTGGGATTTCAAACAAATTGCAAAAAATTGGGTTTGAAAGGGAAAATCGTATGAGCCCTCAATGTATTCACACTTGGGTCAATGGCACAGGCTACATTAGTAGTCACTATTTTCCGAAAAAAATTGAGCTGATTGATAAATGCAATAAAATTATCTGTCTAATATGTCAAAAGTTTTATTACCATTCACGCACTAGGTCTCTTGGATGTTCTAGTGTGAATAGGTTTTTTTTTCTAAAGAAAAATTCTGGCATACCCAACCAACAAGCCGTTGGCACCCCAAGGCAAGCTCAGTGGTCATTTCTTCCTTCAAAGCCTTAAAAAAATCATTTTTTCTTTTTAAAATTTAATTTTTGTTAATTTGTAAAATCCCCCCCCCCAATTGTTGTTAAATTGGGGGAAAGTTTTGGAAGCTCCCCTTGCAAAATTGCTACCCCTTTAATGCTTAAGTAACAAACCCCCCCAAACAAAATTGTTGCCTTGAGGGGCCACAATTTTGTTAGATAAGAAAAAATGGAGGGAGTTTTTTGGTAGTTCTCCCCCACAAAATTATTACCCTTTAAATCCTAAACAGCATAATTAAAAAAAGCATATTTTTTTCCCTTAATCCTGCTTTTTATTTCTTCAAGTTATTGAAGCCTGTTACATTAGAGTTGATTGTGGCTATTATAATATGTTGTTAAGTGTTTTTCACATGTTTAGGGCAGTCACATATCCAAACGTTTTTTTAACAAATCATTTTTTTATTAAAGAAGTAATGCACACGATCCATTCTTTTGGTCCAAGTTGGGTTCACATTGTGAGCAAAGGCCCTTGAGCCATGGGCCATCCAAAAAGTGGGGTACTATGAGGTTCTACAGGCCACGATCCAGGCCCCTCTAGTGTCAAATCCCCTAAGACAGACAGTTTTAAAAAATATAAATTTCATGTAGCCAATGAGAAGGCTCAGGATGCACTTATGGGGCCCACTTTTTTACTTTTGGGTTTCTTTTGGGCATTTGGGGGGGGGGAAAGGGGTAGGGGTTTTTTTTTGTTTTTTTAATGTTCCCAAATGGTTTCCCATGGTCCCAATAGCTCCACACTTTCATCCAATATGCTTTGAATTTGGTGTTCTTTTAATTAATTTTGGAAATCGATAGTACCTAGCATACACTAATACAGAACATGCCATGGAAATGACATTTACATTTACTTATAAAAAAAATGTGCCACACAAACAAATGGACATAGACTCTGTCTATGAAGGCTAGTCCATATTTTGAACTTACCCCATTGGGGTACAGATTAGGCAAGCATGCATAGGTTGAGAAGCTATTTCCCATTCCAATTAGGGTTACCTATGTAAGAACCAAGAGGGTACTAAAGTACTTAGAGTTTTTTCCCTTGTGAGTGCCTTATTAGGAAATGAATTTTACTTTATTCCAGTGCACATTACTCTGAACTACCCATAGAGTGATTGTTCACATTTAAATTCTGAAGACGATTTAATTTTGATTATAATGGTGCATTCACACTTGATGTTAAGGCACTGTTAAATGAAAATCTAGGTGGCATCCTAGGTGGCACCCAATATTAAATGGGTGATAGTTTGATGTTAAGTGAATGGTACCCCACGTTGAACTAGGTTGAGTATATATTTAATTTGAGTGGTGAATTCCACAACTAACGATCAATAAACCCACTAAAAGCTTTCATCCCTTCCATCTTTTGTCTTTAAAAATCTATTAAAACCTAACATTCTGTTTCTAATTCCAGCGCAATGGAAATTTTGGAATCTACAAAAGATCAATTCAAACTTATGGGCATTTACCCCAAACTCAAACTCACACCAAACAACTAGTTTGAACACCAAAAATCCTAGAATCTAAGCGTTAACCATCTAAAAACACAAAAACCATAGGGTTTATCTAGGAATTCTTGATATCTTTTGTAGCATCACGCCACCATTCAACTCCCTCCTCACACCATTCTCCACCACATAGAAAATAAAACAAAAAAATAACATTAATACTTAATCTTTCACTCCTTCTTAAAAGCATAATTATCATCAACATAAAACCTCCTGATCAAACATGTTGTCGTGCGTGATAATACAACAAGATAGGAGGTAGTTTCTGACGCCAAAATAACGACAATGAACACCCTTTGCACACGAAAACCCTAAATTTGCATTTTTTTGTCACAACTATACTACTTGAATAACTTTGGCACTAATGTGTTGAATAATTAATGTAATTTGAAGTTTTTGATTCAGCACTTGAGTTTTTGATTTTGAAAATTTCAGCATATTAAAAAAAAATCATTAAATATCTCATAATATTTTTATTGTTTTTTTCTTAAACTACTCACAATTTAGGTTATTTTGTTGGACAAGGCATGGGTTCAAATACGGTTGCCTTTATTACATTTTGATTGAATTTATTAAAAATTGACATAATTTTTATTTTATTTTCTAAAATTTTCAACAAAACAAAAACTCATATAATTTGTGCTGAAATTGCCCAGGTATTATGGTATCTAAACACCATTATGGAGTAAAAAGAAGAAAAATCTTAGAAATAAAAATCATCCATAAAAAATACAAGGCAAAAGAAAACAAAAGTAAACACAAGCCAAAGAAAAAACAAAAGCAAACAATCAACAAAAATTAGGTATTGACTATATGCAAAGAGGATTCATGATTATGAAATGACAATCAACAATAACAAAGAAAACCTAAGATGAAAGATGTGTCATTTGCCACAAATCAACGATAACAACGAAAACCTAAGATAAAAAAGGTGTCATTTGTCACAAATCAACGATAGCAAAGAAAACCTAAGATGAAAAAAGTGTCATTTGCCACAAATCAACGATAACAAAGAAAACCTAAGATAAAAAAAGTGTCATTTGCCACAAATTAACGATAGCAAAGAAAACCTAAGATGAAAAAAGTGTCATTTGTCACAAATCAACAATAACAAAGAAAACCTAAATTGACAGAAATGTCACTTGCCACAAATGATCGACAACAAAAAAAACCAAAGACGAAAGAAGTGTAGTCTGCCACAAATAAACGATAAAAAAAACCCCTAAGACCAAAAAAATGTCATCTACCACAAATCAACAATAAATTTTTATAAAAGAAAAACCAAAGACAAAAGAGCTGCGCAGCAAATCGACTAGTGACAGAAGTGCATTAAGTATGATGAGTGAAAGAGATGAGGAACCCCAACCAAGTGCAACAGCCCACTGAAAAATCACTATGGCTTGCTCACGCTATGGGGGGAGGGGGGGTGGGGGGGGGATTGAGCTAATGGGTGTGTTATGAATCATAATGAGCAGGGGAACAATCCAAGGGAAAGTTGGTTTTATTATTTGATTCACCATAAAGACAGTCAGTCACACATATGCACAGTGAAATGACATTTCCACTGGTATCATAACTGGATCTAGCTAGGACTGCCAGAACAAACTTATACCGTCCATCTGTCAGTTGGTGAGAGTTGTAATTCCGGACAGGCTGTGCAGTGCGGAGATATCCGCGAGACGCTATCTCCTCCGCCCATAACCCCCCCCCTCTCCTGCAATCGAGCTCTGTCCAGCACTTGTTGCGCTTGTCTTCTTGCCCATGTTTTTTTCACTCCTGCATGGTTGTCAATAAAACCGAACTCTGCACCTTTTTAATGTTCTACATGTCTGCAAGAACTATGTTCATGTTTTCCTGTTTTTGATGCCCAATGCTTTGCACATATGTTCTGTGGTCATGCACCAGGTTCCAACCCAGGCCTAGACCCATTCTCTTAATAGTGATGGACTGAGTAACCGGCGAGAGCAGGGGTGTAACTGGTGACTCAACAGATGGGCGAGAGCAGGTTTGTAACTGGTGACTCAACTGATGGGATTTCACTCGCTGGTAGCTGACGACTATGCCAATGTTTGGGATGCATGCCATTTTCACTGTCGACGTAACCCTTCTTCACCCATCTGGTCAACCCAGTAAAGAGTGGTTATGGGTTGTAACTTGTAACCTCTCCGCCAATTGGGTGCTCCCATGTCACCAATATCTACTGAGGAACCTGGCTCCAACCAGATTAAGGCACTGAGCACAAGGCCTTTTTTTTGGGGGGGTATTTGTCGAATACCAACAGTCAATGAATGAACCCTGTCGGCAGAACCACAGGCGAGACCCTAAATACCGCCCCCTACCCCATCGAGCTCTGTCTGGCGCCTGTTTTTCTTGTCTTCTTGCACATGGTTTTGGGTCCCTGGATGGTTAGGCATAAAACCATGCAGCATGGTTCTACATTTTCTTTTTATTCTGCAAAAGAATTCATTAATTAACATGTTCTCATTTATTTATTTATTTTCTTTCTGCAAGAGGAGATCATCCGGATTCGTAACGCGAACCCTACAGGTGTGAAACATGCTACCAACCACTGGCACAAATTCAGGCATTAAGAGAGATTTTTTTGCTTTTTAATTTGAATAACTTTCACAGTCAGAAAGTCAGAGCCTGCGACAGAACCACACGGTTCTCGGCAGGGCTGCACTGTCAGGCCCAGAAAGGGCGCCGGACAGTGCTCGATGGGGGCTGGGGGGGGGGCGGGGCGGCTATTTAGCGTCTCGCGCTGGGCAGTGCTAGCGGCTCTAGAAGTTGGAAAATTAAGGCCAAGACTAACCGATTCATAACTGGATTTGTCCATTTGTGTCCAAAAAGAAAACTGTTTTTTTAATCAAGTCTTCATTACTGAAATTGGAGTGCAATATAATTGAATTGTGGTGATCACAGTAGTTCCAAAAGACAACCAAAAATTTGGCAAAACGAGTTTTTTAATATTTTATTCTGAAATCGTTCATGTACTACTACAGTATAAGTGAAGTTGTCAGAGGGAAAAAGGAGAAGAAGGTGGGAGGGGGAGCTATGCTGGCAGCCACCTGTTTTTTAACCCTGGGCCAAATGACAACCACATTGGGAAGTTACTTGGACAGAAGATGATGGATGAGATTGATTACTTTGTTTCATGCATTCTAATTTTTCGGTGAATCTTTTGGGCAATACCTATTGTTGGTGGTGTTGCACTATGCCAATTAAATGCTCTTGCAGCATGGTAAAGAATGCTACATAATGTAGCACATGGGCCCACCTGGGTTTGTTGATCCCAACAAGATCGCTTGACTACAGGCAAGTTTTCTTTTATCTTGACCTAGTAGTGACTACCTTCCATAGTTCTTCCTCCCTTGGTAACAAGGTTGTAAGAAAACAAATGTCTATGCTTAGTTGGAGCTCTTTTGATTCACTTGTGTTCCTAGTGATTGTTCTTTGTGATGGGGAATGACCATTGTAAATGTAATGACCAAAAAGGCTCTTTGAAGACAAGCCTACATTGTGGGGGGAAATGGCCATTGGAAACAATGTGAACTAAAAAGTCTCTTGGGGAACTATATTGGATGTGGATCTTCATCCACCACAGATGGGATGTAACTCCCAATTTGGTTGTTGATTAGCCCTAGGCTGCTACGAACAGGGTTATATGATCACAGTAGTAAATATACAAAAATATGTGGGGTCTAACAAAATAGGCTTGTGCCTAGGGGTGAAAAAAATGAGTTTATAGAACCAATCAAATTATTAGAATGGGGGCATTAAATTGTTTTGAGGAGTTCACTTCAGTGAACTGACACTTAAATGTTGGAATAGCATCATGTAGGCTTGTCATTATGTGCAAAGAACAAACCTATGACCAATGATATTGTTCAAATAGGTGACTTGAATTGTTTTTAAAAGTTACTTTAATGAACTAGTACTTACACATTGCTCACAAATGACATGCAAGTTGCAAAGAGCTTTTAACAAGAATTTGAAGTTTTTTATACATAATTTCTTTGCATTTTAATCAAGGTGATCCTCATATTAACAGAAAGGGTTCTAAAACATTCATTACTTGTGTTGTTTGCTTTTTGTTTATCAAATTTTTTTATGTAGCCAAAATGGTGTTCAAACCATAGAAATATTTAGCCAAATTTGGCTATTCAAGTTCAAAATCTAAAAATTCTTCTTTATTTTTGGCTGCCTACTTGGAACCATGTATAGAAATATGGTGATTTTAAAAAATCTAATTTTGGAATGTAGCTAAAGTGGCAATCATCCATATTCCGCAGTTTAGCCAAATTTGGCTATAAACAGGATGTGAAAGTAAATTTCTTTGAAGCATGGTTGACATTTCTGGCTAAACACGCAAAAGAACCCAATAGAGAATCCTGGCAAATTTTCAAAAAATCATGTATATTTCCAAAATTTGGCGACTAGAAAGCCAAAAAATTACAGAATTTTTTTTCACTTAGTTAAATTTAGCCAATTTTTTAATTAAACAAATAAATAATATAAATTTAAAAAAACCTTCTCACATGGCAGGTGCATAATAACATCACAGGAATGGAGAAGCGAGCCACCGTCATTACGGTCTGAAAAGGTATTCATTGTTTATATTGCTAATAGTATGGTCCAAGTTACCTCTATGTTGTGAACTAGGGTAGGTATATGTCTACTTCATGTCAACACCATTTCACCTACCTTAAAAAAGCATTCCCCATTCATAAATGGGCTGTTCACATCACATGGCCAGGGTAACCACATCATGATGCCTTGATAACTCTAAACCCCTAACCCTAACCTTAATCCAATTCACCTACCTTTAAAAGGCATTCCCCATTCATAAATGGGCTGTTCACATCACATGGCCAGGGTGAACACATTATGATGCCTTGATGAACCTTCAACCAGCACCTACACTGGAGTCTGGAGTCTGGTAGAGTAGGTAGTAGCTAGGTATGAGTGGGTGAGTGAGTGGGTGAGTGAGTGTGTTTTTGTTTCTTTTGGTGTTTTGTTTTTCAAATTTTGTGATGTAGCAGGAATTGCAATCATCCATAAGAAAATTTAGCCAGATTTGATTATAAAATATTTAAGCAATGATTTCTTCAGTCAAATATTGGAAAAAAAATTGATACTATTTTAAAAAATTGTAGATGTGACTAATTTTTCTATTCATTGGGTTTTTTTTATACATTAATGTACAAAATGTTAATCCTCCTTTTATATTGTGGCCTATACCTGATGTAGAATCTTGTGATTCTTCTGTAAAAACTTTCTGGAATTGGGGGATCATAATCCTCGACAAAACACTCCATTTTAGTTGTCATGAAAACAATTCACCAGATAGCAAATATTGGCAAAGGAAGAAAACAACACACACTCTGGAAGCAGCGGTTTTTATATGCTGGCAAAATTTTGTCACTTGTGACAACAAAACAAGGTGTTGCAGGACTCATACAAAGGATTTTTTAAAGGAAAAATGGCCCAAAGTCGCCATATTCTCAGGACTTTTTTTCAATAAAAATCACCAGATTTAGACAATAGGTTATAGCATGTTGCCAAATATAACAGGGTTCCGAAAACATTTACTTTCCTTTCTAATGTGAGTCCAAAATTGGCTAAGTCCTCTTGTGAATGATTGTCAATCCAGCTACCTCACAAAATTGAAAAAAAAACCACCAAAAAACCTCAAAAACCCTTGTCTGGAACATGGTAAACTCCTAACTTATACAAGGTTGTCTTGCCATGGAACTGTCTTGGATTTCATTCATAACTCCTCTCAGGTACTGAAAGTATGTCTGTCATGAGGATCTACCAAGGAGATATGAGAACCACCTCTGAAAAGCATATGTCTAACAAGCAGCTCTTTAAATGTGTAACCACTCGACTCTTTATAGCAGGTTCAAAGTTCAAGCTTAAAACTTCCTTTACTGGATCTAGAACTTTTCAAGATGGATGGGGCATGTTTCATTGTACTTACTTGCAACCCATATTCATCATTGTGGTATTCATCAATATTTTTTTTTGTAATGGTCCGCTTTGATTGGTCTTTCACAAAAAAATTCATGTTAGTTTTAATATTCTCAAATAAAAGCATTTTTTACAATAACTATGATTATGCTTCCCTTAATCACCTATATACCATACAAGGGCAAACTTTTGGGCAAAGGACATGGGATAAACCATGGTCCCATTCTAGGGAATATATTGGGTGCATGTTCTTGAATGCATTTTCCTTGATTTCATTGCTTGAATAAAAATTTCATTTTTGAACCTTTTTTATCACCATTTTTGACTTAAGCTTTTACAATAACTTTGAATTGAAAAGACACTTGGGGGGGGGGCAAGATTGTTGTCACATTGTACTATTTTTTAAGGGTATCATATTTGAACTTCAACCATGTCATTATTATCAAAGATTTTCATATTATAATAGGTCCAAATCCAAAGAAATCAAATGCCCAAGAACCTACATTTTTTTTCTTTCATACAATGTGATGTTAGAATACATTTGTGCAAGAACAAACGTTCGTCAAAAGGTACTAAAAATTGCGAATATTTCAAGAAAAAAATTGAAATAGTTTTTAATCTTTATGAAATTTGTAGTATTTGCTAAACATCATGATTCCATATGAATGGAATAGGTTTGAGAACCATGTGAAAAGTTTTGATAATTATCATATTGCAAATGAGTTTTTTTCAAAGTGATAACCATAAGTATGCAATAAATTAAAATTTTGAAAAAAAATAGTTTTCAAATGGAAGATGAAAAGGAATGTGAGGTGATCCATTTTTTTGGTTGACTAATTCAAACTATTGAAATCTAAAACAGAAAATGAGTTTTATTATATTGTATGTAGCATAAATATATTCATTATTCCTTGAATTAATTTTTATTTTTAGGTGACAAATCATAAAATCAACTAGTTTTTGTATTTAGCATTTAAGATTTTGGAATGACGAAAA
>Ga0116228_10002967_pt1 | contig 14835 bp, 17 predicted proteins | sample S1TSphfallax_2_FD_89694 | JGI IMG/M metagenome (GOLD analysis project Ga0116228, IMG submission 89694) | Host-associated microbial communities from peat moss isolated from Minnesota, USA - S1T2_Fc - Sphagnum fallax MG | ecosystem: Host-associated > Plants > Peat moss > Unclassified | place...
AGAATCATGATTATGAAACCTAAAAAACCACCCCCAATAACTGTCAGGGGTCTGTTCCAGTTTCTGATAACTACCCAACACTGGACTGTACTAATATCCGCCTTATTTGACTCAAATCGTTATACCCAAATGTACATTAATTATTATTCATAAAGTGCCGCCCAGTTGGGCCCCACTTTCACCTCCTCTTTGCTTTATCATCCTTTATTTCAAGGTTGGGGTCCAAATCAGGAAAACCCAGGATGGGATCCTCAGAGAAGGCACATCAACTTTATTTTCCCACCCACGGGCTGCCCATTTGTAGCCTGTCCTATGGCTGCTAAGTAGATGGGCTAGGTAGTTTGGGGGCTATGGATTTAAGGTGCTAGGGGCCTATTGGTTATGACGATTGGCTATTTCTTGTGGCTATGGTTATTGGCCATTGGCTTTTGGCTTTTTGTTATGGATATTTACACTAGGGCTATTATGGCTATGGATATTGGTTATGATTATTGATTATTGGCTATGGTTATGGTTATTGTTTGTGGCTATGACTATTTTTTATGGCCATTGGCTATTGGCTACTAGCTAGTGCCTTTGGTTATTAGCTTATCGATTATACTTGTTGGCCATTGCCTATGGCTCTTTGATTATTGGTTATTTTAGGGTTGAATTTTTAGGGTTTGGGGGCTGAACTTTCAAAGCTTAAATATTAATATTAAACTTTTAAAGTTTTAGGGTTTAATTTTTAAGGTTTATGTTTGGGATTTTTTGGGATTTTTTTTATGGTTAAATTTCTTGGGTTTGTAGTTTTAAATTAGGGTTTAAGGTTTAAAACTTGAAATTTTGAGTTTTGGGTTTGGGCTTTTTAGGGTCTAAATTTTAAGGTGTTAAACTTGATTTTTAAGGTTTATTTTTAGGGTTTATGTTTGGGCTAATAATGTTTTCATCACTAACCTTACCATATTAGAGTTAAAATTTAAAAACACAACTTTGGAATAAGGTTAATGATGAAAACATTATTAAAGATGTTGTTTTAGGTCGTATTTTTAAAGTTTAAAGGTAAGGTTTATGGTTTAAAAGTTAAGGTTTTCAAGTTTGAATTTTAAGGTTTAGGTCTAATTTTGGGGGCTTAGAAATAGGGTTTTGGAGTTAGCTTTTTAAGGTTAAAGTTTAAGGTTTTGGTTTTCAAGTTTAAAATTAAAATTTAATCTTTTTAAGTATATTTTAAAGTTAAGATTTTCAAGTCCATTTTTGTCTTGTGACACGCTCCCAAGCTCCTTGCTAGACTCAAAGATGAATCTAAGGTAGGAAACGACAGAAAGGTTAGGAGTTCAGGGCACGCTCATTGGCTTTCAACACTTTAAAGGGTAGAGGGGCGTATTGGAGCTCCGGGATGGGACTAAGAAAAGTGACAAGCAATTTATTCACTCACACGAATCTACATCCAACCAACCACAATTTGGTTAGTACAATGTTGGAACACCTTTGGTGTTAGGACAAGCCACGAGCGACCTAAGACTCACAAGACTCACCACGGTCCGAACTTAGGGGGAGCCACCACCTTCCCCCATATAGTATACTCTGCAACTTTCCACGAGGCCCACATCCAAATGGTTTTTTGTCCCAGGACTCCCAAAGGGGAGTCCTTAAATTGCCAAGGTTGGAACTCCCGCAACTTTGTGGGGCTAGAACTTTGTGCTCAGACCTATGATCGGGATGAGGTCTAAACTAAAGTTGCAACTCTCATCGAAAGCTTTCCAATGACATATTGCACGCCACTTGCACGCACGAAAGTCGGGTTGATTCCTAACTTTTTATGGTCGGGAGTCAAACTGCCAATGTTGCAACCCTCACCTTAGGTTCACGACTAAGGCAAGGGGTTGCAAGGTTGCGAGCCAAGAGAGGAGCCCAAGAGTCATGTCGCATGCCCCCGGGAATGCAAGAAAGTGTGAGGGAATAAACCCTCACACTCCCAAGGGAAATCTCACATTGGGAATTAGAGTTCAGATGGACTCCCGAATCTTCATAGGGCAATTGTAGGGGTCAAAACTCAATGGCTTTGAAGAGTTCTTTATATCATTGGAAAGGTTTTGGAACATAGATGTCCAAAATGGGTTCGCATCACCCATTTGGACATCTAAATTATAAATTATGGCCAAAAGAAGGGTCGGGAGTCAAATTGGCAATTTGACTCCTGACCACTAAAAGTTGGGAATCGACTCAATTTCTATGCGTGTAGGTGGCGTGCAACATACCGTTGGAAAGTTCTCGATGAAGGCTATAACTTTGCTTTAGACTTCATCTCCATCGAAAGTCTACATGTAAAGTTATGGTGCCCCAAAGTTGCAAGAGTTCCAACTTTGGCAATTTGTCCCGGGACTACCAAGTGGGAGTTCCGTGACAAAAAGCCATTTGAATGTGGGCCCCGTGGAAAGGCACATAGTATACTATAAGGGGGAAGGTGGTGGCTTCCCCCAAGTCCGGGTTGTGGTGAGTCTTGTGAGTCCGAGTTGCCCATGGCTCGTCTTAGCACCAGAAGTGCTCCAACTATGCACTAACCACCTTGTGTTGGTTTTGTGCAGGCCTGTGAGAGTAAGTGAAGCTTGTCAATTCATCATAGTCCCATCCCGGAGCTCCAACACGCCCCTCTATCCCTCCAAAGTGCTACGAGCTAGGGAGCATGCCCGACTCCTTATTCTTCCATTGTTTTCTATTTGGGACTCACATTTGAATCCCTCAAGGAGTTAAGAGTGCATCAGCCAGTTTTGACTCCCGACCTTACTTTTTGTCATAATTTGTGTTGCAAATGTCCAAATGGGTCATGCAAGCCCATTTTAAACATCTACACTTTAATAATTTTCTGATGATATAAATAACTCTTCAATGCGAGGTGTTTTGACCTTTGCAATCGCTCTTTGAAGGTTCCGAAATCCACCAAGACTCCAACTCCCAAGATGGGAGCTCACTTGGGAGTGTGAGTTTTCATGCTCACACTCTCTCACACTCCTCTTGGCCCACGCCCTTGTAACCTTTTTCCCTTGGTCGTGAACCCAAGGCTAGGGTTGCGACATCTTACATCATAATAGATGAAGTTCTAATTGTATTAAACATGTCATCAAAGTTGACACATGAACAACATATCTTCAACTTCATTTTTCACATGAAGCACAAGAATGTTGTTATGTATGAACTTTCACATGGAGCTAGTCAATGCATTGTTCATTACATCATGCATTGACCATGCATTTGTGAATGAGATGACCCACAAATGAAAAGAGGGTTACCTTGGGCACACATTTGTAAAAGTTGCCAAGGTGTATTAGGTTCATTAATGGCACTTTGATCAAAATTTAAAAGCCATGGTGGAATGAAACACATCACACATGATTTAATGGGGAGTAAAATATATATGCAAAAAACAGCATAGTGATTTTGGACCATCACAAGTTGTTTGCCTACATAAACACTAACTACTTTGGCTCTTATTATGATGTGAACATCTTACAACAATAGGTGTTTATAAATATTAACATCAATATTTCACCCATGGGGACAAAAAATTTAAATGCCTCTTGGGAAAGTTGGGCTATAATATGGGTGAATAGATGTTTATTATGTGTAAAAGAAGGTGATAGGAATTGGCACCATATTTTAACCATGTAGTAATGTGAGCTAACAACAATATTCATGCAAGTTTTAAAGTGCAAATAAAATGGGGCATAGGTGGGTTGAAGATAAAGTGAAGGTGCTTCATGAAAAGGTTTGATTCAACAAATGCAAAATATTTTCATTTGTTCTAAAATGCATATCTTCTAATTAACTTCTTACACAAGAGACACATGGATTTTACATATTGGCTTGGGAAGTCATTCTTTGAATATTTTAAGAACATTTAAGATAAAAGAATAACTTATAGTTTGCTATGAAATAATTATATATTTTAAGTCTTTTTTCATAATGAATTATAAGCTTGCACCATATTTACATTGAAATAAAAAATCAATTATAGGATTTTTAATAAGTTGTATTTTTTTTTGCTCATTGTTTGGAATAAAATGGAAATGACTTCCCCAAGGTCATTTGTGACCAAAATGTTAATCCAACTGCACATAATTAGGTTAAGGATTTTTATTCACAAGTTCAATTTTTTTTTAATCCCAATTATAAATTCATCTTTTATGATGATAGTTAATTTTTAAACGTTTTCAAATTATTAATCTTCACCTTGTTCAACTTCTCATTATTGATCTTAACCTTGCAAACCAAAAAGGTGTCTTGGATCTCAAAGGTTGTGAAGATGTGAAGTGCCATTATTACCATGCTTTTGGGTTGATTTTATAACATTTATGTTTTCGCCATTAGTTGCACATGGCCTAGATTCTAAAAAAAATTTAGGTTAGATACAAAAGTTACAAGTTCAAAAAAGCTTAATGATGGGGTTCATGGTTTAAATATAAATGCCCCATATATCAAACTTTGACATTTCTTTATGATGCTCCTTGTTGCACATTGCCCATATATGGCCTTCAAATGCTCCAACATTTGTTCAAATTATAATATTATTATTTTTTAATTTTAATTCCTCGAAGGCGTCGCATAGGCGATCCTTCAAATCTCCTCCAGATAAACTAAAGTAAGGTAAATTGCGAGTAATTTATGTAAACTTGCTTCCACATAATAGCAAGAATGAGTTAAATAACCTACTTTTACCCATGTTATAATTCACAAAATGCAAATGATAAAAAACCACTATGGTGCTAAGGTGGATTTCTGTAAGTACATTTTTTTTAAAAAGGATCTTGGCTTAATGCAACATAATAGATTCGCATTGTTGTGTCTCTTGTGCATTTTTCTCCAATTATGTGTTTACCCAAAAAAATTCCATCCTTAAAAACATACACAAAATTGGACCACTCACATTTAGACTAAAATAATCATTAGAAATCAAGGCCTTATAAACAAGCATTGAAAATCAAAGCAAGTTGGAAAAAATCACTAAATAGCAAGGTTCTAGAAATAATAATTAGAAATCAAACCTTGGAAACAGTCATTGGATTTTAGTCACAAGAAAAAATCATTGGAATTTAGCCATTGGAAAGTAATCACAATTACAAAGGGTCATTACAAATTAATCATTGGAATGTCATAGGTTAGAGTCACCAAAAAGTCATTAAAAATCAACCACTAAAAACAATTATTAGAAATTAACCACTGGAAATTAGTTATTAGACTCTAAAAATTAAGGCTATTTTGTCCACTAGGGTTTTGTTCACAACAATGCAAAGGAAGTTCATTAAGAACAATGCATGATTCATCATGAAAAACACCATGACCATCTAAACCACATGCATTTGTGGTTTTATAGACTATTACATTATAAATAAAAGATAATCACTAAAAACACACCCTAATCTGATGACAATACCACTAAAACCATGATCACCACTTGCATTCGTGCAATTTTGGACTATTTCACCAAAATCCAAAAGAAGATGGACCAAAAACAACAAATTATGCATAATCAACACCACTAAAATGGTTATAAATGAAAACCATCTAGACCATAATCACTGTTTTTGTGATGTTAGGGTCTATTTCACTAAAATCCAAAAGAAGATGACCAATAATAATGTCTATCAACTATAAATGAAAACCATCAAAAAAATGATCACCATCCCATTTGTGGGGTTATAAATCATTTCACTCAAATTTAAAGGTGGATCAAATAGAACAATGATCAATGCATAATCAAGAGCATTAAACCCATGAAATAAACTTACATTTGTGCATTTTTAACACATTATCACAAGTGTGGTGGTTTGATGGTAGGGGTGTTTACCTCCATCCTAAAGGTCAAGGGATTAAACTTCACAAATGGTGTGTTTGTGATCAACAATGATAAGTTGACCAAATATTTTCCTATGTAGTTCTCTAAAGTAGGTGCCTACTTAGGTTAATTACATGGCCTATGTACTTAGGCTAAGTTTTTAACCTAACATAGGTAGTGACATGTGTCAATAATTCATAAGCTGAAAAACATGAAATTGTCAATAATATTAAATATTACATTAAACATTAAATAATTTAAATTTAATTGATTTTCATGCTAGCTAGTTAATAAACTAGCAAATGAAATGGTTTGGTAAATTTGTATATCACTTGAAAGTGATTTTGTTTCTCTAGATACTAATGGACCAATTCACTATCTATAGCAATTAATCCTTGTTCATTAGGGGGTTGACCAATTTCACCATAGGAAAAATGTCCAAATTCACTAAAAATTTAGTGAAACTTATAGTGAACTAGGACACATTTTCATGTAATGTTGGTAATTTTAAGTTGATAACACACTAAAATGTATTTTATTTCTAAATTCCATAATAAAAACCATGTTTTGCCAAATCTTTAACTTAAAATAAATCTTAACACATTTTACTTGTTTAGTTTGAAACCTATTTATTACATATTTTCCTTACACTAAAGTTTTTGAAACTTGGTATGCAACTTACTATAACTTAACAATGGATATGATGGTTTCATTAAGATATTTGAAAAAGTTTTGAATATATTTTCTTACATTGATATAAAATATAAAGGATTACAATGTTAAGGAATACTTTTATGACCTACTTTTGTATGTTTGATCTCAATGGTGGTTGTGGAAAACAATATATTAAGAAATGCATGTGCAAACGAAGAAGATAGATTAATAATAAGAGATAAAACAATCATTATTTTGGAACTCTATAAGAATAAAAACTTCAAAGGTTTCCATGGTTTCATTAATGATGTAAAATTATTAAGGTTTGTTGCACAATCACAATGATACACAAAGAAGGAAAGAGAAAAGAAAAATGGGGGAGGAGGAATAGGGGGAGAAATAAATACATCCCTCGATTAATGGTTGCCATGTTCAATCCTTTGATCATTTGATGCCTTCCTTTCTTCTTTTGCTACTTGTTGTACATTAGTTGGTTTCCATTTTGACACTATAGGTCGTTTCATGCCCATAATATTTTCTCCCCATACTTCATGCAAAATGTTTTCAAGCAATTGCACATAAAAATTGTAATTCAAGTTTTGTTTTGACTAAAAACATAACATCATTTTTTTCCTTTGCATCATCACAACATGTTTACCTTAAAATAAAAGGCTCTAACATGTTTTTTTTTCATCTAAATGTGATGGTCCCATTTTGGTTGCAAACTTAAGAATTCTAGAGGATGATGGCATTCATTCTAACTTATCTTAATAAGTGCATTCTCATTTTATTTCACAATTTTTTATTTGCTAAAATGCAAGCTTCATTAAGTCTAGATACTATTACTACCCCCAAGATGACGAAGCTCTTGATCATGGGTGATTCCTTTTTTTCCTTATTTTTTATTTGCATTCACAAATGGATAGGATTGGGTCAGATTATTCTCGATGTTTATGCCATTTGCAAATAATGTAATAGATCCATTTCTAGTGGTCATATTAATGATTTTAATGTTATTTCAATTAGAATGACTTGCTATATATCATTTTTACAAATTCATCCCATAGACTTATAATTTGGTTTTCTTGAAACAAATTGTCTTTAAAAGCCACCACACCTTCCTTAATCCCTTCACATGACACCCATAAGCTTTGGTTTCTAATTCACATATTAGCCCACAAATGGATCCTTTTTGTGTTTTTTGAATCAATCTTTCTCCTTCCCCCCTTAGGAACATCACAAATAAAAGGTCTTTAATTCAAGAAAATTTGAACTAATAGACTTGTGTTTCATTTCCTGAATATGCAATGGTTTTGAATTTTTTTGAATTGATATTTATGTGGGCCTTGCCTTTTTCAATATTCGCTTTTGGAGGGAAATGCCCAATTTATTTTTATTTGGAAAATTTTGATTTGATAGATATGGGTTTTCTTTCCTAAGTATGGAATTTTTTGGGAAATACCAAATCTACTTTGATTAATTTTTCAAAAGTATACAGAATGTAAATTTTGCAGATTGTGAACATTAAAAGTTTTGTTTTTGGGGGAAACAATTTATTAATATCAGGATTCCAAGTTCACCATGCCCTATGTTCTTCTTGTAACATTTTAGAATGATTCTTTCACTTGAAGATCAATTGATAGTAGCGATAGATTGAATGTTTATTATTTTGTTTTTTGAAAATTTTATATGTTTTTTGCATTACTACAAATCATTGTTTTAATTAGGGGTTTTTGATTGAGAATTCTATTGTAACGAACATAAGACATTTTTGTTTTCAGTGTGCAAAGCTTTTATTTCCTTTAGCTGGGATTAAATTATTCTTTGTGTCTTCCATTCTAGTGTATGGATGCGTATGAGAAAAAAATTCAAGATTAAAAAAAAGTTGAATGAATTCATGTGATGTCAGATCTTTAATATAAGAATTTCAAGTTTCATTTTGTAGTACAACTTTATAAGACTGAAATGTTTTAGGAGTAGCAGCCTTAAACAACTAATCTACAACAAAATTAGAAGAGTTCCTTCTCATAAGACTTACTATCCTAATGTTGTTATCTAGTGTTTGCTCTTTAGAAAATTGCAGCTCTTGGGTGTTCCATGACTTTAACTTACTCCTTCCATCCATCTCTAGTTTATGAATGTCTACTTTTGCAATTTGAAAACTTAAAGACCAGCCTCTTTGGTACAATCAAGGCCCTCATCAGTAATCCAACATCCCTATATTGCACAGCGCAATAGTGGACCTTCCTCTTATTGAAGAAACTCTTCACCAATTCATTGAAACTGGTAAGACAAAACTCAGTACCTTGGTGATATGCTTGCAAATTGGCTCATAAGTCCCTAGATAGTGTGGCTAGGGCTTTCAAAACAATCCACATTGAATCTTCTTCATCTACCCAACTCTCTATCACAAGGTCAAGCTCAGGTTGTTCAACTCAATTTCGGTCTGGTTATTATTAACCTAGACCAGAATTGATGGTTAACTGCCAGTTAACCCTGGATTCTAATCTCTTTTACTTTCAAAACCATTTTTTTCAAATATTTGGGTTTAAATTGTACACTAAAATGGAACTGAGAATTGGGTTCCAAGTCCCATTCTTAAAGAAAATAAAATCAGGTTTCGGTTCCTATTTTGGTTTTGAAAGCTAGACCCACTTCTGGTTTGGTTCTTATTTATCAAAACCCAACCTGAGGATTTTACCCTCCAAAGGGGGTACCCACCCATTGATAAATTTGAGTGTTGGTCTGGTATTTAAATTCTGAGCATACTTACTCCTGCTATTGGGTACCTTTTTCTTACTAACCTAATCTTTGGCATTGGTTCCTTTTAAAAGCTTTCATACCTGCCATCATGGTCCTGGTAGGTAGAACCGCCCATCACCGAACACGTACCTATCACCGAACATTTTTCAACATTTTCCTAATTCCTCAGCCAAATTGAATGATTTTGGTGTCATTGGATGCGCAAACCAGAGGGCTACAAATATTCTTTAAGTATCAAAAGTAAAGGAACAACACAAAAAATGCAAGAAGAGGATGAGTGGTAGTTTGCTTCAAAAAATAATTCTAGACCCCATATCTTCTTCATTTTTAATCCATTTTGAGTGATTAAAATTTTTATGGGTGCACCAACTAGGGCTTTACAAAAATTCTTTGTATACCAAATGCAAAGATGCAATGATCAAAGATCTTAAGTTCGAAATGTTAATTAACCTCTTTTAAGTCACCCATCACTGAACATTAAACCCCCTTACACTAAACACCCCATATCTTGCCCATTCTTTTATCGAATTGAAAGATTGAAAGAACCCATTGGAAGTGTTAAGTGAAAGATTTAAAATGTTGTTTGATTTTCAAAATCAGAGAAACAATGTGTGAGGATTTGACCTTGTTTGAGTTTTTAAATGTTTGCTCATTGGCCTATCTATTTTATTAAGTATTTTTTGAAACTTTCATGTCGATTAACATGGTCTTAGTTTTGGGTCCAAGATTGCTTTTCAACTGGAATAGGTTGATATTTAGTATTGAAATTGATATAAAACTAAATATACTTTAGGTCCCAAGTTATTTAGGTCTAATTTGGTCTTGATTACTTATAACCTAACCAGAACCAAGTCCTAGTTCTAGATTTAAATAGGAACCAAAATTGAGATTAGGGGGGTTAAAGGAATTGGGTGGGAACTAGCACTATACTTCTAGTTTCCTTTATTTTAGAAGAATCGGAGCTAAGTCCTAAATGGTCGTAATGCTTCGATAACTAAAATTGAATCAAGTTATTTAAAAAAACCCGGTTTCAATTCTAGTTTAAGGTTTAAAGGTTTTTTTTGTCTGGTGGTCTTTCGTTTTTGCAATGGTCTTCTACCTTTTCACCATTGCCTTCCTATGGATGTTCTTTTCATGATCTTCATCTTGGTTGTTGTGTTCAAGTTTCATTGTTGTTGGCCACCCCATTGTTTTCTTGATGTTTTTTTCGATCTTGTTGCTAATTGTCTTGTTGTTGTGACCACCACCATTGCCATCTTGCTAAAGATTCGTCATTGATCTTTTGTTGGTCATTGTGCTTACAAATATGTCACCATTGATGTTTTGATCTTTATGTTTTTCTAATGATCTTGTTGTTGGTGATCATGTTGTGTTCATCTTGTCGTTGTTAAACTACTATTGTTTTCTTGATGTTTTTCTTATGTTCTCACTGTTGGTCATTGAGCCATCATGTTTATCTTGTTGTTGTTAAGCATTGTCATTGCCTTCTTGATGCCTTTATTGTGTTGTTGATGTTGGTCATCATGCGCTTGTGTTTGTTTCATTGTTGATGGGCATCACCATCACCATTTTGATCCTCTTCTTGTGTTTTTAATGTCGATTGTCATGATGTCATGTTTGTTTCATTGTTGTTGGGCACCACCATCATTGTTTTGAAGTTCTTTTCATATTCTTGATGTTCTTGTGATCCTGTTGGTTATTGTGTTCTTTTGATTTTATTTTCTTGATTTTATTTTTTGGGTTTGTTCATGATATATGGTTTAAGGTCATGGAGGATTTCCCAAATGATCTTGATGATGTATTCTATTGCATTGAGTCTCCATTGGAGGTTGATTGTTATGGTTTTGCATAAGTTTTTAATGCATCAACAAGGACAACACCAACACATGGATGTTGCACAACAATGGGATTTCTAGAAAGCCAAGAACTAAACTACCATAACTTGGGTTTTTTTGCACCTTTGAATATATTTTCTTCGAAAGCAAGTCAAGCTCAAACTAACCTAAGCATTTGAAATGTGTTTTTTGTTATCCTAATGTTAATGTTGTAAGTTTTAAGAAGGGCATCATAATTTATTACATGACAAATGAGATTTTTTCATTTCAAAGGCATCTTGAAATGAACCGTCCATCCTAAACCCTACCCCATCAAACATTTTAATTTATTTTTAATAATGTCATGTTTTACACCAAGGATGATTTTCACCAAAAGGATCTCACAAGTGTGTGCCAAATGTGAATGGGTTGATTGATACTTAATTTTAATGACTTTTAGGTTTTTGATGGTGAGCTTCAAATCCTTAGATAATTCATTTGAGAATAAGTGGTACATGTTTAAAAATCTTTCCTTTCATTTTCTCTTTTCTTTCAAATTCACATATGTTGCCTTTGATATTAGACATTCATTACAAGGCGTTAGGGTTAATCATTCAATATGTTGGTGAAGGAGTAAGCTCTTCATATTGCAAATGACTATGACAAACATGTATTGTTCCATTACACCAAAAATGCCACTTTATAATTAATCTTATATGATTACAAGTGGATAAACAACTAAAAATGACATAATTAACAAGTCCAAATCAACTACAAATGGCATAAGCAAATAATATAATTGATAAAGACTAGTCATAAAATGACATTTCTAGTGTAATGTTCCCACTCCTTGTTTTCACATACAAGGTTTTGAACCCAATTAACCCAAGTGGAAGAACTTTTTGTTTTATATTGTAAAATTCCCAATTTATGAGTTTGTATGATGTGATGGAATTAATGAGAACATGACATTATCAATGGTGACAAAAACTAACCCATTAAATGATTATGAAAGTTATTGAAAAGGAATGCAAATCCAATGACATGATGAAAAACCCATGAAATGAATTTTTATTATGTTGGATTTATAGCTCAACAAGTTTTGGGCATTATTGGCTTTCAAATTGAAGCATACAAAGTTTTCAATATTGTAGGTATTCACACAAACCTATGGCATTCTTGGTTGGGCATGGGCAATTTTGAAATGCTTATAAACACATACGTAACTTGGTATAATCATGTGCAAGTTGGTGTTTTTCATCCATGGAAAAATTCATGGATATGGAAGAAAAGATAATGGATGAAAATGAAAAAGTAATTACACCACTTGGGCTTTTGGAGGTCCAAAATAATGATAATAGGTTTTAGGCTGTTACTTTATGGCCCTAACCTTAGAAATTGGATATGATGTGAGCTAAAAATTTATCAGGTTTCAAGTTTATTGTTTTTAAAAATATTTTGCCACTTTGAACTTGAGGTTAATTTGGGGATGATTTTGGGTGTGGTAGATTTGGGAAGGTGTTTTGAAAGCATATTTGGGGCTCATCTTGGGTGGGGTAGATTTGGGGGGTGTTTTGGGAGCAAATTTGGGTTGAATTCAAGGGTGATGAATTACAAGAAGATACATTTCAAGGTTGTCATATACAAAATGTATGAAACATGAACACTTGAAACCAATTGGCACAAGGAAAAGAAAAGATTATGACCCATTAAAAAATTTAAAAAAATATCTTGTAGTTAAAATTTCTAATTTAAAAATAAGTGAACTAATTTGTAGTTTGTTTCAATTTGATTATGTCAAAGCTTTGTATATATTTTTATTTTATTTTTGAAACTACAAATTGATTTTTTTTGTGCTAATCTTGTTGATGCATTGGATTTTGGAACTTAATTGGAAACTTACCCTAACCTACCTTAGAATTGGGAACTAAAAGTTTTTTTAAAAAAAAGGTTTGAAATTGAAACCACCTTTACATTGGAAAAATCAAAATTGAAATTGAATTTCATTTATAAAAAAAACAAAAGTTGAAACTAAAACCAATCAAGAATTGGAATGAGAGGTTCTTTTTAAAAACTAAGAATCACACAACATTGGTTCTTATTAGGTTGATATTGATATAAGTTTGTTTTTGTTTCAAGATATACTTAGTTTTGGTCTGAGTTCTAAATTTAAATTTTTTATTATAATGAAACTTCAAATATATATATAAATTATTTGGATTTATTTTTTTTGATTTTAATCATTTTCACAAAAAAATTAAAATTAGTTTGATTTAAAACAAGGTTCAATTCCATTTCAATTACATACAATTAAACAAAAAAAAAAACTTTTTAATGCACACACTAGCCCAACTTTGCACACATTCCAAAATAAAAATGATGTAATATTAATTACTTAGAACCAATCAAATGCAATAACTTGTTTAAATTGCGTGACTAAGCTTATATTTCTTTTCAATAAGATTATATTTAGATATTAAATAATTTAAATATGTACAAAATGATTACATCCTTGGTTCAAGTTTAATTCAATTGGTTTTCCAATTCAATTCCAATGTTAATTCCAAGAAAACTTGGAATCTGGAAAGCCTAAAACTTAACTTGAATTTGTTGAAATCCAAGAATTTACCAACACTTGTCTTTACAATAGTAGATTCAAATTCTATGTGTTTTGGCCTTGCTTACCAAAGCAAGGATAAAGTAAACATGTTCCCCATTGAATAGAAAACCCTAGCATGTCAATTTGACGTCTGTGAATGGCCATGAATGAAGCTAGTATCATTTAAAATTTTTCTTATGATCAAATGCTTAATATTAAAAAAGATTGTTCAATTATTTTTAGTTATTCACATGGAATATTGATTTAATGTCTGGTTTTGGGGGGCAAAAATGGTTGGTATTTGAAAGAAAATGAACATCATTATGTGTATGATATGTTTAGTCATGGGAAAGTAATAGCACAACCTCAAGCACTAAACAAAAAATCTTTTGGTTGTGTGAAGATTTCTCCCCCTTTGGCAAACTATTTGGAATTGTTGTGGGATCAGACTTGGAAAAAAAAAATGATTACTTGGAGTTTAACAATATGTAAAACCTAAATCTTAAAGTTATCAAAAAGAACTTAGGGGGAAGTAACATCATACATGATGATCCTACGAGGGAAGCAACTCGATGTAACATCTAGCTTTACAAAATATTCTACAACCTGAGATGGTGACAAATTACATCAGTTAAACCTTTATGGTACCTTACAAATGGACAAAGGCAAGAAGATGTGAATTACAACTTTAGACACATAAACACTTTGCCAATATCTTCACAAGGTCAATGTGCCTATACAAATTGCTCATAGATTTGTATCTTAACATGCCATCAAGGAAGAATATGGGACTTGCACAATTCAATGGGTTTGTTGGAACTACCACTACTTCTACATCTAGGCTAGGAAGGAAATATATCTTGAGCTTTGGGATTCATGAGCTCTTTCATTTAATAACAAACACAAATTCAAAACTATTGGAGAAGAGAATTCTCTACAATACTAACAACAAAAATGTGGATGCACATGTTACTGAACATGGTTGTTTGGCACCTTCTTTCTAGAAGAAGTTCATCTTGTTCTATGTGCACATTCTATTCCACAACCAGATATTCACGAGCTTTCAAAGCAAATGGCTTTGTGTGTTTGATGGCATGCAAATCAACATTAAAGTTTCCAATTAGCTTTTGCTTATTTTTTTATTAAAAACCAGAACATCTATCTCCTGGTTTGATAGTAAAAAATCAAAAGATTTA
>Ga0116228_10002968_pt1 | contig 14835 bp, 11 predicted proteins | sample S1TSphfallax_2_FD_89694 | JGI IMG/M metagenome (GOLD analysis project Ga0116228, IMG submission 89694) | Host-associated microbial communities from peat moss isolated from Minnesota, USA - S1T2_Fc - Sphagnum fallax MG | ecosystem: Host-associated > Plants > Peat moss > Unclassified | place...
AATTGACACAAACTTTGCACCGGGTGTAAAAGTTTCATTGTAATCAACTCCAAATGTTTGGGTGAAACCTCTTGCCACAAGTCTAGCCTTGTAATGTTTGACTTCACCATGGACCCCATGTTTGATTTGAACACCCATTTGCAAGAAATGGGCTTCCTACCCTTAAGGAGTGGCACCAAGGACCAAGTGTTGTTAACAACAAGAAAGTCGTGTTCCTCTTGCATGGCCATCTCCCACTTTTTGGGATCTTCGCCATTCAACGCCTTTTCCATGATTTGAGGTTCTTCCGAAAAGGCTATGGTGGCCCGTTCCACCTCTTTGGTGGCTACCCGCCAATCACGAGGCCACTCTTTATGTTGTCTTTGGGGCCTTTCTCTTCATCCATCTTGTTGTGGTTCATTCTAACCCTCATCTTGTGGTGTAGCAAATTCTTCTTCCGAAGAAGAATTTGATGTAGATTCATCACCTTCCATGCCTTCTACTGGTCCCTCGTTCAAAGATATAGGATTGGCATCCTTGATAAGTTCATCATCATTCACGACTTCATCTACAACATGTTCTACTTGTTTTGGAAGGGGTCTATTATGATGAACACCTCCTACCTTTTTTGTCCCTTCTAAGAACACAACATCTTGACTTTTGATGATCCTTTTGGTTTCTACACACATCAAGCGATATGTTTTGGTCTCTTCACAATACCCTAAAAACACAAAAGATGGAATTGGACACTAATTTGCTTCTCTTTTCATCAAGAATGTGAGCAAATGCTTTGCAACCGAAAACTCTCAAATGAGATACATTGGGCTTTCTACCAGTCCATGCTTCTTGTGGGGTCTTTGACTCAAAAGCTTTAGTTGGGCATTGATTCTTGATGTAAACCACTGTGTTCACTGCTTCGGCCCAAAACTCCAAATCAAGACCTTGTGTAGGAATCATGCTTCTAACGCATTCCATGATGGTCCTATTGGCTCGTTCCGCAACTCCATTTTGTTGCGGTGTGTAAGGTGCACTTGTTTGTCGTTGGATTCCACATTCATGCCAAAAGTTGTCAAACTTTTTGGACACAAATTCTCCTCCATTGTTCGATCGAAAAGTTTTGATCTTCATGTCGGTTTGATTATCCACCAAGGCCTTGTATTCCTTGAATTTGTCAAACACTTCTCCTTTCGTTCTCAAAAGGTAAACATGAATTTTTCTCGAAAAATCGTCAATGAAGGTGACAAAATATCGTGCTCCACCACGAGATGTGGTCTTCATCGGTCCACACACATCGCTATGCACAAGTTCCAAAAGTTTGGAAGCCCTTATCATTTCATCTTCAGGAAAAGATGTCCTTTAATGTTTGCCTTCAATCTAAGCTTCACACACATGGTGCAATGGCACTTCCTTCAAATTCCTGCCATTCACCATGGCATCCAAATCCTTAAACCTTGCCATGTTGAGATGGCCAAGTCTTTCATGCTAAAGCATTACACCTTCATCCAAAGAATTTGCAATGTGCGTCATGTCCTTGCGCACCTTCACATTAAAAAGCTACAAGTTCTTGTCCCTTCGTGCTTCCACCACAACAACTCCTTGAGCATTGTTAACCTTACAATCGTCCTTGTCAAACTCCACTTTGAAACCTTCCGAAATGAGTTTACTCATGGAAATGTGATTACTCTTAATTTTTGGAACATGAAGAACTTGGGTGATGGTTGTGTGTGACATTTTGCCTCCCACTTGCATTGTGGCTTTGATGTTCCCCTTGCCAATGGCCTCCAAAACGGTGTCATCGCCCATGAACACCCTCCTTGGGGAAATGTGTTCGTATGTGGTAAACCATTATTGTTGGAATGTCATGTGTTGCGTTGCATTGGAATCGATAATCCAATCATACGTGGTATGATCATTGGCACTCAATATGGCAACAAACATTTGCTCATGGTCTTCAGAAGCTTGATTGACTTTTTCTTTTTCATCATTTTTCTTCTTCAAACAATTTCTCAAGAAATGTCCAATTTCTTACAATAGAAACAAAACTTATCATTTGACTTGTGAGTTTTGTTTACTAATGCGATAGTTTCGGAACTCTCACATTCTTTTTTTTTGGACACTTCGTGAAGCAACCTTGTTATAATGAATTGAAGGTCTACATCTTTTGTGGACATGGACTCCAAGCTTGTGACTAAGTTATCAACGGATGAAGGTAGGCTCATGAAGAATACCATGTAAACATCTTCATCTGTAATGTTCACCTCAATGGAACATAATTGGTCCACAAGGGCTTTCACCTTGTTGATGTGCACAAGCATGTCATCTCCTTCTTGCATTTTGATGGTGAAGAATCTCCTTCGAAGGAATAACTTGTTACCAATTGTTTTAGTTTCATGGACACCGCAAAGAACCTCCCACGCACTTTTCACATTGTCACAATATTGAATGTGTGCAAGTTGGGCATCCGTGAGATGTTCACAAAGCAATGTAAAAGCCTTCATTTCCTTCTTGTTGTAATCGGCACTTACAACTTCTTCATTTGGCAAGGTGACACTCCCATCAACAAATTTCCAAAGCCCATGTTTGGAAAGCATCATGCGCATTTTGAACTTCCAAAGGTGAAAGTTGCCACCATCAAACTTCTCGATGACTTTCAAGGACTCCATTTGAAAAGAAGACATTTTCAACACAAAAGCTATAACAAACACTTTCAAATTTGAAAGTTGAAGTTTTCAACAACTCAAAGAACTCTCTTCCAAACACTTTCACCTTCAAACTTGATACTTTAAAAAAACTTAAGAAACAAGTTTTCCACACTTGAAAAACTTACAACATTTTGAAGAAATCTCTTTCACACCTCCCACTCACTTGGAAAGACAATATAATCTCTTTGCAACCTTGCAAAATAAAAACCTTCCCTCAAAAGGATTCTCCCTTTCTATGTTGTACAAACAAATACTTTCAAAAACTTAAAACAAGTTTTCCACACTTGAAAAACTTACAACACTTTGAAGAAATCTCTTCCTCACCTCCCACTCACTTAGAAAAACTATTACTCTTTTTGTAACCTTGCAAACTAAAAGCCTTCCCTCAAAAGGATTCTCCCTTTCTATGTTGTATAAGCAAAACCCTTGACTACTTATTGTTTTAACACAATGTCCTTTCTCTTACTTGGTGTGGGCCCACAACCTATTGGAAACAACTTGAAATCAAGCAAGAAATGAAACATTAAAGGTTCATGAAATGGAACAATTGTATTAACTAACTAAAAGATTACAAAGGTTGTATGCTTCAACATCTGCAATATAAACTATGACTTGTAACAACTAACAAGGCTTGAAGGTTCTATGTACACTTAAAATCATGAAAGGAGAGAATGAAAGACCACTCAAGAACACTCCACTATATACTATCTCTAAACCCTAAAGTAGCCACCATTTAACCTTAACCTAGTTGTCGCCTAACCCTAACCCTAGCTGCCGTCAAGCCTTAACTCTAACCGCCACCAAACCCTAGCCGTTGCCAAGCCCTAAGTAATTTTCACTTCTAAACCCTAGCCACCATTATTCAACCTAACCTAAATACTACAAGGATGAGAATACTATTCATCCTTGTGATGAATGTTTAACACATTCATCTCCATTGGGAATTAGAAACGAATAGTATTTATAACACTTCTCCTGTTGTAGCATTAATCTTGGGTTATAGCTCCTTGTTTCAACAATTAAAACCATGTTGATTGTGACTTCATCCTTTTTTAGTTTTAAATGGGAGACTTTGTTTCGGAACATCTCTTGTGTAGTTGATTTATATGGATAGTCATAGATCTTGTGCTCCAATGAATTGCATATGAAGCAACGGTAAACTAGGGAACTTCCTTAATTTTGATTTCCTTGTTTCTTGTGGTTTCCATTCGTGCTTCTCCTTGTTTGATAAGAAATTTTGGTCACTGAAACTTCTTTTTTGTCCTTCGATTTGTTGTTAAGATTCTTTGGGTTCCAATGACATTGCTCCTTTAGATGTCTTGATTTATGACATAAACTGCACATCTTTTTTATCCAAATGTTGTCTAGTGCCTTTTCTGGTTTTTTGGTAGTTTTAACAATTTTTGGTATTCCTTTGCATTTGCCATGGTCTCCTCATAGGTGATTGCAAATTCCTTATGCTTAAATAAGGTATTTCATTTTATTCTTGCAATTGCAATTTGTAAGTAGGGGATCAACCCAATTTAGAAAAATATCATCAACAAATTATCGTTCGCCTTATGTTGAAGACAATTGGCAAGTTTGAGGATTTGTTTAGAGTAAAGTTTAACCTTTTCATTATTGCCTTGCTTAATGACTTTAAGAGCCATGTAAACCTATTCATTGTTTTGAATCATGCAATAACACTTATAGAATGCAACTTCCAATTCCATAAAAATGTAACCTCAATGAGACTACATAAAATTTTCACCCCATTTCAAAATTGTATTTCTTAAGGTGAAACAAAACACGTTCACTATGTTAGTGTCTTGCTTTTCACCATTAGCTTGAATTTCTTTCCAAAACACTCAAACATGAACATCTAAATTTGTCCTAACAAAATAAATTAGTTATGGCAATACTTTCGTTAATGAAGGAGCTATAGGGGTAGTGGGTGCTAGTGGTGGATACCATGATGGGTACCATGGGTTCCAAGGGAAACTTGATTAGGGAACATCAAAAGGCGCACTTATGCTTCCAATTGGAAATTTGCCTCGACCTCCTCTTGGAGGTCTTGTTGTTATTGTTAGGCCCATTCGTGAAATTTTAAGCACTTTTGGGTATTTGATTGAAAATAAGTACAAACTTGACACTTCAAATCTATTGGTGTTTAATGATAAATAACCACTTCGAAACGAGTAGAAAACAATTAAACAAATAGCCTACCATTTTTTAAAAAAGAAAATAAGTAGATCACAATAAACAACTCTGCAACATCTTTAAAGCTTATAGTAAAAAATAGAAAGTGGAAAATCAACTTCAATACACTTTGTGAAGCAAGAACTAAAAAATAAATAAATTCACTCCATGTAAAAAAATTCCAATGTGCCAAATTACATTACCCATTGTGTCACAACCCTAGCTTTGGGCTCGCGACCAAAGCAAAGGGGTTGCAAGGGTGCGAGCCAAGAGAAAGCATGGGAGTCACATCACATACTCTTGGGAGTGTAGGAAAATGTGAGGGAGTGAACCCTCACACTCCCAAGGCAACTCCCACTTTGGGAGATGGAGTCTCGAGGGACTCCCAAAACTTTAGAGAGCAATTTCAAGGGTCAAAACTCAATGTCTTGTGGCGTTCTTTATATCATTGGAAAGCTCTTGGAACTTAGATGTTTACAATGGGCTCGCACTACTCATTTAGACATTTGAAACACAAGTTATGGCCAAAAGAAGGGCCGAGAGTCAAACTGCCAGTTTGACTCCCGACCAGAAAAAGTCGGGAATCGACCCGATTTACTTGTCTGAAGATGGCGTGCAACATACTGTTGGAAAGCTCTTAATGAGAAATACAACTTTGCTTTAGATTGCATCTCTATCCGAGGTTTGCTCGCAAAGTTATGGGGCTCCAAAATCGCGGGAGTCCCAATTTGGGTGATTTCGGGACTCCCACTTGGGAGTCCCGGAACAAAAAGCCATTTTGGATGTGGGCCATGTGGAGAGGTGTAGAGTATACTATAAGGGGGAAGGTGGTGGCTTCCCCCAAGTCTGGGCCATGGTGAGTCTTGTGTGTCCATGTTGCCCGTGGCTTGTCCTAGCACCAAAAGTGCTCCAACTACACACTAACCACCTTGTGTGGGTTTTGTGCAGGCCCGTGTGAGTGAATGAAGCTTGTCAACTCTTCCTAGTCCCATCCCGGAGCTCCAGCACGCCCCTCCACCACTCAAAGTGCTATGAGCTAGGGAGCGTGCCCCGATTCCTCTTTCTTCCATTGTTTTCTACTTGGATTCACACTTGAGTCTTTCAAGGAGTTGGGAGTGCGTCACATTGAATCAAAAAACAAAGCTTCATTAAAAGACCCCTTGAGCTTCCCCAAGAGAAGCTTTCAAGCCCGTAAAAAAATGGTGGGGATCTAAAAGAAAATGAAAATCCCTATAAATCTTCTTAAAATCCAAGTTATCCAACCTTATCCTACATTTAAAACTTGGAATAGAAGCAAGAGGCAACAACAAATTTTTTGGTTCTATTAATAAACAACTTTTCAAATTCAATAATGATTTAAAATTAGTATCTTAAAATTAGTAGTAATTTAAAATCAATTCTAACTTAAAATTGGTAGAAATGTAAAATTGGTTTATATATCAAAAAATCGGTAAAGTCTAATTTTTGGTACAAAATTTCAATTCTTCAAAACTAACTTAAAAATATTTCTAGCCTTAATAATTGCTATTGAGTACAGTGAGATGGACTTCAATTTGGTAGAATCCACAACAAGATGGAAAATGTGCGGGTTGATTTGCATCCTTTGAAAAATGGTGAATCTATTATTGATTTGGCTAATTACAAACTAATAATGTTAGATGATGATGTAATTCAAGCATTGATAAATAGATTTAGCAATGCTCAAAATATGTTAACCATGTTGAATATGAAAGGCATTTTTATTACACAAAGTCATGATTCATGGTTTAATGAACCATGGAAGGTGGGAAAGGGTGATCTTAAGCATCTTGTTTATGTTCCTCTTAAAAGAACCACTATAGGTGAAGATGGAAATTGTGAAGTGTTTCGAAATCATTTTGATGAAGAACTAAAACTTATTCCACCACCTGGTGTTACACATGTGGAGGTTGATCTAATTATTGATGAGTTGGGTGATGTGGCCATCATAGAATTAGAAACACAAGATGCAATTTTAGAAATGTTGAATGAAATTGAAAATGGGTTTTTAGTTGATTGTGGGTGTATTGAAAATGCATTTTACCTTATTGTGGAATATGAAAGGAATAAGATTTTCAAGTCTACATCGGTAAGCCAATTTAATGCAAATTCTTTTTTTTCTAAAAATAGGTTTAACACGAGTGAGGAAATCCATGTATTTCAATAATTCAGATGCTTATTTGATAGTTGCATTATTTAGTAGTACATGTTTGTTAGGCTTGGGCAATGGTCGTGGTGTCGCAACCCCACTTTGGGGCAAGTGTGAGGATGAGACTCACACTCCCAAAAGTGAGAACGTGGAGTCCTCCGGGACTCTCGCAACTTCAGAGCTCAATTGTAGAGGTCAAAACACCTCGCCTTGAGGTGTTCTTTATATTTTTGGAAAGGCCTTGAAGTGTAGATGTCGAAAATGGCCTTGCATGAACCATTCAAACATCTGCAGCACAAGTTATGGTCGAAAGAAGGGTCGGGAGTTAAACTGGCAATTTGACTCCCGACCACTAAAAGTCGGGAATCGACCCACCTCGGTGTGCGCAGATAGAGTGCGATACACCATTCAAAAGCTCTTAAGGAGAGCTACAAGTTTGCTTTAGACCTCATCCCAATCCGAGGTCTGAGTTGGGAGTTATGAGCTCCCAAATTCCCAGGAGTCCAAATCAGGACAATTTCGGGACTCCTCCTTGGGAGTCCCGGGAATAAAAGCCATTTGGATGCGGGTGCCGCGGAGCAATGCAGAGAATACTATATGAAGGAAGGTGGTGGTTTCCCCTGAGCCCGGGCTGTGGTGAGTCCAGTGAGTCAAGGTTGCCTGTGGCTTGTCCCAATACCAAAAGTGTTCCGAAGGAGTACTAACCAACTTGTTGGTTGGTTTTGAATTCAGGACTGAGTAACTAAATAGTTGTTCCTCTTCCTAGTCTAATCCTGGAGCTTTCAGCACGCTTCTCTCACCCCCCTTTAGTGTTGGAAGTTGGGAGCGACACCAAGTTCCAACTACTTCCGCTTTTTGACATAGTTGGACCCTTTTGGGTCTAACAAGGAACTTGGGGGCGCGTCACGTGGGGTGTACTTTGCATAAGATGATAATAGCCAAGTTGGTTCAAAGCGATGAATTGGTAAGAATTCCAAAGTAGGAAAACTCATTTGTATTTATAATGCCATAAACAGTGGACACATGGTGGTTAGGGAGAGAACAAATTATCAAGAGGAGAGTTGGAAATAGATGGGGACTTTGAATATGACCCATTGGTTTGATGAATAAATCTAATGCTGCATCTAATAACATAACCGAAGGCCTAATTATAATTGTGTTATTAAATTGGTTTAATAAATCTTTTTGTATTTTTAAATTTAAATATGATGTGACTAATACCAATTGGGTGGACATCGATGAGCCATTATATTATTGTCACCATGAATTATGAGAAGGAAAAAAAATAAAAAAATTGGTTAGATTGTCTTGGTGCAACTTCTTTGGATGAATTTTATAACCAATAAAAATTTGTAAATTGTATTTTCATTTGTATATACATACATACACTTCACATACATGGTTTGTTATAAATGCATACATACATTTCACATACGTGGTTTGTTATACATACATGCATTCCATATACACTTTTCAACCACAAATTGATTGGAAAAAAAATTATAAAAAAAAAATTGGGTGGTTAAAATATATTCATATTAAAAAATTAGATAATAATAAGGTGGGTAAAAATGAAAATTCAAAAGCTAATACTCCCCCTCAAAAATGGTTGAGTGACACATGTGGTCCCCAAACTTTACATTAAGTGTCCCGTTGTGAGTTAGATTTAACAAAGCTGATATGGAAGTTTTTAGATGTAGGTGTGGAAATATTGAATATTTTTTATCATTCAAAATTCAATTAAATTAAAAAAAAATTGTAAGGAAAAATTAGTTGGTTAACTAGTTCACATTTGGGTCAACAACACAAGCTACACTAGTCTATGTATGAAAAGAATTCATTTTGTTTGTCATGTTGAGATCTCTCAAATCATGATGCCTCTTGCTACACTCTTGGTACTATTGGAAAGTTGTCAATCAGTAGGGGTGTGCTGAGTTGGTTTCATAATGTTTCAACCTATGATGGAAAAGTTATTGAATATTGGACAATTTTTCACTCAAGTGTTATTTGAATCAAAACTACAAATTATGAAAGAATTTGGGTGTGCTCTTGGTATTTTTGGAAAGCCTTTAGTGAATAGGATTTAATGAAGGTGATTCAAAAAAAATTAAACCTAAGGTGTAGGAGATATTGAATTAGAGTAGTTTTTGTCTTGAAAATTCAAATAAATTACAAAAAATGGTTTTGGAAGGAAAAATTAGGTGGGTAACCAGTTCACGCTTGGGCCAACGGTACAGGCTACACTTGTGGTTATTGGTATGACATTTACAAGCATTCAGTATACTAACACTATTAGAAGTTGTTGCAGGTCATGGGTCCGGTGTATCACGCTGATCTGACAGTCAGAATTTAGCATTGCTTTCTTGGGTTTTACTAGCATGTATGTTAAAAGGCCTGGAGTACCTTCCTGTTTAGATGAACTCTGACTTGGTAAAACCTTTACTTTTTAACATGCGACAAGACAGATCCCCACTTTGGTGGATGTGAGGTAAGTTATGTAAAGGTTAACGCAGGAATCAGAAGTCCAGCTAGAGCTATTGATGATATGAACCGTTTTTCATCTACTCAGTGGAGATGTGGCCAACTGATTAGGTTGTGTGAGGCTTCAAGAATTATGTGTCTTGTGTTGAGTAAGCCCCGGTTTGGAGGTACTGAAGAAGATGATGACTTTTTGGACCCTGCCTAGGCCTGCTCCATCCTAAAATTAAATAGACTATAGAAGATGGAATACAAATCTGAGGGCATGTGGACATGTTTAAGGCCCATGAGTTGAATATATTTCCCAAAGTATTTAGCAACCATAAAAAAAAGCCTCTCAAGCATAATGGGCAGGAGTTTGGGCCAAATGGCTGGTGGGTCTAAGAAGATCTGAGGAGGCTAAAAATAACTAGGTATATAAATGTGTTTTGTGTTGTCAGTCACTGCCGGTTTTACTTCAGACTTACGTCCCCAAAATGGTCAATATGGTCATGGGGGTTACGTAACAGAAACAAAATGGAAATCCGGTTCTCTCACTTCCTTTTTTCCTTTTTCCATTGGTAGATTTCAGCCGAGATGAAGATTTTAGAAACTGTGCTACTGGTCTTTTCATTTTTGTTTCAGTTGGGATTAGGATTCGCCTGTGATTACTTCTTATGCACCCACCATCCAGCCACAAAGTACCTGAACCCCAATCCATGGCTGCAGGTAAAACATTGGGAGAACAGGACAGGATCCATTTCTGAAAGTATCCAGTAAAACATCAGTAGAACGGACTGGATCCTTTTCCAAAAAGTATCCAACCCCAGATTCCAAATAGACATATAGTTATTTTCTGCAGTGGGAAGACACATAAAACTCTTTCATCCTTTTGTAAGAATCATAACCATTGCAAACTAGCTAACTTAATTCATCCCCATAACCTTGCATCTGTGCTATTTGAAGGCTGATACAGTTTTGCTGAACACAATGGAGTTTTTGGAACAAAAATCAGGCCACACAATTCAAGCAACATTCAAACATGTAACTATGGAAATGCCAAGGCAGTGATGTCACATCAGTGGCTGTTTTCCTTGTAATCTCAGAGCCAAAATTTTCCCCAGGCATCAACCTAGAAACATCTGCTCTCTTTGACGATTGAAACTGTCTTCCCTATGAGCTGTGAGTTATTTTTCCCAAGGCATGCACCTAACAATATCCGCTCTTGTGATGATAGAAAGAATACCAATATCAGGATTTGCAATCATACAGTTCGATTGCAAAGCTGAAAAAGCAGGGAAGAAATAAATTGTCAAGATGTGGTATCCACTGAAAAGTTAACCGGTTCATAAAGCCATATAATTTGTGTGGCTTTATAACATTTCTTGTTTACAACACCAAACTTTTTTTGCATGACAGCTGTTGAAATCGAAACCAAACAAGACAAATTGCCTGTGTTGTTTTGTGAGCCATTTAAAACAGCAAGGCTCTGGAAGCATGATTTGCAAACAAGGAAACTAGAACCGAAATTGCTAGCAAAAAAGTAGGATGCAGTAATACCCTGAATTTGGACAAAATGTTGGGATGAGAACCCCATTAGGGAACTGTGGATGAACAGTGGGAGCTTATCAGAGTTGTGACAAAGCCTTATCAAAAAGAAACACACAAGTTTTGGATAGGAACCAAAAATACATAGAATTGGAACTGACAAAACAAAACAACCAGATGAAATGTGTGACGGTAACCTAATAAAAAAGTAACAAAATCAACTACAGCATCTTTAAATTCGTTTTGCAGTAGGAACAAAAAATTACCCAAATTAGGGTATTGTAGAAAATAGGAAAGGCTTTTAGAATGCTCATCTGATGAGCTGCGATTAAAACCCTTTAAAAATAACCTTGAGTACAAGGTGCAAAATTTGTCATGGAAACAAACACTTTGGACGAGAATCCAACTTTTATTGCAGCGAAAAATAGGAAGCAGCAAAAATGGTGAAAGCAGCAGCAGTGTCTGTGAGCTGTGACACCATTATATGATCCCAAATCTATGGCAGTGGGAATCTTTGGGAAATAGAGACAGAAGAGTGATAATGGGTTAAGATTGTTAATGCTGGGGTCGGTGGGTCCCGCTGTGACGTTCAAGATGGCGACAAACTCCCCAATGTTCTGCTTTTCTCGTTCCCCTTGCATCGCCCATCTGGTTTTTGTGTGTTCATTAGAGTGTTCTTTAACTTCAGATTGAAGCACTCTCGTTACATACATAAGAACACTGTGTCTACCGCTATTCCCTCCTTCCCGCTCTTGCTGGCCCTTGCACGAACCCCACTTACTCGTCACACCCACACACGGAGGCTTGGACGAGGTTTTAATCAGCCATGGATCTGTTACTGGGCGAGCCTCGGACAATTCTAGTAGCTCTGGACGAAAGCCCAGGTTAGGCCCCCGCCCTCATCCCTATTCCAAAACCAAACTTTTTTGCTCAGATGTACGAACGTCTTTTGGTTTTGTCGTAATGCTGGACAGTTGTATCGGATATTAGGGAAGCTCTATGTGCATTGCAAGTGGGTTCTAGTGATTTCCTCCTGTACCATCGGCGCTGTGATTTCTGGACCTCTGGTTCTGTGTTGTTTCTAAGCCGACGTATAGTTGTGGCTGCGTTCTAGTAGCCTCCGTAACAGGGGAGGGACATAGAAAAACGTCACACTAGACAGAAGAGCTGGAAGTACAGATACTCGCTTTGCGCATCAGCGCGCAATCGGTTCTTGGTATGAAAATTTGTTATTTTAGTCCCTTCTTTTCTGTTTTTATCAGCATTTGCGACGTGCCTGTATGATGAGAACTAATTTACGTGATGTGCTTGTTGTGCTGATGAACGAGCTAAGTCTTTTCCCTCAGACTAATTCATCACCCGTGGTACTTGTCCCAGTCCAATGTTTAAAAATGTTTGTCGGCTTGAAACAGGGGCGGAGTTTGCATTCGAGTGGGCAGTGAAGAACTACTGCAAGCCCAACGATGTTCTTCATCTCCTCCATGTGCAACGTACTACAGATGGTGTGTGCACCCTGTCCTTTGATGAGCATTTGAGTAACTCATTGCCTCCAATTTTTGTTGTTTTCTGCTTCTGTGTACGTCTAGAGAGAAACATTGTGTAAGTGGTGCAGAAGCATTTGTGTGTCTACATATGGGGAAGAATACGTGTCAGGCTAGCAAGGCTGGTTTGTGCTGCACAGACTTTGGCATCAACCCAAAATGGCGGGTGCCAGCAGATGTGGCATCACAGGTGGAGCATAAGACAGAGGCAGCTGCTCAAGCTCTTCTACGAATGTTTCTTGATCGGGCAAGCCTTGCTAAGGTTATCTGCTTGTACCTGCCCCTTCCTATGAGATCTTAGAGCAGTTCAAAGTTACAGCCTGAGGATGGATAATTTTTGTGATTGATAGATGTGGCTTGTCATTGCTGATAACTTGCACCGTTATGTTTGGGGGTTGTACCATTGTGCACCCACTTCCAGGAATTGACATCGGCCTATCCAAAAAGGAAATGAATGGAGATCTTTGTCACAGATGTAACCAAAATTTTTGGATTCCACAGAGAGCCCTGTTCGCAGAAGTGGCATGTTGAAAGACGACAGGATGTGATGAGATAGTTGTTTTGATAATGGAATGTTTGTGTCCAGATAAAGTGCAAAGGCAGAGTGGTGGTGGGGGATGAGAAGCATGAGATTTGCAAGGAAGTCCTGTGGGTGTGTGCAGATGTTCTCATTGTTGGTAGCCGTGGTCTTAACCATATGCAGAGGTAAAATACTTCTGCTTATCATTTGATAGTGGATCTTTAATATGGTCAATATACAGCATGCAGCAATAGCATAGAAGATGTGAAAGTCTGTCAAATTGTAACAGTTGGGTTTAATATAAACTGGAGCTTAAAGTGACTCCAAAGTTCTACAGATTTTATCAATCCAAAACTGTTGTAAGCCTAAAGTTCTTTATCAAAGTGCATGGCTGCAAGACTAATTCCTAGACAAATTCATCCTAGGAAGTTATTCACATTTTGTAGCTGTATCCGATCTGCACCAATACCATGGAATTAAGATGCTGTATAAACATAACCTGCAGAAAGCTTTTCCAGTGTTGGATACACTGATTTGAGAATTTGGGCTCTTCTGTAACCTTCAGGAATCTAAGAAGTAAAAGCAGATTGACTACTTTGCCATGCTGCATACACAATCTGTAACCTCCAAACATGGATTATGATAGGAATTCCTTGTCAAAATATTTGACTAGGATTTCAATACGAAGTAATGTTTTTCTCTGAAAAAAGTTGGAACTTGGGGCCATTGCAGGAGGTGGGTCTCCTGTTGGAGATATGTGTTTTCTTCTGGATTTTGATGCAAAATGTGAATGATACAGGGGTCTTCAATTGAACATTCTTCACTGACTTTATTGAGGGTTTCGTTCATTGATGGCTTCCTGGGAGTTCTTCTGTTGTGGCCAGCTGCCTGCTCTGCCCTTTGTTCTAGCTCTATGGTTTGACACCAACTTTACCTGTTCTGTGCAGAGTTTTTCTTGGAAGTGTCAGCGAGTACTGTGCGCAGAATTGTGCCTGTCCTGTTATAATTGTGAAGCCCACTGCTGAGGGAAGAAAATTTAACAGCAATGGTTCACTTACTGACGACTCCACTAGTGAAAACCACATTCCTGGGCTTGATGGTACTGAAGATGATCTGTAGCTAGTCCACCTTAATCCATGTTTCACCTTCTCTACCTTGGTCTTATAAAGCCAGATAGATGTGCCTGCTGGAGACAAGTTATCACTGAGCAGGTAAAATCTTGCCATCAGATAGGTTCTATGCACTTGCAGGAACAAGCCACAAACCACTTTGGGGCTCAGGGGACAAGAGCTGTATTTGCATCAGCAGATCAAGGTAACAGCTTTGCTAGATGAGGCTAATGTCAACATCAAGAGTTATTTGATGCAGACCTTTTGGAGTCAATAAGAGCTCCTAGTTGCACACTGAACACCTTAAATCTAAGCAGTCTGAAGTACAACACATGTGATGCTGTGTTGTGATCATATTCCTCTTTGTGAAATTACAAATTAGATTATTCCCAAGCATCTCATAGGTCAGCAAACCTTGTCTATATCAATAAGCATTGCCTATTCATTCCTACACCTGAGATCTGTTTCTTAGGGCTCAGAATTTGTGCAGATGTTGAGTTGTATAACAGTCAAAGTCATGGGTTTAGCAAGTACCTAACTCTTTGCCAGGATAAGGCAGTTTTGAAGCCCATACATCAGCTGGACTCTGCTGGTCAAATACTACTCTTGTAGTGCATTCACCAAGCTTGCAAAA
>Ga0116228_10002969_pt1 | contig 14832 bp, 7 predicted proteins | sample S1TSphfallax_2_FD_89694 | JGI IMG/M metagenome (GOLD analysis project Ga0116228, IMG submission 89694) | Host-associated microbial communities from peat moss isolated from Minnesota, USA - S1T2_Fc - Sphagnum fallax MG | ecosystem: Host-associated > Plants > Peat moss > Unclassified | place: USA...
CTTGACAGGAGGTGTATGAGTTATGGCCTGGTTTCAAGAAATTCCATCTTTCCATTATTTCTTTTAATGTAGCTGGATTGAAAAATTAATTATGACCTCTTTACAACAAAGGCAAGGCTGTCTTATTAGGTTTAGGGTTTAGGTTTGGACTCCTTGTGGTCATATGCTTTTGCAAAATATGCAAACTAAAGTCATGAGATGGGCACCGAATCTGCTTGTGTGGCTCTTGGAGACTCTTTAATTAGGTCGAATTTGCCTGAGTGTGATGCTATTTGCCGCCTTTAAACAAAGGATCCCCTGCCTTAAGGGCCATGGAGCGGGCTGGCTTGAGCCAATTTTGGCTCCTAGTGTGCCTATAGGCTCGGCCACGGACTTGTTAGGAGGAATTGGCTAAGGTACACAGGAGCAGGAGTCAGCTCTAGCCAGCCTGCTCTCTCATACATAACAAATTTGGACAATTTTCGTAATTCATTGAATGAAGGCATTTATATGGTGTAAAATCATGCTCATGAGGTAAGAGGAGAATTATAGTGTAACAACCTTGGTCCAAGGAAATAATGGTGTAAAAATCTTGATTAAATGGAAATTAGGTGTAAATTTTATTGTTTAGCTTGGTTGCTATGCTAGGGAGGTTCTCTTGTTAAGGCATTTTGCCCTAGCCCTTGGACTCCACCATTGAATCCCAAGGTGAAATTCCTTGAGGGCGGGACCTCCCCTGTAGAAAACATCACTCCTTGAGGGCGGGACCTCCCCTATAGAAAACATCACAGACCATAATTTTCAATCCCAAGCATTTTACGCATCGGTAAGCTCCTAAAAGCTGATAGGTGTAACATTCCTCTGTATTTTCCATTTATAACATTGGAATGAGCCTTGAGGTGGTAGGGGAGGGTAACCCATCAAGAAGCCAAGCCACAATTTCACAAGCTACTTTAATGATTTTTTTTTCTTGTTTTTGTATTTTTGAGATCTTGTTTTATTGTTTTTTCTTCTTGGGAGTTTGTTTTCTTGCTTTCTTTTTTTTTTCCTTGAAAATTTACTTATTTATTTATTTTATTTTTTTGGTGGAGAGCTTGTTTTCTTGCTCTTTCTTTTTTCTTCTTGAGAATTTATTTTTTTAAAATTCTTTTTGGTGTGTTTTTTTCACTTTTTTATTTTTTTGCTTTTTTCTGTAATCTGAGGAGGGCATAAATTGATTCATGGTGGCGGTGGTAATAATGTAAATAGTAGGAGGAGTACCTCTTGAATAAGGATTCTCCTCCTCCTCCCTTACTAAAACTAACAGGCTATAGACATTCACCATTTTGGTTAGTTCTTTTTTGAACTTGCATATTTTTGTAGCATGGTGCACACGGCAACACCCATATTTGTTCATGCAGCATTATTTTGGTTTTGTGTAGCATTTTGTTTGAATGTATGCAAGGTTGTATGTCAACAATTTTTTAATTAAAAAAATAAATTGTTTACATAGTATATTGAGCATGCATGCAAGGTTGATAATGTTGAAACTCATGTTTAATGAAATATTTGATGAATGGTGGGGTGTTATATTATCATTCCAAGACTTTGTTGAAGTCCTTTGAGTTGTTTCAAACTATAGTTGTTTGTTAAAATTATATGTATTATCAACTACAATTGCACATTCCAAATATCAAACTAAAAATTTGAATTATTGACACCTACATTTGTGCAAAACCATCATTGCATACAATCACCATTTTACATGGTAGCCCCCAATTCAATATTCACATATAAATAATGGATATTTACTGTATATTTTCAGGGTTTATTTAATATCTTCATGACAATCACCTCCCAACCCAAGGCCTCTATGTGAGCATATTGCATACACTCTTGATTTCTTTGAGTAAATTATGCACTATCTTCAGAAAAATATAGACACGACCTTTCAACCCAAGGTATATATGAAATACCCAAAAGAGGATATTGCATACACTTGGATATTTTTAAAGTTTGTGTATACCTTTAGGACAACCTAAACACAATGTTCCAATCCAAGGAATCCATGAAACTACCCACTTGAAAGTATTGCATACACTTCAAATTTTGTATGCAATATTCTCATACAACTGTTGACAAAAAAATTAATTGTGATTTTAAATATTGCTTGAGTAAACAATTTCAAGTTCCTTTGTAATATCTTCATTTTGTTTTTTTCATTGTAGTTTTTGGCAGTTGCAAGGTCAGTTGGAAAAACAACTAAGGAGGTAAGTGCAACCACTTAGGTGGGGTTTGGTAAGTACCTATTTCAATGGCTTTTAAATAGAAGGTGGATGGGTGGGGAGAAATAATTGCATGATAAAATGAAATATCCTTAGTTGAGCTCATTGGTATATAGGTGGGTAAGTAGATAAATAGATGAGTGGGCATGTAGGTAGGTGAGACTAAGTGGGGACAATTTTTTTTTAATAAAAGAAAATAAAATAAAAATTTAGGTATGTGAGACTAGGTGGCGGGTAGAAAAAAACATTTCAAAAGAAAAACAATTATAGGTAGGTAGGGGTGGGGTGGGGGGAAAGAAGTTCAAGCCATTTAATTTTTTAAATTAAAAAAATGTGAAATTGAGGTTGAGCAAGGGAATCAAAAAATAAGTCACTCTATTTCATTTTTTCATGTTCATGGGTATGGATAGGCATACAACTGAAGTGTTATTGGAAATGTTTTATTTTGGGAGGGGGAGGAGGGTAAGGTTGGGGTAGATATTTTTTGTTTTTTGTTTGTTCCCAATGTGTTCATTAAGATGTTCTAATTAACATTTAATTTTTCATCCCATATTGTTAGGCCATGGTTGAACTTTCATGTACATAACTTGTAAAATGGGGGATGAGGGCTTCTTTGTTGGGGAGTGCTCCCTATGTTTCAAAAGTATTGGTGATGGGCCAATCAAATTGTTCCTTTTGGAAAAATAAAAGAAAAAACTACTATGTGTGCACACCCCTCCCCCCTTCAACATTCCTTAAAACTTCATTTTTGTATGTTTGAAAGATGACATGGGAAACATAATAGTTTGGATTGTGATGAAAGCAACATAAAACTAAAAGGTCTCTTTAAAAATGTCATATCAATAATAACCATATCAAGGAGTTTTCAATATCATCATCACCTATCGGAGTCAAGCACTTCCAAAACATTCATAATCAATAGATATCAATTGCTTTTTGCCTTAGCTTTTTGTTTCACAGGCTTCAAAGCACAAGGACAAACATTTGACAACTTAATTATAGACCTTCAACGACCACATGACAACATGTGTTTACACATGCACAACATGTACATAACCTTATCATGCTTATGATCCATAGAGGAATTCAAAATGCTATGAAATATTACTATCCAAGACATATGCAAAACTAACTTCAAAAACTAATTTGTTAGAAATGTTGGAACCTACTTCAAAATATAATCAACCAAAAACATCCAAAATGACTATCCACTGAAATCCTACAAAATAAAAAAAACATTTAATTATGATTGATGATTCAAATGATAACAATATTAACAACAATATCATCAATTATTAGCAAGAAAATTCCAAAATTAATCATAAATGATGAAAACATTCTTCTCAATCCAAATGGATGGGTAAATAACCAACATTTGGCGACTACAATACAAATATTGTATGTTTAAAGACTATAATTGTTAAGATATCAACAACACAATGTATACACAATCATAAGAACTATACATAGATACCTAATCAATTATCTTCAACATGTTTTCATAAACAATAATTATTAGATCTTAGTCCAAATACACACATCCACACTAGACCTACATGCACAATATATAATTCAAACACATTGTTAACAAAAAAAATTACCAAATGACACCATCCAATTACTAACTTACATAAAATATAAAGCATTTACTATATTCATATGCAAATGTCATGCAATAATTGAATAGTTCATCTTGCAGACTTTTGACAATAACATATGTAGTTGATATAGTATTTGGACTCAACCTATTTACAATGTGCCACAAATGCAATTGCATTAACATAATAACATAAATAATAAAATTATATCTCCATTCTCCAAATACTTGCATTCAAAGAAACTATAAAAATAAAATGGTCGATCATCACTAGTAGTGCTAAGGAATGTGGAGCCCAAGTTTATGTAATTGTATCCATTTTTTATGTAGTGAATGAATGGGTATTTTCTTGGTGGTTTCTCTTACCGTGCTAATCACTTTGAATTTTTTCAAATTTTTTTTGCACTTTGGGACATTTAGGTATGTGATGAGGAAGAAAGCTCTAACAACAATGAAGAAGGTGCTTTCAAAAGGTTTGAACTTAATTTTCTACTCATTTATTGGAACTTGTTATCCAAATTTTGAACAAAAACACTTGCTATTACTTCTTCATGAATTTTTGGCTTTTAAAAGAAAGGCATCATTAGAGGATTTTGTAGATGATAATGTTTTTCCTTCATAGTGAGATCAAGATTCACTACACAACCCATAATGATGAATGTGGATTTTATGTATAAATTAGTAATAAATCTCAAGGTTAAAAAATGAGGTTCTTTCTTTTTATCTCCTTTGAATTTGGATTTAGTTTTCATTTTTTGGTCCATGTTACACTATACAATTTGACATGGAAAATGGACATTGGGTTTTTTTCTTATGGGTCGATGAGGATTTTATTTGAAAAGGTAGGGAAATATTCATTTAGGTATGTGATCCATAAATAACCCCAACTTGGTTTGAACATTTTTTTAAGACAAAAGATTGAGTTTTAATCACCAGTAAAAATCTTCAAATATATGACAAAGTTTATGATTAGTATTTTAGTTATAAAGGACAAAAATGACTAAGAACCCTAAAGTTATTATGGACGAGTTGTTTGGAAAAATAGTGATTTAAGATATGATGTGGCAAATATCATCCATTAGTCATCAAGGACATATGTGAAGTCATTAATGATAATTTAGTCATTGTTTAATTATTTATTATTTATATAAATTGAACCCAAAAGCTTGGGAAATTTTATTTTAAAATTAAAAATATTTTTTTATTATGGATTTATTATATATAAAATAGATAATAGTAATAATAGTAATATTTCAATTATAGGCTATTACAAATTATTTTACTTTCGATTATTATACATTATTTTATTTTAAGGTATTTTAACTAGTTTATTATTAGTTGTTAAATTATTTTAATTTAAATTATTCAACTAACTTTAGGTTATACCTTAGGTTAATTTATTTAAAATAATATATGTTATTTCAAGTTTTACTTTAAGTTATTCAAGGTCATTCTACTTTAGGTTATTATAAATTATTTTATCCCAAGTATAATAACTTAAGATAATATAAAGTACAATATAATAAATTAAAGTAAAATAATTTAGAATAGAAAATAATAACCTATGACAATAATTAAAAATACCTTACAATATAATAACTACCAATAGCCTATGATACTATAACATAAAATATCCAACAATAATTTATAATACCATAATCACCAATACTCGTAACATAACATATAATAACCAACAATAATTTATAATATAACAACCAATAATAACCATTCATAAAATAATCACTAATAACCATCGATAACCACCAATAAAATAATAACCAATGGTTTACAACGAAATAACCACCAATAACCATTAATAAAATAGTCACCAATAGAATATTCACCAATAGCCGTTAATATAATAACAATTAATAACCACCAACATCCACTAACAAAATATCCACCAATAACCATTAATATAATAACCACTAATAACCATTAACTAAATAACCACCAATAGTCATTTATAGAATAACAATCAACAACCATTAATAAAATAGGCACTAATAGCCATTAATAAAATAGGCACCAATAGCCATTAATAAAATAGGCACCAATAGCCATTAATAGAATAGGCACCAATAGCCACCAATAAAATCACCACCAATAGCCATTAATAGATTAGCCATCAATAGCCACCAATATAATAGCTATTAATGGCCATTAATAAAATAATCGTCAATAACCATTAATAACCACCAAAAGCCCTAATAAAATAATAACTAATTGCCATATATTAAAATTGCTTAGGATTGCCAAAAATAATTTAGGGTGAAATCATTTATAATAAAAAAAATAAGTTAAGGTGAAATAACTTATAATAACCTAAAATTGCTAATAATAACATAAGGTGAAATAACCTTCAATAACCTTCAATAACTAATAATAACCTCACATAATCAAAAATAGTTCAATATGAAATAACTTATAACAGTAAAAAATTACTTATAATATCTATAAGTAGCCTAAACTAAAATAATTTATCATACCCAAAAAGCCTTACAATAGACAGAAATAACTTAAGGTGAAATAACAAAAAATAACAAAAAATAATTAAGAATAACCATAAATAACCATAAATAATGTAGGGTGAAATAATTTAAATTAATGAAATATAATGATATAATAATTGAAAGTAGTTTAGCATAGGTAATATTATTATATTACCCAAAAATTTATCCATTTATTCAACATTTCTTTTTCAAAAGAATGGCCATTGAAATGTTACTGAATAATGATATTCAATTTCTTTTTTGTTCAAATTTTTTAAAACTTTCAAAAGGAAATAAATGTAATTATGTAGATTATTGAAATTTTTTAAAAAGTAAACTCGAATCATTTCATTTGAACAAAATCTCAATAAAATATGAATTTTCAAAGTTTATGTTTTTGTAATGTTTAAAATGAAGTATTTTATAAATAAAATGTAATGTAACATATTATCACAACAAGCGCGGTGGCTTGATGGTAAGGGTACTTGCCTCCAATCTAAAGGTCAAGGGATCAAACTTCATGAATAGTGTTATGTGGTCAACAATGGTATCTTGACCGAATATTCTCTTATCTTAATTGTAGAATAAGTGCTTAGGTTGATTATGTGGCCTACCTACATAGATTAAGTTTTAAACCTAACCTAGGTAATGACATGTGTCAATAAATCATAGGCTAAAAAAAATCATGAGATTATCAATATTATTAAATATTAAATAATTAAATTTTAATTGATTTCCATGTTGGCTAGTTATTTAACTAGCAAGTGAATGACTTGATAAATTTGTGTTTCATTTGAAAGTAACCTTGTTTCACTAGGTATTAGTGAAAAAATTCATTATCCTTAGCAACTGGTCCCCGTTCATCAAGGAGTTCAATAATTTCATCAGATAAAAATGTCCAAATCCATTCAAAACCCAAAGTGAACTAGGATGCATTTTGTAGTAATGATTTAATCTACCTACTTAAACTTGCTTAGGTAACCATCTAAGTTAGGTAATTTAAGTAAGTATGAAATATTTGGTCAATATTCCAATGTTGAGCACAACGCATGTTTTTTGTGAAGTTTGACTTCAAGGATGGAATCCAACACCTTTACCACCAAGCCACCCCACTTATTGTGTAAATAATTTAATGTTTTATATATTAAAACTATATTTCATTTAAACATTTCACAAAATTTGAAATTTAATAATTCATATCTTATTGATAATTTGTTCAAATGAAAAAATTGAAAATTTATTCATAAATTTTTTTAAACAATTTACACAACTACATAATTTTTTAAATTTAAATATGGATTTAATTCAAAAAGACATTATTTGAATTTTGTTATTGAATTACATTTCAATGACCATACTTTGGAAAACACATGATTTGTAAATGAAAAAACCTTTATGACTAATACATGAATAATGAAATATATCTTTCATATTTTAAACCTTCATTTGTTTTTGGAATTTAAATTATACAATTTTGCTTCCAATATATCAAAATTTTATTAATAACTTTTAACTTAAACATATGAATCCATATGATTTATCCACATAAAATATTTATTAATGGGTCATAAATATATCATATTTATACATTAATTTATTAAAATATTAATCCTATTAAATATGATGTATATAAATTTAATTTAAGTATTTTAGTTTTATTTAAATATTAATTAATTAATATTCAAATATAAAATAATTTTCTGAAATTATAAATTTATTCATTTTTACACATACAATTTAATATTGTGTAATAATATATTTTTAAGAACGTGAAATAAATTTATTTATTTTTATACATATATAATATATATTATTTAATTTTATTATAAAATTTTAATGTAGAAATAAATTATGTATTTCTCACATCTTACACTTCTATTTTATTTTCAAAATAAAATATAAAAATATTTATAATATATCATACTTTTACAATTAAAATACTTTTAATCACATTGAATATGTAAAATGGATTATATATCAAGTATATTTAGGAAAAATGTAATAAAGGTTTTTATATTACCTATATGTATAATATTAATCAAAATGGATTCCTTACATGTTGTAATTTCTTTTGTCCATTTGTACTCATATTAAATTATTAATAGTCATTTTTGAATAATTATATGACCACATTGGTTTTATTTATTTATAATAACACATCATTTTGTCTATGTCATTTTCATGGTTATCTTGTAGTCATATTTGAAATGACTTTATCTTAGTCACATTTTGAAATGATATCTTGGACATGCATGTCATTTTTGTCATCAATCACAAATGTTATGTGGATGAAAATTTGCAATGAAAACATGATGTCATCCTCCTATTAGCACGTCATCATTTACTAAAATTAAATGCACAACTAATATATGATTACAACTGTTTCCACATAGGATTTAAAATAATATCCTATGACTACGGTGAATTGGGTAATCTTTGAAAATATCTAGTCATTGATTTCTTGGTTGCAAAGGACATAATTCCTTTTAGTGAGTTCTCCCTTGGAAATTTAGCATGATACAATGTGTGGTAAATTATCAAAGCTTGCAAAGTGTAGATCTGCAATGGACTTCTTGTGTGGATTCATAAATTTGTAGATAATTATGTGTTCTTTTTTCTAATGAAGAAGAACACATTTTAATTTCACAATTGAGGTTATTCTTTGAATGTTTCTCTACAACAAATGAAGGATAAATATCATGTCAGTTATGTTTTATTTTTCTCATAAATAAATTTGGGTCTTGTTTGAGGGATGCCAACACACCAAATGATAGAAACCAAAAGTTTGGTTGCATGCAAAGTTGAGTGTGATCACTCAGGATACCCAAATAAATTAGGGGTTAATTAAGAGTCGTATACAAAGCAATGGTGGCAAACATTGAAAGAAAAAGTGCCACAAGTTGTTGCATGGAGCTTCACCATCATGTGGCTCCTTCTTTTTTATGAATCATTGGCCCCACAAGGTTAGATCTTGATGTATAAAAAAATTCATTGCTGACCTTAAACCTAGAGTTTTCAACCATAAGAATTTTACATGTTTTTTCTTGCTTACATAAACAATCTTTTGTAAATTTCCTTGTGCACCCTAATAAAAAAAAAATTCCTAAAAGCAATTTGAAAAGACTAACAACATTAAATTGTCTTCCAAATTCATTGGAACTTTTTTTTTGGGTGTTTCATGTTTAGTGAAGAGCTTTTTATTCTTTTACTTAAGCAAGGGACCTTCCAAAGAATCTATACAACTTGAACTCAAATTATGGTAGTGAAAGAGAGTTACGAAGCTTACAAAAAGACATGAAAGAAAAATAAGGGTCGATCCATGGTTAATATTGTAATTGATCACTGCATTGGAACCACCCATGGCATTGGTGACGTCTATAATCACTATGATGGAATGCCCATGCCTTGGGATGAGCGACCTATCACTTGTGACATGGGTGGCCTTGTAAAATTCTTTTTCCCACACACACCCCTTTCCCCTTGAGATTGAAATGTCTACCCAAATTTAAAACAAGTTTCACAACATGTGCTAATATCTAATTGAGTGAATTGTCTTACTAGAAATGTAATAAAAACATGCAAAGAACTTTTTCAATGGCAACAATGATCACAACATTATGTTGAGTTGTTGTTTATTGATGTTATGGGTTTGGCATGTCAAAGGGTCATGCAAGTACAAGAGTTATTTTTGAAGGAGTACCCAACATAGATCATACAAATGAAATTGTTACAAATGATTTAAGAAACTGGCTACTTTGGGTGCGCATTAAAGTTGGTTTCACTCGTTTTCGCTTTGAGTTTGCAACTTGGGGTGTCGAAATCGGCATCTATGCTTTAAAAAGTGGGTGTGTTTGTGTGTGTGCACATTTCTTTTTGGGTCATAGTACTTGTGTTGTAAAACAATGCCTTTCTTACAACAAAGTTTTCAAAATTTGATGATATATACACAATATTCTATTTTTCCCTCTTGAAGGTACAATGCCAAATTTGAAGGCATATACAGAAGCATTAAAACCTAGGTTGGCGATTGGGGAGTATTGGTCCACATGTAAATATGTGGGCCCAATTTATGTTTTGAATTTTGATTATTGACATTGATTTATTTGATAGCTTTTGATACTTGAAGGATACAATTATGCAAAATTCAAAAACACAAGAAGTTGTGTGGGAGTTTTCTAGTGCATTGTCAAGCATTGCATCTTTTTCTCAAATAAGAAAAATTAAGATGGAGCACGAAGTATTGACTTGTGAGGAATATGAAACTCTCTTGTTTGTGTATGTGGTTTGACGAATTAGTTGTGTAATGGTTGGGCATCAATATAGATTTGCATTAGAAGTGAATAGTTGATTGGATTGATGGAATTGGAGCTCTTTCATGTGCCTTTGATTTCACCACCAAAGCAATATTGCAAGTAAAAAAATTGGGCTTATACCACTTGTTAGAGACACTAAATTTTGTCACTGTCATTATTATTTGTTAATAAACAACAAAACTTTCATTAGCTATATTAAATGTCTAATTACATTTTTTGGTGATGGAACCCAAAAGGAAGAAAGGAGTTTTTGTTGATTGGTGTTGCTAATCATCTAGCCTAATTGCCATAATTAGAAGAAACATGTAGTTAAAATGATGTGCTTGGGAAGTTTTGTCATTAAGTGTGATGGTTGTTTTGCTAGTATGGACCTCCAAATGTCAAATTTATGTGATGATACGGGGAATTGTGTGACAAGAAGCCTATGCAAAAGGCGAGTGGCGGCAATTGCAAGATGTTCAAAGGAATCGTCCTAGGTTGATTGGTATGTGGCCTTCGAAAGTGGTTGAACATATTATACAAGTAATTTTTTCTCTTCTCATGATTTTTTGAAGGCTTCCATAAATTTCATTTGAATTTTTCTTTTGTGGTTAGTCATGTTTAGTACTGGATATCCTTTTCAAATTATTTCCATGGGGGAACATAAAACAATGTGGTGTTGTGCCATGGTGTAATTTCCTAACCTTGTTCTTAGCAACCTTTGATTTTCCTCCAAGGCTATGCTTATATTATTACACACCTTGGCCAACCTTGTATCTTCTATGACTGTCTTTTTGAGTGGGGTGATGACACAAAGAAAGCAATTTTGGAACTTGTAATGGGATCTCTCCCTTTCCCCCCATTAAGCAATTCCATCTTCGACCTTGCAATTTGATAGTTTTGGCATGTGTGGAAATGTAATTCCTTGCTAAAACAAATCTTTCCATTGTTCATGTGCTTTAGTGGGTTATAAAAAAAAATCGGGATTTTGCTAAGGAAAAAAAAAATTCCATTTTGTTGTGCAATTCGTCACATGAGTTTGATCATTTTTCAATACCTTATAAAAGGATAAAACTATAGTGTATCAACTTAGTAATCTTCAATATTAATAAGGATAAGGTAACTAACAACTTGTGGGGAGTTTATGTTTGATAACCATTGAATTTGAAGACAATTGTAGAATGTTCTAGCCATTGTATATCTTATTGTTAGCCATTTTGTACCTACATAATAATAATTTGTTGATTTTTTGTTGTGAGCAAATTAAAATTCGGAAGTCTTTCAACTATTGAAGTTCTATATGTGAATAATAGCATATATGCAACATGTATTGATGGAAAATTGCTACTAAGGTTAGGTGATGGACATTGGGTTTTGTCCATAGGGCATTAAAAACTTTATATATTTGGCCACAATTATATGGTATGGTAGAAACCTAGGTAGTTGATATCAACTTAATAACATGGGTTTTTGTTCATCTTTTTATTCTTTAAGGCATTTAGTATGTCATGGCACTAATTTTACATAATCATGTTCTTGTAAATTTTAGACGCAAGATTAGTACATAGTAGAGGTGCAATCAAGTTCAATGATCATGGGATGCATTATTGTTCACACAATTATATAGGAGGCACATCAAAATCCTAAACCTTAAATGGTCAACAAATATTTATTGTTTTGTGTACTTGGTGAATGTCACAAACAATTTCATTGGGTGCAAAAATATGACATATTTTTTTAATACTACTATTGACCATTGCAAACTCAATTATCTTTGGTTTGCAACTTGCTTGAACCCTAAAGCTTAGGATAAATCTTAATAAGATCCAAGCAATTTCAAAAATTGGTGTTTATGAAAGTTGGGTTTTCCATTTTTTTTATAAAAATTGCAAAAACATTTGGGTACATGGTAGATCTTTGCCAAAGTTCCTTGTAAATATGGCCAAATTTATCAAAATTGTGGCAAGCCTTTTCCTTACGAAGGGATTAAATGCCCTTCCAAGGTGTTAGGTTGTTTCAAATGTTGACAAGTCTGAAGTAAATATTGTATTAAGCAAGATTGGAAAATGCAATTGTGATCAAACTTCTCACACATAAACATAAAATTTCATATTAAAAGTATAATTGTAAGTACTTATGATTTAAACATTCTATAAAGTACTCAACATCAGTTTATTTTTTGAAAATGTTAATTTTATTAAACAACTATTTGAAAAAAAATGGAATTATTTTCTTAATGTTAAATAATGGAAATGTGTTAAAAAAAATGATAAATCACCATTATCAACCAAGAATTTGTTATGCACCTATGCCAAGGATTTTAAAAATTGATTACATAATTTTGGTATTATGAATTTTTTCGGATGGAACAAGATCCCAAACCATAATAATTATTATCATTAACAAGACAAGATTTTCAAGAAAATTGCAAAAAAATGATCAACAACAATTACGTTAATAAGATGAAGATAGTCCAAGCATGGAGTCACAGGGTGCAACCAAACCATTGTGTGAATAATCTAAAATATTGATCACTAGTCATGAGTTTTCAAATTCTATTGTATAAATCCATAAGAATAAATTGAAATACAAGAAGGCTTGAAAGTGTTTAAGGTGAAAGCACATTAAGCCCCCCACAAATTTTAATCACAAGTATATTTTTTTGCAATTATTTTTTAGATAATATATGGACATCACGTCTTGGATTATTTTTGCTTGTTTTAAGTATATTTGATTAACTTAATCTAATCAATTATTTTTTTTAAAATAAACAACAATGAAAAACTTGAATGTATGGAGTATATTTGTGATAAAACAATACCTATCACAAAGTTTTTAAAAATTTCATATATGTTTTAAAACTAGGGTTGTGAGTGGAATTCATAGGTGAATTTTTTTATGGCGTATGATAATGATATCCATGAATTAAGTTTAGGACCATTTAGAGATTTAAAAGTTTTTTGATGAAATTTCATTCCTTTTCTTCTTTTTTTGAATTTTTGAACAATAAATGCATAATTATATCTTCTTTGTCAGAAAAAAACCACAACCATATCAAAAAGAGGAGATTTTATAGATGGGCATTACATTATTTTTTCAATTTTCTTTTGTTTGGTAATGTTTCATGAACCACAAACATGAAAGCTTATGGCTATTGAAAAACTATAAATTAATATTATATGTACACTAATTTTATCCAATCTTCTTCATCTAACTATTGAATCAAAATTAATTTTGACTCAAAATGAACTTTGAGTTCCAAATGTTGTCATGCAAATTTTAAAGTCTTTTGCTTGTGTTTAGGATAGTTAAAGGATACCATCAAAATTTTAGCTTAGTGCATACTATAATCTTCCTTATACATCACCTCTTTTGGTGAAAAGTGGTTCACCTTTTGTGTGTTTTCACCTTTTAGGCAAGAAAAGATGGATTAAAAAAAATCCACTAAAATGTTTTGGCCATGGAAAAAGGTTTTAAATTAGTCCAAGGTTATATATTGTTGTGTTTGAAAATTTTGTAATTAAATAGTAATGCTACTAAAGTGTTTAAGGAGAAATAGTTCAATGAATGTGAAGATATTAACATTTTTAATGTAGAAAAAATGAAAATGTGATTTAATATTTAATCAATTAAAAAATTCAAAATCATTTAAAGCTAAAGGTAAAGTTCAATTAATTCTTAAAATTTACTTTTATGATCAATCTATTTTCAAAAAAATAAAATTTTAAATTCTTATTTATGATCATTTAAAAAATGTAACATGTTATATTGAGCTTCAATTGAAAGGGCAATTTTGAAGTGTGTGAGAAAGATGCAAGAACAATGGTAAAAAATGTGAAGATTTATCAATTTAACAATCAATTTCATAAAAAGAAAAAATCAATGAAATTATTATTTTTTAATTTTTTAAAACGTGAAAAATTATATTTAGCTTCACTTTGAAAATGAAGTTTTAAAAAAGTATTTGAGAAAAAGATAAAAATAATGATAAATAAGATGGAGGTTTTGAAAAGGTATTTGAAAAATAGTTGAAAAAATGAAAATAATTGTAAAGTTAAGCCTTTTCATATCCAGTAGAAACTTAAGTCAGTAGGAGAAAGGAATGAGATAGGTAGGCTTGGAAGATTCATTTCTAAGTGCAAAAGGTAATATCATAATATCATTAATTATTTGAAAATCATATACTCTCTACATAAATCTAGAGAATA
>Ga0116228_10002971_pt1 | contig 14824 bp, 18 predicted proteins | sample S1TSphfallax_2_FD_89694 | JGI IMG/M metagenome (GOLD analysis project Ga0116228, IMG submission 89694) | Host-associated microbial communities from peat moss isolated from Minnesota, USA - S1T2_Fc - Sphagnum fallax MG | ecosystem: Host-associated > Plants > Peat moss > Unclassified | place...
CGGTTAAAGTCGGAAGTCGCCGCAATGCAGCATGCCTGCGGCGACAATTCCCTTTCAATTGCAACCATTTAGCCGCCCGGACGTCCATGAGCAAGACCCCTGCCGACAAACAAGCCACGCTCGTCGAAGCGCGCCAGCGCATCGACAGCATCGACCAGCAACTGCAATCGCTCATCAGCGAGCGCGCCCAGTGGGCGCAGCAGGTCGGCCGGGCCAAGGGCCCGTTGAAGGCGGCGGTGGACTATTACCGACCCGAACGCGAAGCCCAGGTCCTGCGCGGCGTGATCGACCGCAACGACGGCCCCCTGCCCGATGGCGAGCTTGTGCGCCTGTTCCGCGAGATCATGTCGTCGTGCCTCTCGCAGCAGCAGCCGCTGAAGATCGGCTTCCTGGGGCCGGAGGGCACCTTCAGCGAGCAGGCCGTGCGCAAGCACTTCGGCCATGCCGCCTACGGGTTGCCGCTGGGCAGCATCGAGGAAGTCTTCCAGGAAGTGGCTGCCGGCAATGCCGACTTCGGCGTGGTGCCGGTGGAGAACTCCGGCCAGGGCATGATCCAGATGACCCTGGACATGTTCCTCGTATCCAAGGCCACCATCTGCGGCGAAGTGGAGCTACGCGTTCACCAGAACCTGCTCTCGCTTACCGGCGAGCTGAAGGATGTGAAGCGCATCTACTCACACCCGCAGTCGTTGCAGCAGTGCCAGGGCTGGCTGCGCGTGAACCTGCCCAACGCCGAGCGCATCGCGGTATCCAGCAACGCCGAGGCCGCGCGCACCGCGCGCCTCTCGCCGGATTCCGCCGCCATTGCCGGTGAAACGGCCGGGCGCGTGTACGGCCTGAAGACGGTGGCAGGCCCCATCGAGGATCGCTCGGACAACACCACGCGATTCCTCGTGATCGGCCGCTCCATCTTCCCGGCCTCCGGCAACGACCGCACCTCGCTGCTCGTCGCCGTGAAGGACAAGCCGGGCGCACTCTACGACGTGCTCAGCCCGCTGGCAAAGCACGGCGTCAGCATGAATCGCATCGAATCGCGCCCGGCGCATACGGGCAAGTGGCAGTACGCGTTCTTCATCGACGTTTCCGGTCATGTGGACGATGCCGCCGTGCAGGCCGCGCTTGAGGAAATGAAACCCTCGGCCGCCGATGTGCGTGTGCTCGGTTCCTACCCGGTCGCCTTGCCGTGACCGCCGGGTTCGACGCAGCGACGCTCGCCAACCGGGCGACGTCGGCACTTCGCGCCTATGATCCCGGTCACGACCTGCCCACGCTCCGTGCGCGCTTCGGCGACGTATTGTCGGAGCTGGGCTCCAACGAAAATCCGCTGGGGCCCAGTAAGTTGGCCATGCGCGCGGCCACGCGCGTGCTCGACGACATCTTCCGTTATCCCGATCCGCTGGGTGCGTCCCTCAAGCATCGCATCGGCGACGAACTGGGCGTGCCGGTGTCCGGCATCACGCTCGGCAACGGTTCGCACGAACTGCTGATGCTGCTGGCGCAGTGCTTTGCCGATGCCGAGCATCCGGTGGTGCATTCGCAGTACAGCTTCGCGGTGTTTCCCATCGCCGCTGCGGCCGCTGGTGCGCGCGGCATCGTGGTGCCGGCCTTGCCCGTGGATCATCCCGAGGCGCCTTACGGGCACGATCTGGATGCCATGGCGAAGGCGGTTACGCCCGATACGCGGCTGGTCTACCTCGCCAACCCGAATAACCCCACCGGCACCTGGTTCACCGATGCCGCGCTCGAACGCTTCCTTGCACAAGTGCCGTCGAGCACGCTCGTGGTGGTAGACGAGGCCTATAACGAATACGTGGATGCACCGGGCCTCAGCACCGCGCTGCATCTGCTGGGCCGTTACCCGAACCTGATCGTCACCCGCACGTTCTCCAAGGCCTATGCCCTGGCAGGGCTGCGCGTGGGATACATGCTCAGCCATCCGTCGGTGGCGGCGGTGTGCGAGCGCCTTCGCGAATCCTTCAACGTGAACGGCGTGGCGCTGGCCGCTGCCGAGGCCGCGCTGGGCGATCACGAACACCGTGCACGCGTGCGTGACACCAACCGTCGTGATCGCGAATGGCTGGCCGGAGAACTCGCGGCGCGTGGCATGCGCGTGTTTCCGTCGCAGACCAATTTTCTCCTGGTGGACGTCGGTCGCGATGCCACCGAGCTGGAATCCCACCTGTTCGGCACCGGCGTGATCGTGCGCCCCATGGTCGGCTACCGCCTGCTCACCACGGTGCGCATCAGCATCGGCAGCCGCTCGGAACTGCAACGCCTGCTGGAGAACCTGCCGTGAGCCGTATCGACTGGACCAGCCACCAGGGTGGCCCGCTGCGCGGCGAGATCACCGTGCCCGGCGACAAGTCGGTATCGCATCGCTCGCTGATGTTCGGCGCGCTGGCAGAAGGCACGTCGCATATCCGAGGCTTCCTCGAAGGCGAGGATACCCGTGCCACGGCAGCCATCCTCGGCAAGCTCGGCGTGCGTTTCGAGACGCCCGCACCCGGCGAGCGCATCGTGCATGGCGTGGGCCTGCATGGCCTGCGCGGCACGGCGGACACGCTCGACTGCGGCAACGCAGGCACCGGCATGCGCCTGCTCGCCGGCCTGCTTGCAGGCCAGGCGTTCGACTCGACCCTGGTGGGCGACGAATCGCTCTCGCGTCGTCCGATGCGCCGCGTCACCGATCCGCTCGGTGAGATGGGCGCGCAGATCGACACGAACGACGGCAAGCCGCCGCTGCATATCCACGGCGGGCGTAAGCTCAAGGGCATCACGTACCACCCGCCGGTGGCCAGCGCGCAGATCAAGTCCGCGTTGCTGCTGGCCGGCCTGTATGCCGATGGCACCACCGAAGTCATCGAGCCGCATCCCACCCGCGACTACACCGAGAGCATGCTCAAGGCGTTCGGCTGGCCCATCGAATACTCGCCGGGCAAGGCGAAGCTCGAAGGTGGTCATACGCTGTGGGCGGTGGATGTCGACGTGCCGGCGGATTTCTCGTCTGCGGCGTTCTTCATCGTGGCCGCCTGCATCGTGCCGGGCTCCGAGCTGCGCCTGAAGGCCGTGGGCCTGAATCCGCGACGCACGGGCCTGCTGGCCGCGCTGGAGCTGATGGGTGCCGATATCACGGTGGAAAACGAGCGCACCAGCGGTGGTGAGGATATTGCCGACCTGGTGGTGCGTTATCGCCGGCTGCATGGCGTGGCCCTGCCGCTCGACATCGTGCCCGACATGATCGACGAGTTCCCCGCGCTGTTCGTTGCCGCTGCGGCGGCCGAAGGCATGACCACGATCCGTGGCGCGGCCGAGTTGCGCGTAAAGGAATCCGACCGCATCGCCAGCATGGCGAACGGCCTGAAGGCGTGTGGCGTGCTTATCGATGAACTGCCCGATGGCGCGATGATCCGTGGTGGCCAGATCCACGGCGGCACCATCGACAGCCATGGCGATCACCGCATCGCGATGAGCTTCGCCATCGCCGGCCTGCTGGCCTCAGGCCCCGTCGTCATCGGCGACTGCGCCAATGTGGCGACATCGTTCCCGGGGTTCATGGAGCTGGCCAATGGTGTGGGGTTCAACCTCGGGCCAGGCCGGTAAGTTTTCGTATTTCCGGTCGCGCGCGAGGCGCGCTCCTACAGGGCAGCTCTCCCATGTCCACGACATCCTTGTAGGAGCGCGCCTCGCGCGCGACCGGGAACGCGGTACCCATCCCCACCTTGCACCCGCCCCCCATTCGCGACACGCTTCCGCATCCCCCTTACGGAAGCCGACATGGTCGCCAAGCTCCCTCCCTTCGTCGTCGTCGTACCCGCACGCTTCGGCTCCACGCGGTTGCCCGGCAAGCCGATGCTGAAGATCGGCGGGGTGTCGATGATCCGCCGCGTGGCCGAGCGGGCAGGGCAGGCGGGTGCGGCGCAGGTGGTGGTGGCGACCGACGACATGCGCGTGGCCGGCGAATTGCGTGGCTGCGGCGACATCCTCGTCTGCATGACCCGCGAAGACCACGCCTCCGGCACCGACCGCATCGCCGAAGTGGCCACCCACTACGGCTGGCCCGAAGACACCATCGTGGTGAACCTTCAGGGTGACGAACCCTTCGCCCCGGCCGCCGGCATCCGCGCCGTGGTGGCGGCACTGGCGGGCGACGACGCCCCCATGGCCACCCTGGCCACCCCCATCGACCACGCCGACGAACTGTTCGACCCCAATATCGTCAAGGTCGTACGCGCCGCCAACGGCCGTGCCCTGTACTTCACCCGCGCCCCTTCGCCCTGGGCCCGCGACGCCTTCGCCCGCGACCGCACCTCGCTGCCCGCCGGCGTCCCCTTCCTGCGCCATATCGGCATCTATGCCTACCGCGCCGGCTTCCTGCGTCGCCTCGCGGCCCTGCCGCGAACCCCGCTGGAACAGGCCGAGTCGCTGGAGCAGCTGCGTGCCATGGAACATGGCTACGCCATCTCGGTCCAGCCCACGCCCGAGCCGTTCCCGCCGGGCATCGACACCGCCGAGGATCTGGATCGCGCCGAGCGCTGGCTGGCTTCCTCAGGCAGCGTGTAGGAATTCCCGTACACGGCAACGGGCCGAAGACCCACCCCCTTTCATGGCTTCACCCGAATGCCCTACCCGGGGCAAGCCCGTAATCTATCCCTGTCGCCACAGTCACCCCCTAAGGACGGCGACACTCCCACGGAAGGTCCACGCCGGCATGGCCACCCCATGCCGGCGTTTTCGTCTGCGGTCATCGTCGACGCGGTAAAATGCCTCCATGGAGCACACCGAGTCGCACCCGTTCGACGGCAAGGCCTTCGTCCGCCACCTCACCACCTCGCCCGGCGTCTATCGCTATTTCGACGCGGAGGGCGAGCTGCTGTACGTGGGCAAAGCGGCGAACCTGAAGAAGCGGGTCAGCAACTACTTCCTGAAGCCTCCCATGGATCCGCGCATCGCCTCGATGGTGTCGCAGATCGATCGTGCGGAAGTCACGCTGACGCGCACGGCAGGCGAAGCCCTGCTGCTGGAATCCCAGCTCATCAAGTCGCTGAAGCCGCGATACAACATCGTGCTTCGCGACGACAAGAGTTATCCGTATATCTACCTTTCCGGTAACGAGTCCTACCCGCGTCTGGCTTTTCATCGTGGCGCCAAGACCGGCCCGGGCCGCTATTTCGGGCCGTATCCCAGCACCTTCGCCGTGCGCGAGAGTCTCGGCCTCATGCAGAAGCTGTTCAAGGTGCGCCAGTGCGAAGACAGCTACTTCCGCAACCGCTCCCGTCCCTGCCTGCAACACCAGATCGGTCGTTGCAGTGCGCCCTGCGTGCAGCTGATCGAGGTGGATGACTACCGCAACGATGTGCGCCACGCCGAGATGTTCCTCGAGGGGCGCAGCAGTGCCGTCATCGACGAGCTGGCGTTGTCGATGGAGCAGGCCAGCGCCGCACTGAACTTCGAGCGCGCCGCGTCGCTGCGCGACCAGGTGGCGGCGCTGCGTCGCATCCAGGCCCAGCACTTCGTGCAGGGCGCCAGCGCCGACATGGACGTGATCGCCTGCTGCATGGACGGCGGCATGGCCTGCGTGAGCGTGCTGTTCTTCCGCAATGGCGTGAGCCTGGGATCGCGCGACTTCTTCCCGCGCCTGCCCACCGATGCCTCGGTATCCGACGTCATGGAGCAATTTCTCGCCCAGTACTACCTGGAGCGCCAGGTGCCGCGCGAGCTGGTGCTTAGCGATGCGGTGGAAGACGATGACGTGCTGGCTTCCGTGCTGTCCGAGCATGCGGGTCATATCGTTGCATTGAAAACGAATGTGCGCGGTGAGCGCGCCCGCTTTCTTGAAATGGCCCAGCGCAACGCCAGCGCGGCACTCACGTCGCGCCTGGCCAGCCGCCACACCTTGCTCACCCGTTTCGACGACCTGCAGAAAGTGCTCGAACTCGACGCGGCGCCGCGCCGCATCGAATGCTTCGACATCAGCCACACCCGTGGCGAAGCCACCGTGGCCTCGTGCGTGGTGTTCGGCCCCGAAGGCCCCGAGAAGTCGCACTACCGCCGTTTCAATATCGCGGGCATTACGCCGGGCGACGATTACGCCGCCATGCATCAGGCCCTCACCCGACGCTTCAAGAAGGTGGTGGAGGGCGGTGCGAAGCCCGACATCCTGCTGATCGACGGTGGCATGGGCCAGGTGGGGCAGGCCGTGGACGTCCTGCGGGAGCTGGGCGTGGAGGGTATCCGCGTAGTGGGCGTGGCCAAGGGGCCGGGCCGTCGCGCGGGCGAAGAGACCCTGGTACTGGCCGAGAGCGGACGCACGCTGCACCCGGGCACCTCCTCGCCGGCCCTGCACCTGGTGGCCGCGGTACGTGACGAAGCACACCGTTTCGCGATCAGCGGCCATCGCCGTCGTCGTGAGGCGGCTCGCGAGCGGAGTACCCTTGAAGACGTGGCAGGCGTGGGCGCACGGCGCCGTGCGGCCCTGCTGAAGGCCTTCGGCGGGCTGGCGGGCGTGGAAGCCGCGGGCGTCGAGGAATTGATGAGCGTGAAGGGTATTGATCGCGGTCTCGCAGAACGCATCTATGCCATGCTTCATCCCTGAATGTACGAGGCGGCTGGATGGCTGCCCGGAAGACCGGCTCACCTATGCGAATCAACCTGCCTACCTGGCTGACCCTTTTCCGAGTGCTGCTGCTGCCGGTGATGGTCGTCGTGTTCTACCTGCCGTTCCGCGGCGCCAACCTGGGCGCGGCCATCGTCTTCGTCCTGGCGGGCGTCACCGACTGGCTCGACGGCTATCTGGCCCGAAAGCTGAACATGACCTCGGCCTTCGGCGCCTTTCTCGATCCGGTGGCCGACAAGCTGATGGTCGCCATCACCCTGTTCCTGCTGGTGCAGTCCCACCCAGGCGGCTGGCAGGGCATCCTGCTGGCGGTGACGGCGGCGGTGATCGTGGGGCGTGAGATCAGCGTCTCGGCACTGCGTGAGTGGATGGCCGAGATCGGCGCCCGCTCCAAGGTGAAGGTGGCCTTCCTGGGCAAGCTGAAAACCGCGATGCAGATGGTGGCCCTGGTGGTCCTGCTGCTCCAGCACGACGCCGAAACCCTGCGGCTGTACCACATCGGCGAAGCCCTGCTGGTTATCGCAGGCATCCTCACCATATGGTCGGGCGTGGACTACCTGCGGGCCGCATGGCCGGCACTACGCGGTGATGACGTCGACGTAAAGAAAACGGAAAAAAATCCGGTGCAAAGTAGTTGACACATTGTCGAACTCATCTAGAATAGCTGGACCACGACGCGGGAATAGCTCAGTTGGTAGAGCACGACCTTGCCAAGGTCGGGGTCGCGAGTTCGAGTCTCGTTTCCCGCTCCAGATTTCCACAAAGCCTCGGCAAACCCGAGGTTTTGTTTTTTAAGCGCTATCGGATACTCTCCGCGTGCGCAAGCGATGGCCGGGTGGCAGAGTGGTCATGCAGCGGACTGCAAATCCGCGTACGCCGGTTCGATTCCGACCTCGGCCTCCATCGCATTCCAAGGCGCATCCGCAACAGCGGTGCGCCTTTTTTCTTTCCGCCCGGATGGCGAAATCGGTAGACGCAAGGGACTTAAAATCCCTCATCCGCAAGGGTATGTGGGTTCGAGTCCCACTCCGGGCACCAGAAACCCATCCAGGGCCGTCCACAGCAGTCCTTAGACGTATCACAAGCCAGCGTAATTGCTGGTTTTTTTGTGCGCACACGTCCATGCGTGTCCATGGTCATCCAGTCCAGCATGTGAGTATGGATGTGAGTACAGTCCGCAAAACATCGCTGACCACGCCGACCGTACTCACATGCCAGCACTCACTGATACGCGTATACGCTCGCTTGAGCCCCGTCCGACGATTTATCGCGTCGCGGATATGGCCGGCCTGTGCAGCGGGAGTCGCCCAACCGGGGCGAGAGCCTGGCGCTTCCGGTATCGCTTTGCTGGCAAGGCCAACATGTTGCATCTGGGCGACTATCCCGCGATGTCGCTGCAAGATGCGCGGCGCGAACGAGATCGCCAGAAAGATCTCTTGGCCAAAGGGCTGGACCCGGCTGACGCGAGGCGGCAGGCAAGGGTGCTTGCGCAGGTGGCGGCAGACGACAGCTTCGAGGGTGTGGCTCGCGAGTGGATGAGGACTCAAGGCAAATGGGCAGACTCGACCCGCGAGAAGACGCTTTGGCTGTTCGAGACGTATGCCTTTCCTTGGATCGGAAAGCGGCCACTTCGATCGATCACCGCTCCCGAGATGCTTCTGCTTTTGCGTCGCCCGGAAAGCCTAGGGAAGATTGAAACCGTTCAAAGGCTCAAGCAGCGATGCGGACAAGTATTGCGCTATGGCATAGGCACTGCCCGCGCCGACGGTGATCCGACGGCCGACCTGCGCGGCGTGCTTACCACGGTCCATGTGCGCCACCACGCCAGCCTCACGCGGAAGCCTGATGTAGGCCAGCTCGTGCGTGACATCGAGGCATTCACCGGACAATTCGCCACGAAGTGCGCGCTCAAGCTGACAGCGCTCGTCTTCGTTCGTCCGGGGCGAATTGCGGCAATGGGAGTGGTCGGAGATATCGGAAGACGGTACGGAGTGGCGCATTCCCGCCGAAAAAATGAAGATGGGTGTTACCCACATCGTTCCTCTCTCCAGGCAGGCACAGCAAGTAATCGATGAGCTTCGCCCGCTGACGGGACGTGGGCGATATCTGTTTCCTTCGTTGCGTGGCCCTAGCCGCCCGATCAGCGAGAACACGGTAAATGCCGCTCTGCGGCGCATGGGCTATTCAAACGGCCAGATGACCGCCCATGGGTTTCGATCCACCGCTTCGACCCTGCTCAATGAAGAGGGTTTCAATGGTGACTGGATCGAGCGGCAGCTGGCGCATTGCGAGAAGGACGGCGTGCGCGCCGCCTCCAACTACGCCCAATATCTGCCCGAGCGGCGCAAGATGATGCAAGCCTGGGCAGACCTGCTCGATCCCTTGCGCCGCGACGGGGACGTCATAGACATCACGCGGCGCGCTGTTGGTCCCGCGACTCGATGAGGGCGTCGATCCAGCCCTGCACCTCCGCATCAACTCGTACGGATGATGATCCCTGCTTGACTGGTGGAGGGAATGTTCCTGCTGCGACCTTTGCGTAGATCGAGCTGCGGCTCAGGGCCGTGCGCTTCTTCACTTCATCGAGTTTGAGCAGAGCCTTGGTGATCATGGGCGCACCTCCTGGTTGATAGTTTCGCTGGCGCCCGGCACCATCGGCGCACTGAAAAAGTTGGGGTAGGCATGGATACAGTCTTCTGCTGGGTCGAACAGCACCCTGGAATTGCCGCCTGGGTTCAAGCCGTAGGCGCGATCGTCGCACTGGCCGCTACAATTTGGCTGAATCGCAAGGATGCGAAAGAGCGGCACGTAGAGAGGGATGCGAGGGCACGACATGTTTCTCTGACGATTAAGCCTATCCTTGACGACTTTATTGTTGAGATTGACTCTGCTCTGAAGGGAATTAAGGATGGAAAAGATCCATATCAGGCAGGTCCATTCCGGATTGACGGACCGGACGATAGCCCTACCTGCACACCCCTCGGAATCTGCGGAATTGAGTCGCCACCAACCGCCATGACTGCGGTTCTTGTAATGATCCCCCAGCTTGCAGGTGCGGAGAAGCCTACGTTCGCTGCGCTGCAGTCTATGTATGCACTAAATCGCGAGTTCTGGAAGCACTACGATTCGGATAGTGGAGAATTTCACTACGACGACCAAGGGCAGCTCGTCAAAACGCTTGATGCAATGAGACTCACTTCGACGATGACGAAAAAGGCTCGCGATGCGATCGAAAGACTTTATTCTTAGCATCCTGTCTCACCCCGGCCCTGTCGATGAGGGCGAACAGCTTATTTTCCATGAGTGCACATGGCGCATCTTGCGAATAAGGAGCGGCCACGGCACCATCGGCGCCCTTAAAAGGATGGGGGCAGGCATGGTATCTATTGGTCCGGTTGCAGTTGCTAGGTGGATAGCGCGATATCCCTATGCACTCATTGCGGCCGCTATTTGTTACTGCCTTGGTTTGGTGACGATGCTTCCCCTTGGATTGTCGATTTCTGAATCGGCAGCTGGCTTTGTTGGAGCCATCGTGGGTGCTGTCGCAGGTATTGGCGGCGCTCTTGCTGTGGTGCACACGACCGAATTCGTCCAAGGAAAGAACATCGCTGAGTACATCGTCCTCTCTTACCAGCCAGCCATTGGACAGTTCGAGGCAACGGTTGATGCCATAGAGAATGCAGATGCCAGATTCAATGAGCGCGAATGGAGTGCGGAAGCATGGGGTGATGTGATACGAGAGTTTCGAGAAGGAATGAAGCTGATTGATGAAGCAAAGATTCGTATTCATCGCGTTGAGCCCAACGCGCATAGAATGGCCTCTGTAGCGCTACATCTTTCGAACGTGCTGGCTGACCGCGCTAACGATGTGACGGAGGCAATGAGTGAAGTTGTTGAGAGACAATCAGAGGCCATTCGTTTCTATGGCGGTCGATTGAGCGATGAGTTGAGGGCGCGTTTCTTTCATGCGGCGAGAGATATGTCAAAGACGCTTCTCGAACTCTCGATTATGTATGGGCTGAGCAGCCATCGGTTGAATAATCGCTAGGTTCAGCAGAGCGCATAGGCTGACATCACACCCCACCTTCCGTCATGTCTCTGGACTCGATGTAAGCGATACGATACCCAATGGCCCAGCCGGTTCGGTTGAGCTTCCAGCGCACATATGTGCCGCCGGTGTGCGCGAAATAGCTGACGGCGTTTGCCGGCCTAGGCCCAATTCCCATTGGTTCAACTGATATCTTTTCCGTCATTTATCACCTCCCGCCCTGTCGATGAGAGCGCGCAGGTCGTAGGCACATCTCAATGCCGCTGCACATGCTTCCGTAGGAAAGGCTCATGTCGGTTCGATTCCAAGCTGCGATACGGTAGTCTTGAGGCCTTTTGAGCAGGCACGAAACAAGGGCTGAACATGCATCCAAAGCACCCTGACTACATCAATGAAGTTAAGTGCAAAATTGAGGATGCTTGGCCACTTCATTTGCGCAAGAGTACACCGCTCGTTCCGAATGTCATGAAGGTGAGAAACGCACCCAAAGAGACTTGGATCATTTATGCCGGCGGCGGCTGGGCCACTAACGCGCAGGGAACGATCATAAGTTTCCACACTGCCGGTGACGCCGTGAACTTCGCATTGGACACATGGCCGACCAATGGCGTGAAGGTCTATCGCGCATAAATTCTTTTCAGCCATTGCTCACCTCGCTCGCAGCGGCGATATAGTTGGTCGTCATGCTGCTGATTCCGGCGAGGAAAGCAGGCGCTGTCCCTGAAGATGCTCGATCACCGACTGCCCATTGGGAGCATGAGATGGGCGAGGAAAGCCGCCTCGAAGGACATGACGCCGATCTCGATAGCGGTCACCTGGCCTTTCACCCAATCCCGAAGGATCGAGTACACGGCCACGCTGCCGATCTTCAGAGTTCGCTGCTCGTGATCGGCACGGGAAGAGCGGGTAAGCGTGGTGTAAGGATGCTCATTGACCCGCCGCCTCAAGTGGCCGCCGCCGGCCACAACCGGTGCATCATCGCCATCAAGCCGGAGCGTTTGGACGAGTGGCTCCACCCGGACGCCAAGCGCCTGGGTGAGCAGCTGTCGATCCTGGGCGACCCGATCGACGTGTATTACGAGCACGAGCTGGTCGAGCCTATCCGCTGACCTTGCCGCCCCATGGCTTGGGCTCGTAGGGCTTGAGCGACGGATGGCACTCGACGCAGCCAAAGGCCCGCAGCACGCCCTGGTACATCATGTTGAGCGGATAGGACCGGTAGTGCTTGCGGCAATATCCACGCTGGGACAGGGCGCGACGGGTCGCGTGACTGGCGTCACGGCCGCCAGCAGCTGCGCGGGCGGCGTACAGGGAGGAGCGGACTCGTTTCATGGCCGAATTATCCGGAGGACACGTCTCATGAGCCGCGACAAACCATGCCGTCAGGCCCGTAAAAAGCCGTTACTTCAACCATATAGATCATGGGTATATCAGGCCGTAGACCGTAAAATTTATCGGCTTGCATCCTGCATCGAGCCTAGACTTTTTACCTGACTCGAAATCATATATTCAAGTTCTTACGGTCCACGAAACGCGTCGAGCGCATCTTGCCGCCTTTGATCAAGATCCACCTTTTGTTTCATTGAGTCGGCAGGTGAAAGCGTCATAAGCACGGTGACCACTTGCCAGCAGGTCAGCGCGCACAGTAACGCGAAAGATAACCCGAGCATCAAGGCGTGATTCGTTTTCGCAAAGTTAGTGGTCTTCATCATAGGTGCAAGGACACCTACCATCAGTACTATGGACAGAATGAGTGTCGAATGGACGATCGGTGTGAAAAGCTTACGCATGGCCGGAGACGGTTCTTGCGATTCATCGCTTTTTCGAAATGTGCCACGCAGTCGTTCAGGGTAGATAATTGCAAACCATGCGCCGACCACTGCGAAGATGATGGACGCAGTAGTTCTCAAGGCTTCGAAAAGAGGCCATTGATCAGAGAACTTAATCTTTGGGCCGGTGAAAAAACCAAGGACGATGACTACCGTGCAAGCAAGGAAGACGACGGCGGCCACGGGCCTCTTCATTTCATAATACTCAGCAGACCAACCTTCTGACTCTCTAGTGCGCTTAGAAGACTGCCGGAATCAACTGTGTGGTCATCTATTCGCGTGAACGTAAGCATAAAATCCCCCTTTGCCCAGGATCTGCTCAGCCATAACTGCTCGGCACTTCCGCTTAGTACGAACCCGTAGTCCTCACTTTTCGTGCTTCCGTGTGCGACGAAGTTATCGATCATGGCCTGAACTTCCTCCACAGTGACCCGCGTCGCAATCTCATACTCGATAGGCACCGATTTAGTCGAAGAGTTGGCCGCATGCTTGAACTGAGTTCGCTGGATTATACGCTGCCATAGGTCCCGGTCATCCACTGTAGATAGATTCAGCTTGGTCTTTCGCATCACCTTACGGATATTCGGTGCGCTATTCAGAATTTTCTGGTGTACTCCGGGCTTTACGAATGGCTCAGTGCGAAATCGAGGAAACAGATTTGCGGGAGCTGCATGCTCATCAATCGAATATCCGAGGACCTTTGGTTCCGGGCCTGTCGCTTTCCTTACGAAAGACGTGACGGTGTGGAGGAACTGCTCGAGGTAGCGCTGCAGGCCTTTTTGCCCGTTTAACGAGGTCTCCGACAATCGCACTGTAGCGAAGACCCCCTCGCTGGGCACAAACCAAAAATACGTCGCGAAGCCTGGAATATTGTCTTTCGGGATCTTGCTCGTCGAAGGTTTCGCGTTCCCAACCTTTGCCGATTTTGCGATGAATGCCGCTTTTCCGTTGTTACTCGAGCTCGCGTTCCAGGTTGCAACGAGGAAGTTCCCATTCGACTGATGTACGTCGAGGATGTACACCGGTGCCTGCTCGGCGTCATCCGAGTCGACGAAAAGCGCTGACTGCTCAACGGTCTTGCCCGTCGCCCAGTTCTGAAGCTGGGTCAGGAGCTCTCGCAAGCTGCAGAACTCTGAAACACCCGAACCATACTTGTAATAGCCGACCTGAGACACACGGTAGAAATGGATCCGCGCCTCTTCCTTGCTTTGGTACTGCATCGCCTTCCTTCCCCTGATTGTACCTTGACGTCAGGACGCGACCGATAGCGCCCTCAATGTCCGTAAAATTCACGGCGCAAGAATAGGTGGAACAGTTAGTTACGTGCAACTTGATCGTAAATCTTCCTGCCGTAAGTGTATGATAATTCGCGAATGTTTGAGCGACTTAAAATCCCTCATCCGCAAGGGGATGTGGGTTCGAGTCCCACTCCGGGCATGTTGTTCGCCAAAGGTTTTAGCGGATCGCAACGATCCTGGCTTCTTTTGCCCGTAAAAATCACTTCTCTGCAGCCGTGGCGCCCAATCCCCTTCTCGTATCCGTAGCTCGTCCGACGTACGTCCAGTCCACCGTCTGCGTCCGGAAGGGGTGTGCCAAGCACGTCGTTGACGGCCAGATGGCTGAGAATGGTGGCGAGCTGGATTGCTTCCCTTCCCTCTGTAAAGCAGAACGTGCAGGAGAATGAGAGTCCTGTGTCGAATACTTGATCGACGGAATAACTGGCGGACATTGCTTCATGATTGGGCGGTCCATCGATTCGTGTGATCTCCGCGCATGGCTACCCAGCACTGTCCGGTAATCAGCACCCCGTAAATCAGCGCTATCGGCATACCTTGGTCGATCTTTAGTGGCCGGCCCTCAGTATCCGTGACGGGCCGGTGCTTGACACTCAGGATGACCGCGGCCTGCTCATCTACTATTTACATAGTTGACTTGCGCCTTCTGGGCAGGTAATAACTATGCTCATAGTAAGAACGGGCCGGAGACATGAAAATCTCATTGACCGATCGCGAAGCCGACATCATGCAGGTGCTCTGGGACCAGGGCCCATGCCTGGTAGCGGAGGTCCGCGAGCGCCTGGGTGATGACCTCGCGTACACCACGGTCCTGACGGTACTGCGTGTCCTGGAGAGCAAAGGCTACGTAGGGCACCAGGAAGAGGGGCGGGGGCACCGCTATTTCGCCAGCGTGAAGCAGAAGGCGGCGCGGCGAAACGCGATTCAGCACCTGACGGACAAGCTGTTCAAAGGCTCGGCAGAGTTGCTTTTCTCGCACATGGTGTCGGAGCAGAAACTCAGCGCGGAGCAGATCCAGCGCATGCGCCGGCTTCTGGCC
>Ga0116228_10002974_pt1 | contig 14823 bp, 11 predicted proteins | sample S1TSphfallax_2_FD_89694 | JGI IMG/M metagenome (GOLD analysis project Ga0116228, IMG submission 89694) | Host-associated microbial communities from peat moss isolated from Minnesota, USA - S1T2_Fc - Sphagnum fallax MG | ecosystem: Host-associated > Plants > Peat moss > Unclassified | place...
CTCCCTCTGTGTTCTACATTCTGGTTTCAGGCAGTGCAGTACGTTTCTCATTCCAATAGAAGCCTTCAAGAAATACTTTTGTGCATAGAAGCTCTGAAGAAGCTCCAGCATGGCTTGGGAAAAGATTGGAGGACCATAGGGGAATAATATATGTTCTGTATGTGTGAAATATTTTATTAACCTAAAGGAGGGGGATGAATTTCTGGCACATAGTTTAGTAATTTCATTTCTTGCTACATTTTGCCATGGAGTGGTGTTGCTGGCTTGTAAGGAAAGATGGAACCTGTAAAACAGAAAATCCAAAGTGAGTTTCAGTTGCTGGTGTTGATGAAGTTTTGGGGTTATGTTTTCAGGAGGTGCTGGTACAAAAGGATGCATCTGAGCAGGCAAGTTGCTTCCTTTTCATATACGAAAAACTGTTTTGAATTTTCACGTCAGACCCCTCTGGCATCTGTACAAGTAACATTGAGATCACATGACCATGCTCACAAAATTTGTTCATTAATTTAGAACATTTCTCCACAATAATGTGTTTTTGGAGCCTGATATGTGTTCCTTGATTCCATGGGCAGTTTTTGACGACAGTTCATTCAGGGGATGTAGTAGGGGACATTGGTGTGCTCTGTTACATTCCTCAGCCTTTTACAGTGCGGACTCGTAAATTGTCACAAGTGTTGCGGCTAGACCGCACTGTGTTCATGAGCATTGTCCAATCTTTTCCTGAAGATGGGAAACGAATAGTTGACAATCTCCTTCAGGTCTGAAATTTTCTTCCTTGTGTCATCACTTGGTTTTCATTCCAGAGGCTTATCCATGGACCCTTCCAAAGATTTCTGCTCCAGAGATTGTATTTTCTTGTTTATGGATCTTTTTAGACAACTAACTTCCTGAGGGAACTAGATCCTGGTGGATTTTTAGCTTTTGACAAACAGTCTATGCCCTCTTTAAGATGTGGAAACTGAGGCATTTCAAAAAGAACTATGAAAGGTTTGAACCTTCAAAGGAAATACATCAGGTAATTGTTCTTTGCCTGATTAACTGCAGCATCTACGAGAGTCAGACGATCCATGCTTTGTGGAGCTCTCTTCAGAAATAGAGTCATTACTTGGCCAAGGTGGGGTTGACATGACTGTCAGTTTGTGCACTGTTGCTGCAAGTGGAAATCATAAGCTTATGGAGCAACTATTGAGTCAAGGGGCTAATCCCAACACAACAGACTACAGTGGCCGTACGCCCCTGGTAGGGAATTTGAGCTAAACATTGATGCTAGGAAGTACTATGCAGTTTTCTGATTTTTTGATAAGGCTCATTTATGATCATTGGTTGACACATGATGCATTCAAAACAATCACAAAGTTTTGATTGGCTGGAGCTGTCATGTTAGGTGTATATGTACACATGATGTATCTCTATATGCATTTTGTGTCTCTGAACATAGTCTGTGCTGCTGCTTTTCATAGAATTAGTTAGCAAAATCTGGTGCTGAGTTCTCTATTGGGAAGCAGGTTATTGCAGCAGCAATGGGTCATTATGGGTGTGTTTCATTGCTTTTGGATCATGGGGCAGATATTAACAGTGCAGGTATGTCAAGAATAGTACTGCAGATAAAAACCATAGAATTAGTTCCACTTAAAATAACTGTTTCAAAGTTTGGGATTGATATGCTTGAGGTTTTGGATCTCAGCACATAACATAATAGACAATCATAATACCTTTGATCAAGAAATATATGGAGTTTGTCAACTTGCAAACTGTGCAAATGCCAGTGTTGTTCAATTTCAAGAAACATGCAGAGTAAATATTTGATGGCCTCTTTGGCAGAAGTTAAAGGATGTTCTGAGTTGTTGTTCCCCTTGAAATTGGGACAAATCCCATGCTGTTTAACAAAAGGCTAGAGGAACCATCAGATTTTTCTGGTGACTGTTCTCTGTCTCGATGTTAACACAGCTGGTTACACAACAACCATAGGAATAAACCCCGTACAGAGATTGCGAAATCTTCTTTGTAGGGAGGAACATCAGCCAGTAAACTGGAAAGCATATGAAATGAGAGCAACTTTAATAATCATGAGTCCACATGCATGTATACTGCAGGTGTTAATGAAAGAGTTCAATTGCCTCCTAACAACCTGACTACATAAGCATGATAGGTGTTGGACTCCACTCCACTGAGTGTGGGAAAATTTTGCAGATGTGGATGGACGGGTCCCTTTGATAGAGGCACTTATTACAAGACATTTGGAGATTGCAACAATGTTGTGGGAGAGAGGGGCTCGATTGACAGCAGGGGATATTGGGAGGTTTTTGTGCACTGCTGCTCAAGATGACAATCTTGAGCTTCTACAAGATTTTCTGGATTTTGATGCAGACATTAATGAAGCAGACAGCAATGGGTCAACTGCCCTACATTCTGCAGTTGCAGAGGCTCACATCCATACTGCAAAATTCCTTGTCTCTCATGGTGCTAATATGAGGAAGGCTGATAATAGGGGTCTTACACCTCTTGATCTTGCTTGTCAGCTCAACAACCAAGAAATAATTGCTGTTCTGAAGGCTGTGGACAAACCAGATTCAGAAGACCATGAACACCCACAACGTCAAAAATCTTCCAAATGGCTGAGTGGCGGAGGAACATCAGCATACAATAGTGCACAAGTAAGGCTTGGTACCATCATTCACTGGTCTGGGGTGTAGGATTCTATTTGGTTGTGTTTTGTGCCTACCCTGGATCGTGTGCACCTCTTCATGCAGTGTGCATGAAGGCTCTTTTTCAGATAAAACTGAGTTGCAACTCTCCATGGATAGCAGTCTCTTGGTACACACCCCATTCTAATCTCTCACATTATTCTGGATTTGAAGGGGTCTGTATCAGGAGAGTTACATACAAGGAACTCACCAGGAATCACAACTATAATGCAATCTCGTTCATCCCATGGTCGCATCTCAGCTTCTCTTGGACAGAAGGCCCTCAAGCAGCTTAGTACCAACCTTTCCAGTTTTGGAGGTCACACTGGAAAGGAGGCTCACACAAATGTTTCTGCTAGGCGTGTCACTATCCATCCATTTCATCCAAACAGCAAGGAAGCTTTTTCTCATGGTGGAAAGTTGATTCTCCTGCCAAGCTCTTTGGAAGAGCTTCTTGTTGTTGCAGGTATGTTGTCAAGAAGGTTCTTGATAAGTTGAAGGAAATTCATAAGGAATATTGAACATATTTGTAGGTGTCTTTTTGTATATGTGAGGTGATCTCTCACTAAGGATGTTCAGCAGTTCTCTTAGCATTGTTGTGCTACTTGATTTGATCCTAAACTGCAGCTTGGTAGGACTTGTTTAGTGGTTTATGCCAAAGCTATTGCTATTCAATGTATTTCTCATCCATGTTATGAGCAGGTTGACTCCTTAGGTTGGTCATATACAAGAGCAGATGTCGATTTTTGAACTCTGATCTAGACTCCTAGTTTGGGATTATTGTGTGCAGAGGGGAAGTTTGACAACAATCCAACAACAGTTTTGAGCAAAAATGGTGCAACTATTGATGATATACTTGTTGTGCAAGATGAAGACCACCTTTACATTGTCAATGACCAACAAGTCAACTCTGCACCTCAAGGTTTCAACCCCACTCCAGTCAAAACCTCTCTTCTCAGTTGTCCTTCTGTATTTCTAATCTTGTGGCAGTTCCTCTCACTTTCTTTCACAGTTCTAACTTCATATGGTTGGATATGTAAGACATGGCAAGTAAACTAGATTCAGTTGCTGGGAACAAGAATGATCTCAACCACTTATATTCTGCAAATCTCCACTGGTATTAGAAATGTCCATTCCTGCAGGGATTACACTATAGCAACTCAAAGTTAGTGATTATCCTTGCCTAAACTGATTTTCAGATACACACACATATGGACTAGACCCAATTGTCTACCTGTGCTAGTCAAACCCTATGAACAATTGTAAACATGAGACAGGATACTTTGACTGTTGGTGCTTTGTGCCATTCATCAAGAACAGGACCTTTGCACATTGAAGGCCAGCTAAAAATGCTGGCCTTGCTGGAATGGGATCTTTAACCAGATTTCACATGCAGTTGCATGTTTGCTTTCATAAAGGTGATCAGGGACACCTGAAGTGATGTTCTGTAGCAAGGTCTTGCCAGTATAGACCATGATGTTGTTGCCTCTCAGATCCTCAGTGCTCTTCCTCAACTCTTGCATGTCCAAAGCAGCCAGGAGGTGCTGGCAAGGTCTTTCAAGTATAGTCAAGCCATCATAACCAGATGACTGCCCCTTTAGGAGGCCATTCATCCTTGGGATTGTTTAATTAGATTGCAGTAGTTCTAGCTCCAAATCTACTCTTCCTTGCACTTTCTTCCCATGAGCTCCCTGATGCAACTTGTGATGCTCATCATCTCTTCCCTATGTTTCCTTCTGTTCTTTTTCCTTTTTCCTCTTTTGGGTTTCCTGACTGGTCTGCTTAGACACCTGCATGCAGCTCCACCATCTCTGCAACATTTTTACTGCTTTTTCTTGATGCCTCATTGATTGAATTTTTTATCTCAGAATTTCTCCTCTTCTATCTCAGTAGAGCAGATGCATTCACAGAAATGAATTTTCCAAAATATATTTACCAAGTGTTTGTTTGCTTGTTCAGGGGATGTGACAGAGATAATATCCAACTTGCAGGCAGTAATTAATGCTCTGGTGAACATGAGGAATTGACATTGATATTGTTTTATCCTCCTATTTATCACAATTTTTTTCAGCATGGTTTTAATGTCAACTGAGACAAAGAAACTGACAGGTAAATTGTAGCAAGCATTGGTGCATTTGGTTTTTCCTTGTGAGCAAGAGTGTGAAGGAGTGAAAGGAATGCCAAGGATTGCATGTGGTGCAATTTGAGACTTTTTCCAGAAATTTTTGCAACCTGTCTTCCAGAAGGGTGAGGTTGTGGTCTAGTAATAGATAGGAATGGTTCACATGTAGTTGGAGATAAAAATGTGTGTGCTGTAGAGACATTGAAGATGTTTAGCAAGATACGTATTTGGGTTTACCCTGTCTTATCATGGTTTATGCTACTAAATGTGTTTAGAGTCTACGATGCTGTCCTTGTGCAGTAGTCATGCAGTTGTTGAAAGAATTGCTCTTCACTTTTTGTGGAAAATGTATTAGTACTTCACCAAATGAAATTTCATCATGATAAGCTTCTAGAAGACAGGTTTGATTGTTCAAAATGGAAGGTTCAACACACAATTTAGAGGAAACTTCACTTCAGTTAATATGCTTTAAAATACACATTAGCATACCAGAGTATCATCCTTTTATGACAAGTACTTGCATCATTGGCTTTTCAATTGGTTATGTGGCAACGGTAGGGGTTTGTGCTCATGTCAGTGTGTGACTAGATTGGTACTCTGTGTTGTGTCACAGAGAGAGTTGAGCATGCAACAACAGGACCCAAGAGCTCAGAGGGTTTTCTTGCATATCACTTTTTGTTTTATGGTAATAGAGGACTATCTTTTCAGCCACCATCAAGTTGCTGCCATTAGAATCTAGCCACTTCCTATTATTCATGTCAATGAGGACAGAATAAGGGTGCAACCATTGATCCATTTTTACAGCATCTTGAGAGGGAGCCACAGTGTACTTCCAGGGCCGAACTTCCAGCCACCTTTTCCAGCTTCATTACTGATTGACATGGAAGTATGCAGCAACATTTGGAACTATGTTTCCACCATCACAGTACAAGTGCAGCATCTGGCTTTCAGCACATGGAGGAAAATTCGATGTGCAACCATATCAACCCACAACCTCAACACTCTGTGATTGATGTGTGGCCATAATACAGTTCTACAACCTGGCTTTCCAACCATCCAGCAGCAAATGGTTAAGAGTTTTCTCATCAGTTGGAACTAGAGAGAAACCAGGAAGTTCTGACACAGTTCGTTTTTGAGGAGTTTGGTTCTTCCACCTTTGACTGAATGTCCTATGTGGAATGACTTTGTTTTATCAACTTAATTTTCATCTTACTATAACTTTCCAACAATCTCTTTCATTAAAGCAAGTTTCTCTCTCTAAACTTTAGTTGCAACTTGCTTGATTTACAGCAGTTTCTTCATTCTGTGTATGAGTTTTGAGTGGTTGTTATCAAGTTATGGAGCCTTCTATAGGCCAATTATGACTATATTCTTCAAAGGGATTTAGAGTTTATAGATCTCTGGTTGTAGAGATGATTACTATGTCATAATGTCATTAGCAATTCAACCTACCATGAATATTTCAGTCAAATTTCCAAGCGAATTTTCAGCTAGTTGCTTTTATCCAGACAGCCTTTTTTCCAACATCTCTAGATCAACACAAATTGTCCATTCCGGTGTCACACAGTGAAGTCACATGTGAAAACATTAGAAAGATAATGTGACCTGAAAATAGCATTAACTTTTATCCAGTTGCTTATTAGCTCTCAGCAAGAAAAGGATTTTGATCAGATCCTGAAAAGCTTGGAAAGTTCTAGTTAATTTTGGTAGACAGGTGATGTATCTGCGTAACGTAAGTGTGCTGAAAATTCATCATAAGTCTCTTCTCTGGGTTGGGTTTAAAGTTTGTACAGAAACTCTCTGATCATGAGCATGTTGTGAGTTGCATTTGTAGTTTTATACAGAAACGCTCTAACCATGCACATGCTCTGGGAAATAACAAAGAACCCATTCAGAATTCTAGAGCTACAGCCCAACATTGGTGACAATAGAATTTGCTTTCAGGAAACATTAATCACGGTAGTCAAAGCAAGTTTACAGAATTAGATGCTGAAATTGAATTTTCTGTTGTACTAAATACACATGTGACTGCCAAATTTGGGTGTGCTCTGGAGTGTGGGCAACAGATTTTGAATTAAGCCACACAAGTCTGCTTTATGATCATGACAGAATTTCTCTTTGTCCACAAAAAGCAAAAGGTCAAGCTCAAGCTGAAAAATAATTCCTTGACCTGCCAATCATGTACGCACAGGCAAAGGAATTTCAACAGAGTAAATGTAGCTGAGAATGAGATGAATGCAAGATCCCTTGCCCTTGGAAACTCTGAACTGGTAAACTGGCATTCAGAGATCTACTGAGAGAATACATGTGTATATGTTCAAAATAATTCAACAATGAATGAAAGCCACAATTGTAAAGCACGAATGATCAATAGAGAAATTCATCTATTTCTCTTGGTTATGAGTGACAAGAAGGGCCTATGTCAAGACTGACATGGGTGGGAATAGAACTGTTACTGGTCCAGGATAACTTAACCAAGAGGTGCAAACCCACCCTAAGCAGCACCCCAGACACCATCTGCTAAACAAAATGCAGATGGTGAACACATAAGATGTCACAGCTGATTTCCACAGCTTAGTTTCAGACATCAAAATTTCTTTAGGTTTGGAGCATCATATAGAAAAGTTTTCATTGCCAGCAGGATTTAATCATCACTTGATCCCCTAACTATGTCAAGCTACGTATCATGCACAGCCATAAAATTCAGTGTACTAACTTTAGGATACAAAATCCACTACCAAAGCTACATCATAAAAATGAAAAGAGAAGTTGCAGAACACCTCACACAATGTATGATCTTTCCCTCTAAAAAATCCCATTTCAATTTGCTTCTCATTAATGGCAAATCTGGGAGTTACCAAATGTTAGATACAGACAACTTGGATGCTCATGGAGACTAAAATCAAAATCCTTTGTTTTATTCACTGGACTGACAAGCTTGTCAAAACTTTATAAGTGAGGCTACTCAGTGGGAAGTGTGGTCAAACATCTTCAGCTTTATAAGAGCCCAATGAGTGAACCCTGTGTATCTAGGTTGTCTTTTTCTTCTTTGGCCTCCGCTTTCGCTTGGGCTTTGATCGTTGAATATCAAGCGTTGTGGTTTTGACATTTTCAAAGATAGTAGAGCTACTTGATCCACGGGTCTGGGCTCTGACATGTTCCTCACTAGTGCTTGATGACAGCTGACTGTATCGGGCTCTTTTCCCCATCTGCATATGGCTGCTGCTGCTGCTTCTCAACTTATTTCCAACAGTAGCATTAGAAGTTGACCCACGGCCTCTGGTTGTGGGGGGCGGCATTAGCACCTTCACAGAGCTCTGCAGATGCATACACAATAATTGTATAAGATGGGTACTCCAGATCCTCATACAATTTACAAGAAGGTGTTCTGTAAGCATGCTGATCCTCTTGAAAAACATTTGCAAAAATATCAGCTCAACTGATCCTTCATGAGTGCCCTTGCCAGCTATCCTAAGATCATTTAGAGTTGCCCAATAGAAAGATATATATCTGAGGAGAATGCACTCTAGATTACTTGCAACATCTGTATCCTTGATCAATAATGCATGCACCCTGATAGGCCCACTTCCAACATGGTGGCATTTATGGGATTAGCAGCTTTCCATTTTTGTTTGGTAGCCAGAGTTTGTTCAAGAATACATTAGAAAGAACCAGCTACGAATTGCCTTCTGTATGTATCACAAGCCAGCAGAATCCATGGACCTAGGTCTCCTACATGTCTTACAAGAAAGATACAATTGGGTTGATGGCCATGCATCATTACCTGGTCCTTCCCCTTTGGTGGAGCATGCTTAGGACTCTTGAGACTTCTCTTTTCAACTGCAGCATTCAATGATTTTGAGGCTTTATTGTGGATAAATCTGGGAGTTGATGAAACCAGCTCCTTTGAAGTATCATCCCTTTCCTCTCCAAATCTGTAAAACATTACCAATACAATATAATAATTTGGTTTCATGCCATACATGGAAGTTGACAACCACCTTATAAAAGAATCAGCACAATGATGCATATACTAATATATATTGGTAAGCCAGGTTCTCACTGATGCTGCCAAAGCTTTGCATGCATCCATATGGCTCAACAAATACATAAGATGCAGAAGCGAAGGTCATCACCTTGGACTCTTATCTGTCCATTCATCATCAGCATCTACATCATCACTGGAGGAGCCTGCCATGAAAAAGTCATCTTCGCTCATATCCACAGCTTCATCCTCACTTCCTGTCTCTGCCACATTTCCAAAGCCATAGGTTCAACTTAGATGCAAGTGCAAAATATCAAACATTCTGCACAAAAGACCTAGTAGAGATCAAAGAGCACAACTACACATTCAAAGCAGCTTATCATTTGATGACCATCCCTCCCCAACAAGTAGCATTAATTAATCAGAGCACAGCCCATGGCACTGCCTTGATTTTCAGTCCCCACCAGCTCCATTAACCAAACTCAATCCCCATTGCATTAACTAAAACTTGGCAAAGAAGTATTTATTGGAGTTCATTCAATGCACCTTCCAAATCAACACCAGTAGCAGCTGCAGCCAGCAAATTGGCTTTGATTCTATCTCGTAGCACATTGCGCTTGGTCACAACTTGCTCATCTTCACTTCCCATGAACAAAGAGATGTACTTTTCTGTTTTTGGGAAGAACTGTATCCGAACAATTTACAAAATAGGTGAAATTCATGTACATCATCAAAGGATAGTATTGTGGATTGAAACCCCAGTCAAGATCCCCACAAATTCATCAAGTGTCACCAGAACTACTTTACATTTGCATGGAATTATGAAGGGTCACTGAGTTCTTGAGCAAAAAGACAGTATTTTTCAGATATGTCCAACTCTTGTACATGAGAGGATCCCATAGTTTTCTTGCCTGAACATAGCCAGTGGGCCCTGCAAAATTTGTTGGGGACCCATGTGATGCAGAGAACATGAATCCAGTTTTACCAGTGAGCATTTCCTTCAACATAACTATGAGATTGCAGAGAGAACTCCAACATAAAACTTAAAAGTCAACATTGTGCAGTTGCAGAAAAACCAAACTAGCATGACAAGAATGTTGTGGTCATAAATTTGTGAGCATCACTAACAAAGTAACAGACCATCACCTCCATCATGACTAGCAGTGACTAGCTGCAATGACTCCCCACAGATTAACAAGCATCCAACAGTGGGTGCATATACATATAGAATAATTTATTCAAAATTTCATGCAACTAACCATTCTAGATCTGAGTCCTGAGCTTCTATTGCATTACAAGAAGAGAAGAAGACTCAGTCATAATGTCAGCAAGCACTCAGGGGATATAACTACTCAAACATTTCCTTTTGAGAGATGTAAGCAAAGAGTGATCCATTCTGCCACACATGGGTTGAAAGCTTGGTATGTACTTAAATTAAACTATAGATTCTTCACACACACTATAATGGCTGGGGTATGAGCTGACAAAGAGAGGACAAGTACCCGAACATACTCAAGGTCCTCTTTGAGCTGAGTGAGCTGTTCTGCAATGTCAGCAAGCCGCTGTGGATTGTCATCAGATGTTCTTTGCTGCTTCTCAAGCCGGCGTATCCTACGCTCAATCTTTCGCCTCTCTGTCACATAAAAGTGTGAAAAAAATCAGTTGAAAAGAACAAACCATTTAATGTTCATGTTTTCTCTAATATTATGTCCATGATTTGCATCTGTGAAACAAAACCAATCACCAGTAAGAATCCATAACTACACATACCAAAGAATTTGACTTTGCGGTACCGCAGGGCCATCTTGCGCTCAAGCTCAATTCTGAAGTGAACATCAGACTGCTGCTTCAACTCCTCCAGCTTCTTCTGTTGTGCATCCTTTACCTCCGCTGGTAGTACCTGCACATTTCTTGGCAGAATTTGAAGATACTTGCACAGAGAAAATGAAGGAGCTCCAATTGCAATACAACATAACCAAATGTGCATTCCTTGACATTCAATCTACAGTAGAGCTTAAAGTACAGAATGAGTCCACATAGAAAGAAACAATGCAAATAGGACAATCATTTGGTTCCTCCTAAAAAACTCAAGATGAGAAACAGGCATTTTGGAGCCCTTACAAACCCATCACACTCTCATCTCAGCTTCCAAAGACTATCATTCCAAACAGAAGCTCTAAAAGACATGAATTCTAATGCAATTACAGACTAGGGCTTATAGACATGCATCCTTTCACGTCATGGAACACAAAAAGGATGCTCATACTCGCTCAAAACTGGGGACAGCTCAAATAAAGGTGCTAGCACAGTACAAACCTTGACCTAGTCATGGAACACAAATGACAGCCCATTTCTCTGTTCTTCCAGCCCCACAAGAAACGCTAAAATGTTCCTTATAAGGGCTCTCACTACACCCCCAAGGCCACAAGTCTCGGACCTAGATCCAGCGAAAAACAAGTCAAGGCACAATACACTATGGAGACAACACGAGAGACGCTGGTTTTTACCTTCTTCAGTAACCGCTCGATGCCACGGATCTGGTTCTTGATCGACACAACTTTGGTCTTCTTGTTCTTCTGCTTGTCTGCTCCTTTGCGGAGAACACCTGGTGCTCCTCCTCCTTCTCTTCTTCCAGTCAATTGCGCCTTCCCCGCCTTCTTCTTCTTGCCGTAACCACCGTGCGCCATTGCTGCGCCCTTCACTCTCTCTCTCACCCTCTTTCTCTGTCTCTGTATCTCCCTCTCCCTCTCTCACCTTCTCTAGAACGGCTTGACACATACTTCTATCATTGCAGCTAGCGAATCCGCCAAAATCCAGACGTTAACTATTTATCTACAGTAAGGATGCAGCACATAAAAACAGTACAAATCACAATGGAGAACCGGTAAAGAACTACTACGTACTGCCCTCCACCACCACCAACATCACGACGAAGCTGCTGCTGTTACTCTACATCCAAGCAACAAAACACGCCAACCCTAATCGTCTGTAAAGACACCATCGCACTCGTCGGGAGCTCGTTGTAAGTACTCACAAGAAGCAAAGCAAACATTCGAAGTGAAGAGGAAGAACGAAGAAAGAAAAAATTATAAATTAAATTAAATTAAATTAAATTTTAGCTAGTGTTGGTATAACCTCTAATTTCTTTTCTTTTCTTTTCTTTTTGGGTGGGTTTTTGGTTCAGATACTGTTACTGTACAGTGTTTTTTTTTTGGGGGGGATCAATTTTGTGACTTTGCCAAAGTGGCGATGATCCAAAGGAAGATTTAGCCAAATCTGCCTACAAGTTAAATATGAAATTAAAATTTTGGAAACATCCTTCTAAATTTTTTGCTACATACTGAACCATGTGTAGAAATATGACGATTTTTCTTTAATTTTGGTCATTTTTTGGCTACTGGATACTCAGAAAGCACTCGATTTTAGCACTTCTGATTTTTAATATAGCTTTTTGGGCTATAAACAGCCAGAAAAAAAGAAGTTGGAACTCCTGTCACCTAAAAAGTGGAGGGAAACTGCAAATCCATACACTCCCTAAAAGAGTTCTTACACGCTGTAAACTGTTTATGGATTGCTTCCAAACAAAAACAAACCAGAGAAGATGTTGCAACAATTTTTACTTCTAAATGGTACTTCTCCTACTCCTAATTAGATCTCTCTTGATTTTCTCTCAAGAGTCAACTTGTCATGTTGGGGGAAGCTCATCTCTCTACCATAAAACCCCACATTTCTACAACAAACCCACTAGAACATAGGTGCTCTCTCACTTGGAAGTTGGACAGAGTCTAAAAGTAGGATGGACATTTTAAAATGTTTTCTCATGAAATCTCAAAAAAGTCCCCTTATTCTTCATTCCCCAAAGCTCGCACTACAACGTAATACTCTCTTCCAAGAACCACCCATTGTCTCTTTCACCCAAGATTCTAATACTTCAGAGAAGAAAACTAACTACCACCATGACCGCTCATGAAACCCTACACACATCATCACTTTCCATGAATTTGCTTTTCATGATGTGTGAAGGAGGAGGAGCTCTACAATAATAAGAGCTTGTGAGGTCACATAATGTTTTTAATGTTGGTAGGTTGTAGAGAAAAAGAACTTGACAACAATAAAGTTTGTTAGCTTGGAAAAATTTGAATTTTGTGTATGTGGGGGATAGTGGAGAGGAGAAAGCAAGATGTAAAGCTGGAAAAAATATGGACCCACACTCAAAATGAAACAAAAAACAAACACAAAACACCAAATGTATGCCACACCCATAAGTTAAAATCATGTAGAGATGTGAGAGAGAAGACAAGTGAAAGTTTGTAAGCATGTGACGCTTTGGATGAGAGTGTAAAACTATTTTAACAAACAAAACCTTTTGAACATGTGAGGCTCTCTAAGTTGTGACTCGTTCAGTATGATTGGGTTTGAAAGGCGATGATGACCAATGTTGACCATGATGGTTCACATATGAAGACCAACATAAATCGAAATGGTGCTAATCTTTAATTTGAATCTTGTCAAATTCCCACCCTTATGGAGACACCACATCATGCAAAAATAAATTAGTTAGTCTTAATAACGATTGTTTTAGGAGGTTGCCATTGGATCCTATTAACTTGTTTTTACCCATTGAAATCATATTCTTGTAGGATAAACGCCCATTTGGCCAACTTGCTTATGAGTTGATCTGATTCCATCAAATTGACTTTAGGGGCTAGTGATCAATAACCAAAGCAAGTGGGCTACCATATAGATAACATCAAAAAGAAGAAATCACCCAAACAAAAGTTAGGCACTCTCCCTCATATAAGTTGTACTTCGCCTTTGCCTTATTGTTGGATCGACAGACATATGCCACCACAAACTCTCAACCATCATCATCTAGTTGGGTAAGTATGACTCTTAGCCTTAAGGTACTTGAATCAGTAGCAATTGAAAAGGACATCCTCGAATGGGTAACTTTAAGATGGGGCCTGAAGAAAGCTAGGCCTTCAACTCCTGAAATGCCTACTCCTATTCTTCACCCCAAACATATTCTTGGTCAACTTCTGTAAGCCTAGTTAAAGGTTTAACAATGTTGTTAAATCCTTAAACAAATTTCTAGTAATAATTACACAAGCTTTAAAAGGTTTGTAATTGGCTGACATCTGTCAGTTGGGAATACTTGTGAAATGGCCTCAACCTTGGCCTTTTGTACCCCCAATCCACCTACATAAATCATGTGACCTAGGTATTCCACTTGTGTTTGGAAAAATCAACACGTGCTTGGATGAAGCTTAAGGTTGTGATATTTAAGTTTTCCGAATACTTCCTATAGATGATGCCCATGATCTTCTACTGTTACGCTAAAGATGATAATGTCATCGATGTAACACTTGGGAAAACCAAGTCTTGCTAACACTTGATCCATCACCTTTTGAAATTTTGTGGGGGCATTTTTTAAACCAAATGGCAAAAACCACCATTGGTATAATCAATCCTTCCCATGAGGATTGATTCCCCAGAATGCCATTTTGACCTTGTCACCCTCTTTCAATGGTAATTGATGGTAGCCAAATTTCAAGTCCAAGGTATTCAAAACCTTGGCCTAACTAAGGGCATCAAAAATCTCTTTTGGTAAGGGCATGACATACTTATTTAAATGCATGCACTTGTTGATTGGGCGATAATCGCCACACATGCGCTACTTTGTTTAATTGCCAAAAATATCCTTTTTGGTTAACATCACTATGGCTGAGGCACAATCATCTTTTGATAATTCAACCAAACATGCATCTAATAACTTTGTTTGTTTGAGCTTGAACCAAGGCCCTTTCCATCTCACTCAACTTATAAGGTCATTTAAAAATAAAATTATCATCTTCCAATACAATTCAAACCTCTTGTCCTCTGAGTTATCCCAATTCCTTTAGATTGAAAGCAAAACAAGCAACATGATCCTACAATAGCCGTCGTACTTCTTGCACCTCATCTCTTGTAACCATGGGACCAATATTTGGCTCCCATGACCTTACAGTTTTCTATACCTTGGGTTGAGATGA
>Ga0116228_10002975_pt1 | contig 14821 bp, 11 predicted proteins | sample S1TSphfallax_2_FD_89694 | JGI IMG/M metagenome (GOLD analysis project Ga0116228, IMG submission 89694) | Host-associated microbial communities from peat moss isolated from Minnesota, USA - S1T2_Fc - Sphagnum fallax MG | ecosystem: Host-associated > Plants > Peat moss > Unclassified | place...
CACAAAAATGTTGACTATGATATGAAAGGGTGCTTGAGATATTGTAATTTCATATTTTGAATATTGCCAAATTTGGCTAAATATATTTATGTATGATTGCCAATTGTGGAACATCACAATTTTATTAAATTTTTTTGTGCTAGTGGTACTCTTGTGATATACATTAGAGGTTTAGTGGCTAATTATTGCCCCATTTTTTTCCTATACCCATACATACCAATCTTACAACAAGTAGTGTATGTACAAAGAAACCATCTCATTTTATTACATACCTATTTGTTTTTGAAAAGTTTGTAACATTTAACTAGATATATATAGTACAATGAAATATCTCTCAAAATAGGTTTGAACTAGTGTTGGTCAATTCCTTGGTTTTAGGAGGAACCTTTGATTTTAGTTCCTAATGGTTTTTGAAGGGTTTAGTATTAGTTCAATTTGAATTTTTATTTAAAAAATTGGGATTTGGTTCCAATTTGGTTTTGGTTGTTTTTTTTACAAAAATAGGACTTGGTTTTGGTTTTCACATTTTTCAATGGTTTGATGTTTGGTTTTGTTTCATGTTCATCATTGCCATTTTTTTCTTTCACACTTTTCCTCAAAAAAAAATCCACATTTTGGCATTTGTAGTTGAACTTGTGGCCTTCTTGCAAAACTTCTTCAATGTCCGTTAACTTTTTTCTTCACAAGTAATTTGTTCTCCAACTCTTCTTCATGGTGATTTGTTGTTCATCCTTTTGCAAATATCACCACCTCCATGTTTTGTGAGCTGATTTTTTGTGGTGGTCATTGTCCTTATGTCAGTCTTCTTGGTGGTGGGTGGTGTTCACGGTGGTGACAGTGGTCATAATGGTGGTTCAAGAAGTTTTATACTCTCTTCCTATTACATGATGGTTGTTGTTTTTGTGATGTTCTTGGTCTAATTTTTGACCTTGGTCCTTTCATTCATGTTTTTTTGAGGTTTAAGTTCATGGAAAGTTTTGGGGAGCTTCCAACAAGGGTGATGTTTCCAATTGAGCTTCCATTGGAAACAAAATGTTGTGTGTCTATGTCTAGTTTTGTAATACATGCATCAACATCAACACTTGTTAAAATTTCTACAATCACAAACCCAAGTGATCAATGGGCTTTGTTGTCAAAGCAAAGGGATCATTGGAAAGCTACCAATTGTGTTACCACAATGTTAACTTTATATGCACTTATGGCCTCCTTTTCACCCAAGGTGAATTCAAGTTCAACCTCAAAAGAGCTACTAATTAAATGTGTTTTATATTATATGTTTGTTCCATTTATAGGTCAAAAGAAGGGTGTGATAACATACAAGTCTACTAATGGGATGTCTTCCCTTCAAAAACATTTGAAAACTAATCATCAACAACTTTAAGCCAAGTGGAATGAACAAAAAAAAGTTGGGTTAGAAAAAGTTGGGTTCAAAGAAAAAAGGTGGGTTGCAAATAAGATATTTGGCCCAATCCCCAACATTATTTATGTTTTCTTTGGTAGTTGTGTTTCTTATAACAAACATGGTCATCATAAAAAACAATTTGACAAAAATCTTGTCTTGTTTATTATTAAGGAGCTTGTGCTTCTATCATTTGATGAAGTGTTATTTTTCAAAAGATTAGTTTAAAAGAAAAATCCTCAATTAAACTTTCCATCAAGGCAAAAAGTTTAAACATGATCTTTAGAGAGTAAAAGTTTAAAGGATTGCCAAGATGACCAATGAATAGTTTGTATCTCCATTCCTTGATTCATGGAATACTTTCAATGTATTTTTTGATCTTTGGAGGTCAAAGGGAAATGTTGATATATGTTTTTTTATTATACATTTTTTGAATAGCAAGTGGGAGCCTTATCATGTAATTGTTGGATTGTTTTGAGACCTAAGACACATCTAGAAGAACCATGGTTTTATAGGAGAATAATGTGATTACAAAAGTGTATATCAAAGATAAAGGGAAGAATCTTTCCACCATGACTTTCATATTAACCTTTGTTGTAGCTTCTAAAGTTTTGAAGTTGTTGGCATCGATTGTAGGGATTTGTTGAGGCCGCACAATGTTGAAACAATACCAATATCATTAGTAGAAAAAATGTCTTTTGCAAGTTGTTTTAAGCAATTAAATTTATGTCATATGCAACTAATTTTTTAGTTGCATATGATACCTTCAGTTACAATTTTTAAAAAAAAACTAATGCCATAGATAACTTCAAAATATTTGTCAACTTGACCTTTATCTGAATAAAAAATATATAATCAACTCTACAAAAAACCATAATTTAAATCAAGAAAAGTGGCAAGGGATGGTAAAAATGGAAGAAGGCATGTGAACTTGCAAAGGTGCTTCAACACAAATTCAAAATTCTTGTAAAAACTCACTTTGCCTAAAAAATCATTTTATTTTAGGAAATTAGCGAATTCAAACATGCAATTATTTTTTGCCAAAGAAAGCAACAGCCATTGGCATTGCAAGGGCACCTACCAAGTCCTCAAGTTTGGGCAATAGCTAAGGTTATTGTTAATATTTGAAGGCCCATGGTTTAGCAAATGTATGGTTAACCAAAATAAAAAGTGTTGATTGTTTTTGGATGCCTTTGTTGCCATTATATCACTTGTATGTCATGTGATTAAACTATTTGGAACCTAATTCTAATGAGACCCAAGATTTTGATGGAAAGTTTCAAGTCTTCCAACAAAACATGTAAAAACAATATATATAAGTGAAAAACCCTTTCCTTTCATTTATGGTTTTTTCCCCAAAAGGTCAAAGTTTATAACATGTTGGCCATGACACTAACTAAACCCCTACTACAAGGGTTTGGGGTTATTCATTTAGTTTGTTGGCAAGGAAAGAACTAGTGTTGGATGGATATCTGGATTTTATGGATATCTACTTTACATCGGATATAAAAAATGACATTCAACACCTTGATATTTAGAAACTATGTCAAACATCAAAGATGCCAATATCTAGCCTAGATATCATATCCAAGGTTGGATATGAGTGTTAGTAGTTAGTAAGTTAGGTGATTAGTTAAATTAAATTTGTAAGTTCACACCCAACTATGTTTTCTTTTTCATTTTCTTGATGCAACCAAGGAGGCAAGAATCCTTAAACAATTTTAGACTGTTCTAAGGACACATTTTCAAATGTCTCTTCAAAGTTGTAATTAGTAGTAGTTATTAATGTGCCTATCTTTTCTTTTAAAATTAATTTATGATTTTTTTGTGATTTAAAAAAAAGATGTTGCATTTTGGAGATAAATAAATGGTGGATACGCGAAAACATTGATATACAAGTTGGATTGAAAAATGTGAAAATTTGATATCAGGACATGATATTTAAATTTTTAAAAATAAAAAAATTTGATAGATGAAGGAAATGAAAATATCTTTATTTAATGGATATCCCCAAAAAATGACATCCATCCAACATTGGAAAAAACATTGTAGATTGTTGGTGAGTATGATTGCGAAGTGTTGTTTCCATTCCTTGCTTATGCATACAAGTTTTCTAAATCCAAGTGATGCAAATGCTAGAGCTTTTAATTTTACATCCAAAGTACTAAAACCACAAATTTATATGATTTCATAGAAATTAGTGAAAAGATGGCATCATCAATGGTGAAAAAACAATGGAAACATTTTGAGATCAACAAAGTCATGGAAGAGGAGGTCAAAAATCCACTAGCATGATGCAAAGCGCATCAAGTACAATTTTCATGTGACCTAACAAATTTTTGGGATTGTTAGCTTCTAATTGAAATAGAGAGAATCTTCAATATTGCATGAACCTTTGGCACTCTCAGTTTTTGCACACAAAATGTTAAGATGCTTATAAACATCTACAAAATTTGGCTAAATGATGCCCATGTTTGTAGCTTGGGGTTCATGAATCAATTCATGAAAATGGAAGAAGCCTTATTAAACAAAATGAGGATGTGATTGATAAAATTGGGCTTTTAAAGTTGAAGGAATGCATTAATAGGTTATAGGTAATTAATTTATTTTTTCATTATTTCAATTTTCTTTCTTTCTTGTTGTATTTTGTTTAGTTTAAGTTGCGATGTCAAAATTCTTCTTGTTGTTTGTTACAGATCTTGAAGCAATGGAAAATTCATGGAGCAAGAGTTTTGCTTCTAAAGCCTAAAACTAAGATATGATGAACCCTAAAACAATTGTTGGGATTTATGGTTTTGGTTCTTCTTTTGTTTTGCCACCTTGATTGAGGTTTTAAAAATCTGAAATAGGGGTTTTGGGGTTGAAATGAAGTTTTTGGGGGTTTAGAATATGGTTTTATTGTGGCTTGAAATAGGGAAAAATTGGGGGTTTTCAAGGGTTGAATTCAAAGATTATAAAAGGCCATTCAAGGTGATAGCTACAATTGCAAAAACCACGTGACAATGAAAAAAAAACTATTCTAATCACATAGAAACATATAGTGTAAATTAGAATTCTAAATTAACTAGTTTGTATTAGTTTAATATTTTAAAACATTTGCTATAATATTTTTTCTTGAAATAAAAATTCAAATTTATTTTGAACATTATTATTATTATTAATTTGCATTGTCCAAATTTGGAATAGGAATTGAAGTTTTATCAAAAATTCAATTGGGTTCCAATCAGGTTTGCAAATTTTAACCAAAAATTAAGTCCAATTTTAGTTAAAAGACCATCTAGAATTGTGGGTTGGTGGTTCCCACCCTACTTCTAGAATTAAGCTTCCACTTCCTAGTTCGGATTTCACCTAGTGCCAAAAATTGGGCTAGTTTTGAGTAGGTTCCAAGTACTTAGAACCCTTAATGTTTGTCAAATAAATAAATAAATAAATATGGGAACTCCATTTATATATATATATATTCCAAAAATATTCCATCAGTTCTTTAGTTTCCTTCAGAAATTTTTTTTCGAAAAAACCATTCTTTGAAAATTTTAGCATTTATAAAAAATAATACAATTAATGTCAAAGGAGCCCAGGTACTAACTAGGGTATGGTATTTGGGGAAAGGAGAGATCAGGCGGATATCTATATGGTGGACCCCAACGAGAACTGTAGTAGAGGCAGGGTTAGTAGTTAAGTAGGTAGGTAGGTAAGCAGGTGGGTGGGTAGGTAAGTATGTAGGTAAGTATGTAGGTAGCAAGGATAATTATTATTCACTAGTCGGGTTGGTAAGTAAAATCGTAATTTTCAATTCACTACTCACTCGTCTTCTCCCTCTCGCTCTCTTTTGTTTGTGTGTCTCTCTCTTTCTCTCTTCTTTCTGTTCTCTGGTGTCACTGCGGACGAAGGGAGCGCACACCACAAGAGCAGACACGAGAGAAGGGAGAGAGAAAGGCGAAGCCATAGCTCGATCTGAAACCAGATCTGGATCGGACACTGCACTAATGCGGGGATGTGCATAACCAGATTCAATAGCTAGAAGATCCATAGCACGTTCCACAGTAGGCGATGGAAGTGAAAATGGAAGGAGTTTGGTGAAAGTAGAAGGGGAAGAGGTCGGTAGGGAGGGGGGTGGGGGGACGCCATGGCTGTTGCAGAAATGGGGTTGGGGTTGAACATGCTCCCGATCGCACGAAACTATCCTCTTCTTTCTGTGGACGTAGTACAACAGAATGGAGGAGATAAGCTGTATGACATAGCTACCCCCCGGGATCAGCAGCAAGGGGGGCAGCAGAAGACGCAACAGCAACAGCAACAGCAGCAAATGCAAGCACAAGTGCCCCAAGCGAATGGTGGGGGCGTTGTGGTGCGGGAGAGCAGTAAGGCTTTGGACTATGAAGCAGCGGAAGGCTTGGATGGCGGTAGTAGCATTGTGAGTAATGATAGTATGCGGGAACTGGAAGAGCTTCTTACGAAGCTTAATCCTCTGGCCAAGGAGTTCGTTCCACCGTCGCACTCTAATGCGTCTTCTGCTGCTGCTGCTCTCGCAGCATCAATTCCCAAGCAAATTTCTCGCCGGGTAACAACAGATGCTTTGCTCGCCTCCTTTCTTTTTTCCTTTGAGCTGTTATCTCTGTTCTTTCATCCTTTATCTGATCAGCCGTATTGCTTGCGTGCGGGCGGGTGCCGGGGCTTCTTTGGTTGATGTAAATTCAAAGAATGGCAACAATGGCGGCAGTAGGAAGCGAGGCAGCAACAGCCGAACAAATCGGGCACAGCGTGAAGATAGTATTCGAAGAACGGTGTATGTGTCGGACATAGATCAGCAGGTAAGAATGCCCTTAGTACCCTTGTCTCTTCTCCCTGTGGAGCTTCAGGTCTCTGTCATCACCCTTTCCATGTAACTTGCTTGCTTTAAAAATCATTCAGGATGCCCCCTAAGAAGAAGCCCGACTTCAAGTCTCTGCTCTGCTCTAATTTCTCCCAAGGGACAATGTCCCCATACATATATATGGTGGCAAGATAGAGCAGCAACAAGGTAAGCATTGGGTGAATACCTACCATCTCCCCGCAACTTCATGGAGCTTACCAGCTGAAATCAGGACACATGAATCCTGGCACTTGAATGAATGACAGACTGCTTATGGGTAGCAGATATTATTCAACATAGGTATCCACTCTGCAACTACAATTGCAGAACATACTGGGGAAGTCTGTTAAAAGGTGCCATGGTTGGAGTTTTCATGTGTGCACAATGGCTTCTCAAGGATTGGACAGATGTGTTTTTCTTGTTGGTAGATTGGTGAAGACAACGTGTATACTAAGTACGGTTGCCTTGCTGTTTGGTATGTGAAAGGTTACAGAAGAACAGCTTGCTGCACTATTCATTACATGTGGCCAGGTAAACTTTTAGACTGCTCAAGAAAAGCTGTTTGAAAATTCAATCTTGTCACTCTGGTTTGCACATGACTTACTTCTAGCATTATTCTGTGGCTTCAGGTGGTGGATTGTCGAGTGTGTGGGGACCCAAACTCTGTGTTACGGTTTGCATTTGTTGAGTTCACAGATGAAGGTAATAATGTCTGTGTCACCTTCCAAAAGCATAATGGTTATGATGAAGCTGTCGCATCAATCTTCTTGCCCTGAAACAGTCTCTCACTCATCCTGTGGTGATGTGTGTTTCTGCATGATAAATCAGAGGGTGCCCGTGCAGCTTTGAGTCTCGGGGGCACAATGCTGGGGTACTATCCTGTCCGTGTTCTCCCTTCCAAGACAGCTATCGTGCCAGTAAATCCGACCTTCCTACCTCGTGTAAGATGAGCCTCCTTTTCTTTCCTGATCTGGGGATTCGGGTCTCCAGATACTGAGTGGCAAACATTGTATGCATGTGATGCAATTTATATTGTCATGGTCTAGTATTTGGCAAGAAAGCAGTAACATAGCATGCTAAGTTCATTGGCCAAAAGCCACTCTTGTTACTATGGATTGAACAACATCTCGGGGTTGGGTCCTTTCCAGGTATGCAAGATTTCAGCCAAGAAGTTGGCAGAATCTATTTTTCTCTGAAGTGTGAAGTAATGTTGAACTGACACAAAAAACACAAGCTTTATTCATAATTATCAATTTAGATTCCATGCTAAACAACAGCCTCAGTAACTTGCGTGTGGTCTCCTATGTTTATGTTTTACAAGTTGGTTTTGACAGACTGAAGATGATCGGGAGACATGTGCCCGCACTGTATACTGCACAAATATTGACAAGAAGGTGAAGTGGAACACAAATCCCACTCTGGTTGATGGTTCAGACTGAGTAATTTCAGCTTCTCAAGAGGGAAATGTCTTTGTTTCACATGCCAGATCATCCAGAAGGTGTTCTCTGAGGAACTGTCGCCTTGGATGCAGGTTTCACAGGCTGATGTAAAGCTGTTCTTTGAGTCTTTGTGTGGCGAGGTAAGCTAGCATGGAGCAGCATACTCTTGATTGACCACATCTGAGAAATTCCTGTTGCCATTTGTTGCACATAAAAGGTTTTCTCCTTTTTAGGTTATGCAGGTGTCACTATGAAATGAGGCCTTTTTTGCTGAACCAGACACCTTCTGACAGTTTTCTAAAAACTGCCTGGAGATGGGATGTGCAGGTTGCACGACTAAGACTATTGGGGGATTACCATCATTCTACACGGATTGCATTTGTAGAGTTTGTGATGGTGGGTGTGCTCTCCTCATCTGTTGGCCACTTAATAATCCCCACAACAGTGACAGGAGATATTATCTAGAGAAGTTGTACCACATCTTTGGCCCTGTATGCTTGCAGGTCACCTCGAATGGTGTAGGGGTCACTTTACAGTGCTCAAACACATTTGTGTGCTGTCATCATGTTATAATTACCTTCAAAGTGTTCTTGTGGAGTTTTCTCTACAATCTCATAGATATGTCATAGATTCAAGTCTACAGGTCATGGTTTATAGACATATCTATGTATCTGTATGTCTATAAACCATGACATGTAGACTCGTATATAAGTTTGTGGAAGAGGAGGCTTTATGTTGTGTGGTGGGTCTATGGGGTGATTTGCTTTTGTGCCATGGCCCATAAACTCCATCCCCACAACATTTGTGTGTCACTTCATGTAATTTTAGGTATAATGTTGCCCTAAGATGTAGGAGTCATCCGGACAGTCAATAAAGATGTTATTGCATGTTTTGCAGGACTTTGGTAAGCAAATGGATACATCACATTTGTAGGTGTTGCATGTGTGTACAGGGCTAACAATTTTGTAGAGCCAATTTAATGCTCTTTGTAATCCTCAGATAGAGGAACTCAGGAAGAGGTCCATGGATCGACCATAGCCCCAAAGGAACTAGGATGCCTGATGATGTCAGAGGCAGGATGAATGAATCTGGTCAAAGAGTTTCCAACAAGTGTCCCCTTTGGGGTTGTTTTGGAAATGGGATGGCCATTCCACCAAAATTCTATGTTTGTGGCCACATTCACACCCTAGATAATCTGCCTTCTACTAAAGATCCTTTTCAATGTTCGTAAGCATGAAAAGGTAGTTGCAGTCCATTGCCAGTTCACTGCAGACTAGAAAATAGTACAATTGTTCCAACTTGCTGGTAAATAAGGGAATTGGTTTCCCCTCTGAAATATTAATTTGTATTACTCCTTTGCAGGCTGAAAGTGCAATGGCTGCCCTGAATTGCAGTGGGGCTATATTGGGCTCACTTCCAATTAGGTGAGCAAATCTTGGTCAACAAAGGACTCACATTCTTGTGAGGATTTCTATTTCTGTTCTAGATCAACTTTGACAATTGTTTGGATTGGTTTTTGGTTTTTTTCAAGCTTACAGTACTCCTATCTGTTGGCTGTTCAGGGTGAGCCCATCAAAGACACCTGTAAGGCCTCGATCTCCTCGTCCTCCTCTGCATTGATTAATCAGGTGTTCCAGTTACTTGGAACACCTGGTGTCTGTAAGTATATCTAAAGTCTCAGCTGGGTTGTGTGCTTTGCTCACAGATGATGTCCAATGTTGGTGTCATGCCTTCTAGATTTGTCAGTGCTGGAGAGAAGTATAATGTCATAGTGTTTTTGCACATTTTGGGCTGTGTTATGTGCATTTCGATAGAGAGCTATAGAAGGTGGTGCAGAGCTTGTAGAATTACATTTTGTCAAATTTGTGGAAAGGAAAAGTGGGGATAGGTACATTTTCAGTTATGAGTGCTCCTGGGAAGAGAGCTTTGGCTAGACAAACTGAAACTTTTTATCCTCCTCAAATCTCAACTTTTAGGTTGTGTTAGGTGTCATATATATATTCCTTATCAATTTCTATCTGTTGATGGAACTAGAGGGAGAGTTGGGATTGGAGTCAGTCTCCTCTGTGGAGGTTCAACACCGAGTGACAATGCATGTTCATGATTTATTGAGGAAGAAACTCTGGAAAGGACTTTTGTCGTAACCATTCATAATATGGAGGATGCTATTTGGTGCATTTACTGTATTAAAAGCCACGCAGGAGTGTTAGGAACAGGCATTTGCTTATGAGAAGTGTTCCATGGGCTCAAAATAACATTGTCTTAATGACCTTGTAGGCAGGCATTCTGTTTTGTGAAATGCACCATATGCGAGAAATTGGAGTTCATAGTTTCCCACTGTACCAGCAAGACACAGTGCTGGACTGGCCTGCCTCGATCATTACACCTGATAATGTCCTGGCTCCAGGGCATTACACACTGGACCTGAGGACTGCGCTCAGTTCACAGGGTGTAATGCCCTGGCATTACACAACACAAAAAAGAGTAGAGCCAATATGTGCCAATATGATCTGGTGAGCAAACATGAGCATGCAATTGTGTTGTGGTCTCCATTGAATTTCCCCCTGTGGATTTCATTCTCACTCCCTGTTTTTCACCTGCTTCAAGTTGTAACATTGGAGTTCTAATTTGAACAATTTGTTCTCTTGGGTGTGTATATAACACATCACTTGCTCACAATTATTCTCTTGAAACTTGTAAAAGTGGACAAAGGAAAGGATGTCCACATTTTGAAATGGAAACTTCTACTTTAGGGAGCTTTCATAGTTTAAAGTTTTTTTTTTGTTTTTTTTGTTTTTTTTTGTTTTTTGGTGATGGGTCAATCAAAATGGTTTATTGCAAAAAAATTGACATTGGGAAGCATCCATCTAATTAATAAAAATTGCAATAACCTCACAAACTTATAATATCATGAAAGTGCAATAAAATCTATGTGAAAATTATAAAACAATATTTTTGTGCAAAATTCATGAGTTTCTCAATGTAAAAATGGCATTAAAAATATTTATATATAATGTCAAAACATAATATATATGATTTAAATTATAATTTAAACTAAATGTGTATAATTATAATTTTTAAAATATTAAATATGAACATTCATGTATGTCATTTTTTTAATATTTCATTTATTTTAATATTAAATATATTGAATATAGAAAAAATTGTTCCTATTAACTATAAGATAAACTTCATGTGATATTTTGTACAAACCTATGAAAATTGAATTTCATACAAAATTTATACAAGCCTAATAAACTTGAAATTTTTGTGATGAAATATCTGGGTTTAATAACCACATTCACTTCTTCCATCATGACCTCTACAAAGTATTCGCAATGTTGTTTTTCCTCAATTTTATGATATAGTCAAAATGGCAATTATCTCAAGAAAAAAATTCAAATTTTGCTATGTACATGGTATGAAAGTTTCTATTAAAAAAAATCCTTTTACATTCTTGGGACCAGGGAAATGTAAATGGACAAAAAATTAATATCAAGAGTATTATGGATAATGTTTCATGGTCTACTTATTTGGTGCCTATTTGAGGTAGGTTTAGTAGCAAGTCCATTCAACCATGACTACGCAAACCATGATTGGTAAGATTTTGATGGTCCAAACTTAGATTTTCTTAGTAATGGCTTTTGGAAATGGGTTGGACATTTGTTAAACCATGAGCCCAAAAAACCATGATTGATCTACAAACCTTTTGTCATGATTTTTTCTCAAAAGTTTTAAAACATATATATTTAAAATGGTGAGCACGAAATTCATTAAAACATGGGCCAAAAAGGCCATGATCATGGTTTTTCTTTCAAATTTCTCAAGTAGGTGTATTGGCATTAATTAGAAATAAATGGCGATTTTCCTAGTGTAGTAGTAGATTTTTTTGAAATCCTACTTAGTTTTGGCGACCTAATGGACCACATTGTTTAAATTCTAACAACTCTTAATTTTTTTTCTCAAGATATGGCGATTTTATTTTTTTTAATTCTCAAAAATCATTTTGTTGGATTCGCGAGCCTTTTTTTTGCTGCTAGGTGCTGGGTGGCAAAAATTCACCACAAAAAAGACCTTCACCATGATTGGTTGGATTTTTCAACATAATATTTTTAATTTAAAAAATAAGTTCTAGTGACAAGAATTTCAACAAACTAATATATGGGGTCTTTTTCATATGGTCGTCCTGAACATTTCGACATTTAATTGTTTTTCACTTTTCAATTGTAATGTGTTGTTCGAATCAGATTCCATAGTTTAGGTGGTTTGCTTATCGTTGTTTTTTTTTTGTTGTTCTACTTCATTGTTTTTGGGATGAAGAGGAAGGTTTATTGTTGTGGATCATAAAGGTTTGTTGTTGTTAATGAATAGGAGGGGGTGATGGCGGATTGTTGTGAATAGAAATCATGCCATAAGGAAAGTGATAACATATTGTTGTGGCTATTGTTGTTGAAACTTGAAGAATGTGAGTTTTTTGATAAAACATGATTGTTGCTAGTGAAGTTGTTGCTGCAACAAACCCCCTATTTACAAAATGTCATACAATTGATGTTATATAGAAAGCTTGCATTGAATCACATGCAAGGTGATCTAAAATCAAGGGAGAAATTTTGTTCTTTAAATAAAAAAAGATTGTGATTGGGACCCTCTAGAATGAACCTTTGTCCACTCTTTTCTCCATTGTTAGACATATGTGTACTATGTCTAAAAAAAAAAAAAAAATCACCCAAAGGTAAACACATGTCATTTGCATCAAATTGATTTTGTTTTGCATGTAAGTACTCTCCTTGAATCATTCCTTATTTGCAACATGTGAATCCTTGAAATGCAAATTTTCTTAGTTCAAATCCAAACTTTGTAGGCAAATGTAGGTAATTAGAATCTATCCTTATGTTAGATCATTGCAATATTTTAACCTTGTTTTACATGCTAGAGGGATTTTCTTGCTCACTTGCCAAGGTATTTCCCAAACTAACTTCATCCTCCAAATCTTTCATCAAGGATTTTATCATGGCTGTAGGGTTGGGTTCTTGTTCTTCTTCCTTTTACAATTTACTTAAATGTGTTTATCTCTTAGTAAACTTTTTTTCTAAGTTTTTGCAACATGGGGAACACAACCATCCAAATGTGTACCTAAGAAAACAATTGTAAAAGCATTAGATATGTGGTAAAGAAATCATTCAATCAAACTTCAATAATTATATTTCATGGTTGTTGAACACAATTCTTTTCAGTAGACATTGTGTTAGGGTTTCTGTCAAATTCCTATTGGTGTTTGACATTTGTAAATAGGGTTGAGGGTTGGAAAATGCACCATTTTCATGTGCCAAGCATAAGATATGGAAGCAAAATACATGGTTTGATAAGTCCAAAAGTATGCATCATCATTTTCAATTATAAATTTGATTTTGCACAATTGTTATTTTTATGCAACAATCAGATGTTGAATGATGTTTCATGGAGTATTTGATTGCACTTGAGTAACTAATGAATCAAGCACGTTTTGCTGAATGGAGTTCTTGTTGCATATTTAATCCAAACATCCTAAGTAAGGATGAATGTTTTATTACAAAATGTTTCAAAACTAGTTGCCATATTTTCAAGTCCACTTTAATAGTTATGTAAATTTGTTATTTTCCATCCTTGTCTTTGCAACAATGCAGTAAACAACATTTTCAACAAAGAACCACAACAAGAATGCAAAATGTGGCACTTCCTACTAAGGAAGCAACAATTGTGCAACAAAACAAAGGCCCTAAAGGGGTAGTGTTAGCAATGAGATTCAACAATGATGGAAAGTATTGTCTGAGAATAAGTATTAATTAATAGAGACCCTCTCTTGCTCTTAAATAATTATCTACAGGTTTACCAATGGTTATTCTTTCCTCACAAGTTCACACCACAACAAGTTGTCATTTCCAACATTCAACTAAGAACTTAAATTATTGATCAAACCTTCACAAAAATGCACACCTTATTATCTCACCATGTTCCTGCATGTGCCCAACATCATGCTTCAAATTAGTGCCATTAGATGTATAATGGATTTTACAGCAAGGATTCATTTTCACACGTGTACATAATGCAACATATTATACAACACTCCATTAGCCTACACAAATCTTGAAACATGAAGAAACCAATGAAAACATTTGATTATCTACAAAGACCTATCAATTGCATTTATGGATTGGATTTCTTATGTAAAAAGGATTTTACACACCACTACATTGAACACCATCACTTGCACAATTTATGATCAATATTATTAGACTTTATGTTGAATGGTGCAGTAAGATGTTTACTTGTTAGAGTTGGCCTCTTTGAGCCTCTAATGTTGGGGTTCTTCTTGTGTACAACCTACAATAACAAATAGATTATGCATATGAGGAGACCAACAAATAGATTGGGGATCTAAGGTACAATGAGTGCAAGAAACTCATTTGATTTCCCCTCCAACCACCCTATATAACATCCTTTGCAATGTGGTAGGATTTCTTTATTTGGTCCTAACTTCCTTTCTTACCTAAATCCTCCCAAACAAATCTTGAATTATAATGTTTTTCTTTGGTGAATACTTTCAATTTCCAACCCCATGATCACTATCTTTCTTTTAACTTTTCTTCCCCATATGCAATTTGAATTTCTTCAGAAAGTGGGACTTGTATTAGTTTGTGCATGGGAAATGGAGTAGGGAGGAAGCAAGTTTGCAATAGGAACTAGCCTTTACATTTTGAGTGAATACACTAGTAGAAAACCCAGGATTTACGACTAGTGTTTACGACTAGTTTTTAGTCGCAGGCGACATTTTACAACTATTTTGCTGTTAGTCGCATAAGACAAGTCGTAAGCGACAAATAGTCGCAAAAACCAGTTACATCAGCATGACATCACCAAATGGTGGATGGAGCCTAAATGTAATATATACGGTCTTCATCCGATGGTATCTTAATCGTGTGGGTAAGGAGTGGCCATGTTTTTTCCGATTAACTAATGGGTTGTTGCCACATGGCATGATTTCTAGTATTTGGGAAACCATATTGTGATCTTGAATTTTCTAAATCAAATGGCCAAGACATGGCCACGTCTTTTCTATTTGGCTAATCGAAATGTGCCACGTGTCTCAATATG
>Ga0116228_10002976_pt1 | contig 14818 bp, 7 predicted proteins | sample S1TSphfallax_2_FD_89694 | JGI IMG/M metagenome (GOLD analysis project Ga0116228, IMG submission 89694) | Host-associated microbial communities from peat moss isolated from Minnesota, USA - S1T2_Fc - Sphagnum fallax MG | ecosystem: Host-associated > Plants > Peat moss > Unclassified | place: USA...
AATGTTCCATTTTGATATATAGATTTAACATTTTGGCCTCCCATAGGTAAATTGAATTTAAGGTCATAATGCCTATATTGCATTTTGCCACCCACATACAACTTGCATATTTAAATTTTCATGCAAGTATTACATTTCTTTCTCCCTTATATAATGTGGATTATGGTCATAATGTGGATATGGCATTTTGCCGCCACACATAGTGTGCATGTTTCAATTGTCATGCATGTATTGCATTTTCCTTTCCCATATATAATGTGGATTAGGGTCATAATGTGGGTATTACATTTTGCCCCCACATACAATGTGCATGTTTAAATTATTATGCATGTATTGCATTTTCCTTTCCCATGTATAATGCGGATTAAGGTCATAATGCGGGTATTGCATTTTGCCCCCACATACATTATTATGCATGTATTGCATTTTCCTTTCCCATATATAATGTGGATTAAGGTCATAATGTGGGTATTGCATTTTACCCCCACATACAATGTGCATGTTTAAATTATTATGCATGTATTGCATTTTCCTTTCCCATATATAATGTGGATTGGGGTCATAATGTGAGTATTGCATTTTCCCCCCACATATAATGTGCATGTTTAAGTTGTCATGTAGGTATTGCATTTCCTTTTCCCATATATAGTGTGGATTAAGGTTATAACGTGGGTATTGCATTTTTCCCCCACATATAATGTGCATATTTAAATTTTCATGCAAGCATTGCATTTCCCTTTCCCATATATAGTGTAGTTTGTTGACCATAATGTGGGTATTACATTTTGAATATACATAGATAATATGGATTTAAAATAAACTTGTGGGTAAAGCAATTTCAAATTTACAATTATGGCCATAGACTATATCCTATATTTTCCATACTTAACATTTAATCCGTATTATGTGTATGTTTGTATAAGGTTTAAATGAGGGATATACACCAAATACTTTAAACATGTACATTTGCATTAATATCAAATATGACAATTAACATGTAATTGAAGGTATTGCAAATATAAAGTCTTGGACATTGATATTAATTACCATCTTTTCTTATATAATCAGCTCAAGGGGTACTTTCAAACATGTGTTGCATTTCAAAATCTCAATATATTGATATCCAAAACCCAAGGAAGTCACCCTTTAACAACATGGACTTGGTGTGGAGAAAGGATTTTCAACATGGAAGGGCACGTCTAATCAAGGTTGAATGTCATATAACCCACATGCATGGGTTTTAGAATTTTGAAATGGTGAACAAAGCCATGAAAACTTCCTAATAGAATGGAACATTTATAAATGGGCACCCCCACCAAAAAATATAAAAATGCCAAGAATCCAAAACCACCTCAGCCATATTTTGTATGATGTTATATTATTCATTCTTGATATGTGGTTGTTTGTTTAATCTCATATTGTACCCAACCCTAGGTTTTAAATTGATTGCACATTTTGTAGGTATGCATGTGGGTATGGACTAAAAGATAATTGTAGAGACCCAAATCACCATCGATCCATTATATGGGGTTGTTTAAATCAATTCTCGATTAAACAATTGTACACACGACCCAAGGTGGAGGAGATCTTTTACCATCAACCACATACACGGGCCAATGGTGAGCTTATGCATGTCAAACATGACCTTCATTCCATTGCGTGACCATATTTTTTTGCCCTATAAATGTAACAAGCCTTTAAGGATCACATTTGGATTCAATTGAATTTAAATTACACCATCAAGTAAATATATGACACTTGCATAAGGTAATATGGTAAACTAGAATCAATGAAAGAGAAGTGATGATAAAGGACAATTTCATTAAGCAACAAGACATTGTTTACTTGGATTGCAAACACAAGAAATGGAATTGGGAGTTACACAAAAATCTAACCATTTCATTTTGCACATGGACATTTAATCATCCAGATGATGTGTTTTATTTTCAAGATGCAAATGAAGTTAATGGGATTCATGTCCCATTCACAATAAGGTTATAAACCTCATCTCAATTGCAATCCATGGTTTCATTAAGTGATAATGAGGCAATATCAATGGATGCCACCTTTGACACAAATGATGTGAAATTTCACTTGTTCACATTGATGGTGTTTGATGCACATTGCACCAAAGTGCCGGTCACATGGATCATTACAAGCCACCAAACATGCAATGATTTGGTGAAGTGGTTAACTCTTTTTAAAAAAAGTTTATAAGGAAAAACCTTAAGTGGAAACCATCATGTTTCATTGTTGTTGATGTTCCACAAGAGTTATGAACATTGTAGTGAACTTTTTTTTCATTCTACCTTTCTTTAATTTAAAATTTTCATCTCATATTTTCCATTGTAAATAATGTTGTTAATTGAAATACCAATAAATTGGTATTTTATGCATGGTTAGGATGGTGTGGGGTGAGGATTAAATGCCCATTTACCTTTGTGCATGGCATGTTTTAAAGGTTTGGCCTTTACATTCGATGGAAAAAATAAAAAACAATGGAGTGCAACATGCAATATTCAATGACCTTTACACCATCATGCACACATCACAAATTTACAAACTCCATGGGTTCATTCCAAATTAGTGCGAAATTTATTATTGCATAAGTTCGTATTGGTTAAACACATCGTGCATTATTTAAACATGAAAGTCATGTGTACAATTTTTGTGTGTAAACAACATGAATAAACATACAACATATGTGTTTAAACGATACGAATATGCATATGACATTCGTCTCTAAACAATGTGCACAATATCAATGTTCAAACAACATAAATAGATGAATAACATTCATGTGTATTCCACATAAACCTATGAAAAACAAATTTCACGCAATTATTATTGCCAAAACATGACCCATTAAGTTTGTAATGCATGCCCATTGAACCAAGTGAATGCATTGAAGCCTTCAAGGTGTTTCTATGGTATGGTGTACACAAAAAGGAGTCATAATTTGACAATTTTCATTGCAACACATTTTTATTGTGCCTTTCGAGATATATGGAAGATATTTTATGATAGAATTATGTAATTAAAGGTGGATAACATCTTAAACTCTCATTATGTTGTGAAATTAATGCATATTTGAACAATGCAATGGTTGATTGGAGTACATTTCTAATTTGCAAGAGCTTGTCACAAATACTATAACTGAACAAAATGACGAGGAAATACTAATTTTAATGGAAATCTGTTCATGAAATTTCACACACAAAATGACAACCATAATGAGTAATTTTTTTCAAAGACTTTATATTCATATTAAATCATAAATAAATATCTAATAATACATTATGTTATGATGATGTTGATTATCATGATCTTTTTAAGTTATACAATGTTTCCCCATTAAAAATGTATTTGGTACTTGGGCTAACTGTTGTTTTTATCGTTTTACAAAGATAAAATGAAATTTTAAAATAAATGAAAAATGAAAAAATATTATTAAACAAGGTGTTTTAAATCATTTAAAACAAATTATTGGTGTATAATTGCATTTTAAAAAATTGAATCAAAATTGTATATTTATGGTTTATATAATTTTTCTTATTGTTAATGTCCAAATAAATTATATGTGATCTTTAGAATAATTCAATATGAGTTAAATTTTATGTGTGAATACTTTTGATATTATATGTCCTTCCAATTTTGACACAAAATGTGTACACTATACCATGGAAATACACTTCATAATTCGTTGGAAAAACAAGGTCATTGAAAATTTTACCCAACATTTGCCCAATGATTCATGGATTCGGTACTTTTGGACCTATTATTTCCAATTTGGTATGTGACTTAGTTCTCCATCCATTAAATTGTCATTCCATCGTGTTGTGCATATCCGAAAATTTCCGTTCATTGAATTAAGGTACAAATACCAATGATCCACCAGATTCCCATGTGGGTATTATGTAATTTGTTGTAGATTTGTGGATGGTGGGGTTTACCAAGTGCCACATTCAAACCAAAAGACACAAACATCCATTACCATGGGGCATCAAATATGTTAGTTTTCCTTGGAACAAAGGGGTTTCAAAATTAATAGACAGTTAATGTGAAAATTCACAACAACAGTTGCAAATCATTACACACAATTGAAATCAAGAAATGTGGGTTTATCAAAAATAAAATTGTAGAACACATTGTGAAGGTGAATATTGAAAAGGCCACATTGATCCCTCACACCTATGTCACCCATGGGATAGATGATTCAAATGTAACCAACCATGCATGGATGGTATGAAGCCAACAACGTCCAAATATGACATACAAGGTCCCATTTCCTTTCACCAAGTATGTTTGTTGTACATGTGAGTGGGTACTGCATGGAAAGTTGTGCAAACATCAAATTGTTTTTCTTATATGTACCAATTTCATTATAAAAAAAATCATTCAATATTGTGAGACATAATATGGATTTAATTGTGGAGGTTTTACTACCATATTTGCAAACCCTACCTATTTGCACATTTATGACAATGAATTTGATGATGAAAAGGCCAATGAAGATCATTCTTACGAGCCATGGGTTGCTGGCATGTGCAAGTTTATGACATCGAAATGATACCTCCCCCAATGTCAAAGAAAAGAATGATCACAACCAACTTTCAAGTTCATTCATCCCCATGGAAAAAATGTTTGATTGAATAGGTGACATAATGCAAAAAATGATCAATGAAGTTCAAGAAAATGGGGTTTAACACATAGACCACGCCACATCCACTATAAGAAAAATGTCAGTTTGTGACTATAAAACAATTGCAACTAACATTTACAATTAAAATTGTTTTGGTTGCATAAATGAAGTCCCACTCAACACCTAGTCACAAATAATGACTCAACATGATGTCACCAAATGGACCATGGATGATGTATATGGTCAACGTATACATGTTCATCCTTTGACCATCCATATAACATTTGCAAACTTTTTCTTTTTTTTTGGCAACTATTTTTACAACTATCAAATATTTACACGATTTGCCACATATTTTAAATTAATTTGATTTTAAAACATTGATTTTAAATGCTGAAAAAATCCATGCCATCAAATTTCAATGACTTACGATGGTGCCATTTGGCAATACCAAAATCCACCATGTGACATTATGAAGAATTTTGGGTGAATTCTTTTATTATTCAAACATTGATTTTGACCATTCATTTTATATGGTCTTAGATTGTGACATGTGGGGCAATCAAAATATATGATATGGCATATTAATTATGTTTTGAAATTTGTACTTATTCATTTGTTTGAATAAACATGTAAGTACATAGGCCTATGTAGGTAGGTTAGTAGGTAAAAAATTAAATGGGTAAGACAAACCTACCTACCTATGCTACATACCTACATACCTATTTACATAAGTAATTAAAACTTATGTACCTATTTATTAACCTACCTAGGTAGGTGGGTTAAAAAAATAGACATGTAAATTGTGTTATTTCATTTTATGTTTTGTTTTTAGGGTTAAGCTTTCTTAAACTCATCCCAATGGCACATGTTCTTCAATGTGAAAACATGAAAGAAAACACCTTTGTTATATAGTTTTAAAAATAAAAAAACAATAAACATAAGGATTAAATTTTCTAATTGTTCCTTAGTTGCAAATTAAATTGCAACTAAAAACTTTAACCTGTATGTTTATATAATTATATAGTTATTTATTTTGTAAGTATATAACTATATAATTAAATAGGTAAATAGGAAACTAATTAACTAACTAATTAACTAGTTAATTAATTAACTAACCACTAATTAATTACCTACCTACCTACCCATTTACAAACCTACTTATAATTACCTACCATTCTTTATTATTTAATTCTAGAAAGAACGTTCATTTTTACTTCTTTCTTTCTATAAACTAATCAATTAATTCATACTCATAATTCACCAACAATATGTAAATGAAATTCATTAATTAGTTATTATTTTAACTCTAAATTTAATCAAATAATTATTAGTAATAATGTTTTTTGGGGTGAAACACAACCTTTCAAATTTTTGTTATGAAATAAATTAGCAATTGATTGACTCTCTAATATAATTAATTATTAAATAAAAATAAAAACTGAATATTCAATATTAACTATTAAGGTATGAACTTATTAACTTATTTAGTCGATAAATATAATTTAAAAAGATAATCAGTTTTGATAAAATCATTAATTAATATTGACTAAATAATTTATCTCATGAATACTCAATTAACTAATATTTATTAACCAAAACTCTTTATTAGTAAAATTGAACTATCAGAAAATTCATTAGATACTAATTAAATATTAATTAATTAATTAATTGAAGAGTCAATTACTTTTATTAAAATTTTAACTGATTAGTAAACATTAGCTATTAATTCTGAATTTATGAACTAAATTGGAAATCAATTTAATTACTCATTAATAATAACCAGATAATTGAGTTTCTGAAATTTTAACTTATACTTTTATAAGCTGCACAACCATTAATTAAGTAATACTTATTATTTGTTGGCCATAATTCTTGATTAGTAAATACTAATTGAAGTATTGATTAACTTTTAATAAATTCTAAACTGATTATTAAAGATTAATTATTAATTCTGAACTTATGAACTAAATAGGTAATCAATTTAATTGATCATTAATAATAATAGATAATTGGACTTTTGAGATTTTAATTAATATCTTATCAGGTACATAACTATTAATCGACTAATACTTATTGTCTACTTACCATAACTTTGGATTAGTAAATATGAATTATGATATAATAAACTGAATATTAATTGAAGTACTAATTGAAGTTTTAATTCAGTTTTAGTAAATTTTAAACTAATTAGTAAACATTAATTACTAATCATAAACTTATGATTGAATAGGAAATCTATTTAATTAATCAATATTAGCAACTAAATAAGTGAATTTATGAGAATTTAAAATTTAAAATTTTCTATTTACCACAACTTTTGATTGGTAAATATTAATGATCGGGTAATTAAATAAAACATACTGAATTAATAATTAACTTATTCATTAATTATTTACAATTTATAGCTTGATTGATAGCTTGAAATGACAAAATTATGAAATAATTCAGTAAATATTGAATAAATTCAATCAAGTCATTTGTTAATTATTATTTCATACTTCTCATTGTATTCAATTATATTTTATTATTAATTGATCAATAATTATTAGTTGATTAATAAGTGTGTGTGTGTGTGTGTGTGTGTGTGTGTATAGCTCATAAAAATAACTATTATTCCATATTTTACAATATTTAATCAATTTGCTAATATTAATATTTTATGAATAATGAATATTGGTGTGACATGAAGATTATGCCACCTTAATATAACCCCACCATTAAAATAAACATGGTATATTTTAAAACAAACCATAATATAAAATCACAAAGAAATTATTTATTTTAATATGTTGATAATATGAAATAACATACAATAATATGTGTTGAATAAAGGCTAAATATATTTAAACGTGTTAAATAGGTTTTAATACATGTTTCATGTACCTTGATTATAGGTTAAATATATTATTAATGTAGTCCAAAACACTTTAGTGTACATAAAAGGTTTATTATTGCATGAAAATTTGAAGTCAATATGGAAGGATGTACAATCTAGTGGTGGCACCATAGTTGCAAAAATAATAAGAAAAATAAAAAGATGGTTACTAGTTGTAAAATTATAAAATATAGTTGCAAATGATGGATAGTCCCATGTAGTCATAAATTGAATCATTACAAAATACAAGATTTCTCGTAGTGATCATTGTTGCATGTGATTGCAACAAATGTATGAAGTATTTGCCTTTCCAATGTAAATGAAGTCATGCATCATGACATGATCTTTTACTGCATCAATGATGCACTTGGCAATCCGATGCACCGAATGAAGGATTGGCCATGAGACAATGTTAGAACATCGAAATATCCACATAAAGAGGGTTCATGAGTTAAAAAAGACAATACAAAACCACTTATATTTATCCCCCATATTAAATTTCCATTATTTAAATGTAATTGATATTAAAATTGTGTCAAAGATTATATTATTTATATATTAATGTTTTCATTTTGTATCATCGAACATATAAGGTTTGAAGGTTAATCCTACATTCACAATTTGAATTTTGATTGCTAAGGTTATATTGCACATATCTTCTATAATTGTTAAACAAGAACATATAACTAAAATGTCGTATGAAGATGGGTATTGCATACTTGCATCATGTCGAACATTTACCACCCTCTACGTTACAAGTATTGTAGGTTGGTTGTACAATAACCTCCAATTGAATATGTGGGTAATGTTTACCCATCTTGTCTCTTATGGCATTTAAGGTCTTATATGCATGTATTGCAAGGGATTAGGGTATAATATAATTAAAGGTTAATTGGCACTAATACAAGTATTGCATATAATCTCATATATTTCATGGTCACAATTATTTATTAATTCATTAGATGAAAGTATTGTGAATACCCTAGTCTTTCCAATGGGGAATTTAACCACTTGATGCAAGTATTGTTGTACCTTTCATCATCATAATAATGATTTACTCTAATGGATGTAAGTAGTGAACATGGGCTATATTGGGGGTTTCAATTTTAGGTTTGACAAATATGGTCATGTTCATAGCAAGGCAATGCATGTATAGGTAAAGGTAATGCACTTTGAAATGTAGGATATAATTTAAGGTTGAAGATGTGAGTATTGTTTTTTAGTAATGAAAACAAGTTGTGATTAGAAATGGGTTTAATAATATGACATATCTAGCCTTCTAATGAGGGTCCTTGCATTCTATCCTTTTGCCATAACATTGAGTATTTCAATAAATGTGTTATTGTGTTGACTTAAAAATCACCCATGTTATACTTTAATAATTATTGAATTATATATATATTTCCATGTTGTAATTGAAAATGCAAACATAAATGAAACTCAATCCAAAATGTAGGCTACTATTTGTTTATTAACATTAAATCCAAAAATATTGCTACAATTTAATACTAAAATGTTATAAATAATGTATATTGAATTTTTTTAAATTATTTTTTATTGATTCATTATTTGTATAAATGTAATTCAACAATATAATACAATTAAGAGTTAGGGTTAAAGATTTAAAATTAATTTTTTCATAATGTTTTTAATGTCAAAATCGTCAAAGTAAGGGTATGAAAAGGTGCAAACCAAGAATGCAACTTGGGAGTCACATTCACATTCTTTGGAATGTGGGAGAATGTAAAGGTATGAACCTACACACTTTGGAAGTTGAAATCCCAAATAACTTTTGAATTTTCAAATAACGGTTTGAAGGGTCAAAACTCATTCAATTTAAGACTTTCTTATACCACTCAAAATTTCTTAAGACGTAGATGTTTAAACTGAGCTTGCATGATTTATTTGAATATTTACAACACAAGTTATGGCCAAAAGAAGGGTCAAGAGTTAAAGTGTTAATTTGATTTTCAACCACTAAAAATCGATAATCGCCCTAAATTATGTGCGTGCAAGAGGCGTGCCACATATCGTTGAAAAGCTCTCGACAAGGGCTACAAATTTGCTTTAGACCTCATTTCAATATTTTGTTTGCATAAAAAATTATGGGCATCCAAAGTGATAGGAGTCCCAATTTTGGGAATTTCAAGATTCCCAACTTGGGAGTTTTGGGAAAAAAACGTCATTTATGTGTAACCCCCATGATGAATCATAAAGAATACTATAAGGGGGAAGGTGGTGGCTTCCCCCAAGTCTAGGCCTTGGTGAGTCTTGTGAGTCCATGTATGCATGTGGTTCATCCGTGCACCAAAATTGTTTTAGTTATGCACTAATTAACTTGTTATTTAGTTTGTGCATATTAATATGAATTATTGACACACTTGTCATTTGTTATAGTCCCCATCCCGGAGCTTTAGCATGCCCTTCTTATTTCAAAAATGTTGTGAATTAACATGCCCCAACTCCTTTTTCTGTTGTTTTCGCATTGGGATTCGCATTTAAGTTTTTTAAAGTGTTTGAAAGTGGGTCAAAAATATTTTATATTTTTATTCTACTATTGTTATTAATGTGAATAAAATTTAAATTTAAATTCTATGATATTTTAATACATTGAATCAATATTAATACAATGCAAATGTAAAGTTTGTTCAAAAACATTTGTGGAAAAAATTCACCATTTTGCAATATGGTCAAAGGAACCATTTGGAATTTTTTTAAAAATAAGAAATAAAGAGTTTAAGGATTTTTTTTACAAAATTGAATGTAAAATTTATGAATAATATTATTTACATTTTTAATATAAAATCTCAATATTTTTATGGTTTAAAGAAATAGTATAATATTATTTAAATATTGAATAAAATATTTAAAATGATGTGAAATTTATTGTGTTATTTATTTGAATTTTATTTTAATAAAATTCAATATTACCTTTAAATAATGCAATTTAAAAAAAAGGTGATTGTTATTTAAATCAAAACCTTTTTTTTTTTAAATCCATTTTTTCATGTTGCACTAAAAGTGGTGATCAACTAAAAGAAAATTTAGTCAAATCTACAAATCCCATACCATGTTGGCCAACCATTAATATGAGTTAAACATGGAAATTTTATAAATGTGGGTTTTTTAAAAATAAGATGCAAATAATTCTTTGAAGGGCCACTTATGGATGACTATCAAGAGTTTAGGTGTGCCCATATATTTTAAATTGAGGAGTGACACTTATACTAGTCTCTTGATTATGTTTTCATCATTAGGGGAATTGTGGCCCCAAGTGGTGTAATGGTTACTCCCAACATTAGTTTAGCAAATGAAAGTGGAAATGGTAGAACTACCAGAGGTGATGGTGCAAAGGAATTCATTAGTACACATGGTCCATTGTTCGCATTCAATCTAATTATGGATTTTTTTCATGAGTTGTGGCATAATTACCAAGGGGTTAAGACTGAAAAGTTGTGTTGTTTGCAAGATTTCTTATGTAAGCCCCATGAGAGCTTACAAAAGGCCTATGCATGGATGCATAGGTTGATCATGGTTACATGAGGTGTTACAAAAGCCCAAACAAACCAATTTTGATATGGGATCCTCAACAAAAAGCTCAAGTGTTAAGTGCTAGATGTCATGTTATTATACCCTGCCCAACCCACTTTGGCAAGTGTGTTCCAATTATCAAAAAGAATTAAGATGAACATGGTAAAGGAATGGATGGTCATATTAGGGTTGAATAAGGAAAACCAAAAGAATTGTCCAACACCATCTAATCAACAATCACAAAATTAACCAACCACAGTTGAACCGCCCAAGGCCAAAGGGGACCAAACCAGATTTAAGTGGTGGTTCCACATTCTATTCAACAAAACAAAATGGAGAACACAAGTGTTAAAGGTGCAAGGGACCTCATTAAAAAAAGGATTGTCCCAATCCACATCACGTCGTGCAACCTCCAACCCTAACCCCAACCAACCATGTTTCAATTATAATGTTTTTGGGCATGATGTTGATCAATGTTTCACACTTCGTCCAAAATTATGGTAGGGCTAGTCACAAAACACCAATGCTAATAAAGGCCAAGTTTTGGGAAAAGTTAAAAGGGGAAAGGTGTGGCCAACAAGGGGTATGCCACTAAACTAACTTAGGGCCATCCCAACACCATGGAGGCTAGATTTGCATAATTGGAGGCCCTAATCACAAGCATGGTGGCCTAGGTGAAATCCAATACATTTAGTTTAAGGTAGGCCAAGGATTGGGAAAATGGATAATCATATAGTTCAGATGTTGATGTAGGATTTTTTTGCAAGACTAATTTTGTAAGATCAATGGCACCAAATGAAGCAATGCCAGATATGTTAGCAAATCATGGTCATGGGTAACAAATGATGGAAACCATGTTGTGGTTTTAAATCCTAGTGAAATAATTTCAACAATTGCACCATTGACAAGGGCTAATGTTGGTGTGTTAAAACCACAAGGTGCTAATGAAAAATTGGATCCTCAACATGGTGAGCTTTAATGCCAAATGTGGTTCCCATAATCAATTGTGTTGACTAACATTGTTCCCAATCCCATGGGAGCGTCAACTTTTAATGAGGGGCAAAGAGGGTGCCTAGTTATATTTCTAAGCCTAAGGACCCAAAAGTTTATTAGGGGTAACCAAAATGGTGTGCCAAACACCATTATTTTCTACTGATACATTGGCCATTTCAAACATTCAACCAATAATAATGTTTCATTTGGCGACCACATTATGTGAGAGTGCCCCAAGAACACTAGATGTGGTGGTTAGGTTGAAAAACACTTATGTACCTCCTATAGTCCCCCATCCAAATTTTGACGCCAATCTCCTAAAGATGTCCAAGATTCAACTTTAATCTTGGCATGCGATTGTGGCCAAACTGCATGACCTTCCAGCAAGGCCATCCATTGATTAAACTAATGTTATTCATGGTGTGGTCGTGGTGCATAATGAAGAAGAATTTTTTCAATTAAAGGGGGCATTGGCATGTTGGTATTAGCTCCACAAGGTGTCATTTGATTTTGGTGTTCAATCATTGATATTGGGCAAAGTTGTTATTCAATGTTTTGATTTGACTAATGTCGATCTTGAACCATGCCCATATCAAATTTTAACATCCAAAGGTGGGTTAGAAAAGGCACAAGGGTTAACCAAGAAAGAGATCATGATATAGATTAATCCCAATAAACCCATAGACTGCACTACAATGCATGCTCAAGCAATAGTCACACATGCTATGTCTTATGATGTATTGGTTGGAAGTGTGGTTTTATATCCCTTGGGGGTTACCATTGACTTTTGAAAAGAAATTGCACACTACCGTCTAGGTTAGCAGATAGGAACTAACCATAAGGTTTCATTGCCTATGAGATTCATTGGGGGGCAAGCAAGAAAATACAACAAATCACTTATGTTGGCTAGATTTTCAAGCCTTCCATATGGGTGTGAATTATTTGAAGGTAACATCCATGACTAGAATGCACTTCCAATTAGTGAATTGACAAAGTTAGAACCAGATGGGATGCCAATCATTCTAGTTTCTCCATTAAATCCCAAGTGACCACGGGACATGTTGACTAAATTCCAAGCATTAGCTAGTCATTACATTTATCAAGCTTGGCACATTTTGTTGTCACCAAACCCATAATCATTTTGTGGATGTTGGTAATGGGCCTTTAGGTGTGAACCCATTGCATACAAAGGTTATTCATAAGGATATTCCCAATGATGAAATATGCACCTACTTGAGTTGTTTACGAGCACTTATTTTAAATTAATTATAATTTTATAGTATGGCATCTTAATTCGTGGATACCATTATGTGGAAAAGGATCCACAAGCCAAACAAGTCTCCATGTAACATGTTATGATGTTATTTCAGCAAAAATATTTCAATTTGTTACCAACATCGACCACATAGGGTTACTAACGTTCTTTATCAAATAACACCACATTATTGGGGGTGCTAGATTTGGCTAGAATTAGGCCAATTGACTTGATCATTTTTGGATGGCCGTGCCTAAGGTTCATATGTAGGTGTGGGTCAAGGACTTTTAGATCCCAAGTCAGGTTTATTATGAAAGTTGATTTGTGTTGTGTAATATTTGTAGTAGACACAAATGCACCAATGTGAATACTTGTTGGAAATTGTCCCACCATCAAGAGGGATTCTCGGCCCATTGTTTTGGTTGGATGGTAATAAATCAAAGCTTGGATTGCTAAACTAATCCAAGTGGATGTTATTGTAGTTAGTTCATGAACCCATTAGTTTTGATGGTTGTAATCTAACCTAGCACCACCAAAGGTGATCGAATGAACATATTAGCTCATTTGTAAGTCACCCATATGGAAGATAGCTTATTCATGAACGTGAAGGCACTTGGAGCTTTGAGTTTGGAATTTAAAACTTAACATGATTTTAATCCAACTATATGGATGAATGATTTAATGTGGATGGATGTCATTTTTGTATGGATGGATTTCATTTATGAATTGGATTAAATAAATAAATCATTGGATGAAATTCATCCATGATTGGAATATAAATAATTTTAAAATATTTATCCATCCTCATTTATTATCCAAATATTAATATTTCAAACTTATAATGTCATCTAATAATGATGGAAAATGAAATTGTGATAGTAGGGGAAAATATGATGATGGAACCAAAATGATTTTTTAAATTTTGTTTAAGAAATCATTTTCATGAACAATGTTAAGCAATTCAAAAAAATATTGTCGTGGAATGAATGTCGCCCCCCTTTCCACCTAATTGTTGTCAACAACAGTATATATTTATTTCTTGAAAAACTAAGGTTCCTTGAAAGTAAATAAATATTAACAAAACCCATTGTCATCTATGATAGTAGGTTGTTTGAAGAAAACTAATTAAGGTGCCTAAAACTATATTTTATTTATTTCAAAAACCCATTATTATTAATGAGATTACATAGTTTTAAAATATTTAAAACATTCAAAACCCATTGTTGTCAACAACATTGGTAAACTTTGAAAAAAGTTATGGCACACTCGATGAAAAATGAAACAAAACCCCCATTGTTGTTAATGATGATTATAAATAAGTTTGAAATAAGTTATGGGACCTTTAAAGGAGTGGGAGAAAAAACCCACTATTGTCATCGACACTAGGTCAATATGCCCCAACAAAAAAAAAAAAAAAAACCCTTATTTAATTTTTTTTTAAAAAACAATAAAAATTGGGTGAATTTTAAAATAATTATTATAATATAATTAAAAATTTTAAAAAAAATTAAAATTTTAA
>Ga0116228_10002978_pt1 | contig 14815 bp, 11 predicted proteins | sample S1TSphfallax_2_FD_89694 | JGI IMG/M metagenome (GOLD analysis project Ga0116228, IMG submission 89694) | Host-associated microbial communities from peat moss isolated from Minnesota, USA - S1T2_Fc - Sphagnum fallax MG | ecosystem: Host-associated > Plants > Peat moss > Unclassified | place...
AAAAAACAACATGTGTGTAGGTTTCATTTTCCATTACCTCCACTTCATAACTCACAAATACTAATATGATTATTAAATTAAATAATTACAATTAAAACCATAATCTATTTTTAACAAGTTAAATGAAATGGACATGGGACAAGATGTGTCATTTAGTGATTTTTTAAACAAAATGCAAATGGATGAAAAAACTTACATATTAGAATTGAGATCTAGATTACAAAAGCATACAATATTATTAAAATGAAATCCAATAGACATACATACAAATTCATATGGAAAATTTGTCGACAAATTTTGGTAAGCAAACACCAATGCACAATTCATATTAGATCCATATGTTGTAGCAAGTTATTGTACATCTTATTTAACTAAAGTAAATAAAAATATTACTCGAGAATTATAACCATACTTGAAAAATGTAAAGTAGAAAAAACAAAACTTCTCAACAAATTTGACAAATGGGAAATGTTTTTTGAATGCCCAACAAATGTTTCCACAATTAATTATTTATTTGATGCTTTCATTACTATTGCATCACACATCAAGATCATTTCAATTCATGAATACATCCCTAGAAGATGAAAAAACTTTTATTTTGAAATCTTTTTATATGTTGAAAACATTATCACCGACTGCCACAAATATTCAATGTCCATTAGTTAACAATCAATACATCAATCGACCTATTTCATTGTATAATTTTTTTTTTTCTGAATTTGTTGGATAATATGATGTTAGAATTTTTTTTAAATTAAAAAAATTAAAAATCATTCGTTGTGTTAACTTCAATAAACATAAGGATCCTGAAAACCACTATAGATAATTATTACTTTTATTCTCACCCTTTATAACAAATGCAATTTCCCAAAAACAAACCTATTCAACTTAGCATTATGTTTATGAAGTAATTAAAATGTCCATTCAAAGAGTTCGAAACAAGTTCGTGACTACATTTAATACCTCTACTACAAACATTCCAAACATTCATTGGGACCAAATACAAGATACATCTAACAAAAATGCTCTTGAAAACAATAACAAAATATGGATGGAAATCTTTCCAGATCAAGATGATAATAACTATTTAGAAACAAATACAAAATTTGTATCAAATATTACCAAACCAAACCTTCATGGTGTAAAATAATATGACATATCTTTAAAATTCCACGTGAATCCAAAAACAAATAACTCCAACCAATTTTTAGTCGATTCACTACAACTAATGAAAGATGAAATTCATTCATATTTAATATTTTCAATCAGGTTTGTTTTTTAAATGAAAAACAACATAAATTTTGGATGAATGAATTTCATCTTTCATTACAACTAATGAAAGATGAAATTCATTCATATTCAATATTTTCAATCAGGTTTGTTCCTTAAATGAAGAACAACATAAAATTTGGATGACATTTTTGTATGAAAAATGAATGAATCCAAATGAACCCCTATCCATATTTTAAAAAGGTGGTGCGAGAATAAGAAAAAAATTTACATTAATGGTAATCATTATAGGTTTTCTTCAATTTTACTTCGAACAAAATAGGGATTTAGATCCATCAAAACAAATTGTTTTAAAGATGGTTTACATAGGAAAAACTACATATAATATTGGTGGATCAACTATACATTCAAGATTAACCATTTTGTTGAACAAGTCAATCAATGATTTTAAACCACTTGGTGATGAAAAAATGATGTTTTAATAAAATGATATACCCAATTAAAACTATTGGTATTGGATGAAATATCATTAATAGGTAGACGAATGTTTTCATTCATTGATAAAAGGCCTACGCATAATAAAATGTAACCACAACAATTTTTTTGGAAACTTGGATGTTTTGATAACTGACAATTTTCATCAAATGCCGCCAAATTGTGATTCATGGGTATTTCATTCGATAAATGATGGACTTGATTATATAAATACCAATTTTTAGCAAGACAAAATAAAATGTTATGAGTTGTATCATGTTATGTGTCAACAAGATGAATAATTCATTGAAATACTTAATAAATCTAAAAAAGCTTGTCAAACACAAGAAGATATTAATATCATTAACAAAATATGTTTAAGCCTCCACCATTTATTCCAAAATTCCCCCATCTTTTTTATACAAATCAAACAACTCAAAAACACAATGATAAAATATTTGAACAAACAACATGTTCAATATATTGTTTCCAAGCAAAATATAATAGGCATGACATGTGTCCATTTTGTTTCACATTATCAAAAGTTATTATGTCCAAGACTGTTAGGTTACATTATGAACTCCATTTAAAACCAAATATGTTAATAAAATTATGTGCACAAAATTATTGCATTGAAGATGGATTTGTTAATGGTGCTGAAGGAATTTAAAAAACTACAACATAATCAAATTTAACATTTGAAATTTGGATTGAATTTTCAAATTTTCGAATTGGACAATATACAAGAACAATAAACAAAATCCTTTATGAAAAGTATCCCAAAATTCAAATTAATTGGACTCCTATCATAACAAACTATAAGAAGTACAAGTTGGTCATAATTGTAATCATTTATTCACACGTATACAATTCCCAATTCAACTGGTAATGACAAGAACAATACATCATGCTCAAGGCTTATCAATGGACAATTTAACATTTGATCCTCATGGTTTATCTAGACACAATTTAACATACACAACACTATCTAAGATACACACGAAAGAAAACTTTTATTTGCTTATTGGACTCCAACAAAAAAAAATCAATGTTGATGTGATGGTAAAAGAAGAAACAAAAAAGACTTAAAACAAATGTAAAATACAAACTATGATTACTAATTTTGAAAACATTTCAAACTTCTTATTTAATTATTCAATCTCTAAACATTCACTCTCTTAATCAACATTACCATGATGTAAATAGCTTATCTTAATTTACAAGCATCACATGTATTATGCCTCAATGAAACACAAATAAACAATATGGAAACTAAATGTATTGTGAAATTAATAAATCACAAGTTTTCAATTTTGTCATGTTACGATGGCCATGGGACTATTATGCTTTATGATAAAAATACACATTAAATGGACGTGAAACACATACAAAAAATGGAACTGAAGTCATTGCAACAACTTTCAATTTTAACACAAGAAAAGTAATTCATGTTGTTATTTACAAACCCCCCACAATACATATTGCAATTTTTCTTCAATTATTATAATGGTTTTATGTGAAAGCTGCATGTCATTGCCCTACAATATTCATAGGTGATTTTAATGTGGACATGTTAGAAAACACTTCATCATAAAAAAATTTAAAAGATTATATGCAACAATGTAAATTTATTCTAACATTTTTGGAAAGCATAATGATTCATATTCACGATTAGATCATATATGGAATAATTCCATTTTAACAGCATGTCAATTAGTACAAAAGCTTATTGGCATGATCATAAATTGATACATTTCATGTTCAAACTACCACACAATGTGTCTTGATTTTGTTTTCCTAACAAAAATGCATAAAATCTTATAAAAACTTGAAATTTGAAACATCCTTATAATCATTCAAAAATGAAAGAACATTAAAACAATTAGTTTTCTTTCAATCCATTTTCTTTCATCCAAATTTCAAATTTTAATTTGTACTAAATTTTATTTTCATTACACATTAATCCATTTGAATAAAAACGTGCGAAATACCAACAATATTTTTAAATATATATATCACATAATCAAACACATTATGGTTATATCTTGTTAATATTTGAGTAAACCCTTCTCATGAAATTCACATAAAAATCAACCATTTCAAATATATATATTACAATGAAACAAAACATGCACAAAAAATAGTTAAGAAAAATAAAATCATATACATATGTTTTATGCTTATAATTATCATCTACAGTTCTTGTCAACTATTTTACCTTTCATTAGTCTAAAACGTATGATTATATGATATCTTCACATGGATACCTCAACAACAAATGATAAATTGAATGTCACATTTTATTGAAAATAGACATTGTTTGCAGCAATACAAACACAACAACACCCTAAAAAATATTGAATGAAACAATTCCAAACACCTTATTCAATCACAAAACACAAATGGAAAACACTCCATGCTTGAAACCTTTAGTGCTTTAGATTCAATGTTTAATACCATTTAAAAATAGTGCAAGAATCACAAATAATGTTTAAAATAAAGGTCTATAATTCAAGATTGAAAACAAAGTCACTTAACAATAGGTGTGAATGCACCTTTAGTGACCCAAGAAATGGCCCAAAAAAATGTGAGATTTGAAATCAGAGATCCTGATTGAGTCTAAGCATGGGATAGTTCTAATATTTAGAAAGAATGTAAATGGATTTTAGGATTTTACCATGGTACCAAGGGGAGTGCTGGTTCACCCAAGGCTGTGGGGCCAAATACATTTTTGCAATTTAGAGCAAGAGAGAGTGATAGGAATCTGTAAGATCCCTCCCACCTTAAAGGAATAGGCATTAAATGGCTCCTCTTTTCAAGGACGGATATTCTCATATATTTAAGTTAACTCTCCACATAGAATAGCAATTTTTTGGGGAGTCTTCAACTTGCACATAATTGCACTGACAAAGCACCTACCCAATCCACTATCAAGCCTTCAAGGATACCCTCTTGCAGGGTGTATGGCAAGGCACAAGGTATATGACAAACAGGAGCGATTTTGAAAGTAGTCAATTTAGATTACTTATGTTTATTGAAGAACTAGGCGGGATGGGTTGATATTTAACAATGCCCTAGATTCAAACCAACGGACCGGTTTTGAGGTAGTTATGGCCCTAAGAGCTAGCCCTCTATCAATATTTAGCGCATACAGTCTGCACTGTTTTGTTTAGTTTCGCCGCCATCTCCACCCATGAACCTGAAAAGATGGACTGTACATAGTAAGATACTATTTAAGTCTCACCACCTAGGCCAATCATTGTAGTTCGCGAATGACAAACATTTATTTATTGCTTAGAAACAGTCGTTCCTGCTACTGGTGATCTAGGAGGTGCACATTTCCAGGCCCCAACCAGTTTCACAGTGTTTTTCTGCAAATATTCATACAAAAAGTACTGTACACGGGCATTTTACTCTGACCACTAAGCTATTCACAGTTCACCGTCACAGGCTTTCTCTCTCTCCCTTCTTCCGCACGAATTCCTCGCGTTGCTTAGGAACTGTGCCCTTGCCGCCCATGTTTTTGCAGTTGCATAGATTTCAGGACATATCTTCCCGAGTTGAGCATTTTTTTCTCGGTTTCGAAGTTTGAAGTATCTCTTTTTCTTTCGGATATATATATATTTTTTTTGGGGCTTAGGTTTTTATGTACATGCAGTGCAACCAGGGAGTGGGTTGTTCTTGTTGATTTAAAGCTGATTTTCTTTCAGGATTTCTTGCCGGAGCTGAAAAACTCACCCAGAAGCAGCAGTACCTCCTCTTTCTCTTTTCAAAGAAATGAAAATTGCAAAGTGCAGCAAAGAGAGCGAGAGAGAGAGAGAGAGCTAGTTTGGCGGTGGCGTTGACGAAAAGGGATCATGGCGCAGAAGAAAAAGATTAAGATTAATAATAGACCTCGTCAGAAGGTATTTCGGCTTTGCAAACTTTTTTTTTTACCGTTTTCTCTCTCTCTGTGTATTCTTGTTACATTAAAATTGAGAATTGCGTGTGCAAATTGTGAGTCTTTTTTTGTTCAGTTTTGTTATTGCAAGCTACAGCGGATGATGAAGTGAGTGTTCTGAAGTTCCAGCAAAAAAAAGTGTATGCATGTCCACATTAGAGGATATTGTTTTCAGTTTCTCTCTTCCCCTCTTCTTAAGGCAGCAAACTGATTGCTATCTTGAATGTTAGCAGGAAAAGAAGGTCGTGGATATAGCCAATTTGAATGAGCAGTTGGATTTATTAGGTCTCAAAGTACGCTCTGTTACTGCAGATGGCAACTGTTTTTTCAGGTGAGTCTCCTCTATGCATCATCGAACCCTAGTTGGCCCTAGGTTTTTTTTAGGGTTTTGCATACCTTAGAGCCATCATCATAAAAAGGTAAGAAACTAACAGAATTGTTGGAAGAAGAAATAAGCCAGATTGCTGACTTCATTGCACTACAGAATATACCTAAGCAGATCAATTCTCTACAAAGTCAAGCCTTAGGTCAGACACGTAGTTTTTTTTTTCCCCTAGGTTTGTGTTTCTGGACAGGATTCTTATCCATGAAACAGAAGGTAAAAAAACCCTGCCTTGTCTTATATAGAGCAATGAAATCATCGAGAGAGTGATCGAAGAGTGCAGTGTTTGATGAGCCCATGGGTGTGAGTGCCACTGAGCAGAGCTATTGCAGATCAGCTAGACGGACAAGAGGAGCAGCATGCCACATATCGGCAATCGGTTGTTGATTATGTACAGGTATATTATTGCATACCTGGTTGGTTGATTTAATTTCTGCAATGCTCTTGTAGCAGGCAGGCAGTCAACGAAGTTGCTGTAACCCTGTGACTAAAAGTGATAATGTACAAAGGGAACTGTGTGTTCCAGAGACCCATTTGACTCCATTGTCCAATTATCTTATGGATTCACCATATGCAGGAGCATCGAGAGGAATTTGAGCCTTTTGTAGAGGATGAGGTGCCCTTTGAGGAGTATTGCAGTACCATGCGTGAGGATGGTACATGGGCAGGCAACATGGAGCTTCAAGCAACATCTCTAGTAACAGGTTGCAACATTTGTATACATCAGGTACAAAGCCATGCTCTTTGCTTTGCAGCAGAAGGTTTTGTGGAAGACAACTAGTGGATGCTGGGAGTTGTTGTAGCTACTTATTGGAACTTCTGCATGAATATACCTGCAGCTCAAGACCCCCAGGTGGCACATTCGAAACTTCGAAAGTGCTGATGCTTGTACACTGCATCTGTGAGTTCTAATGCACTTGGATCTGTGAATTGGTCTTTTCAGAGAGTTGTTAAAGAGGATTGATATGTATGGCACATAGTGAAGAACCACATGTTCAAATTGTCTCATTTCATTGGTTAGCAATAGCAGTCAATTCTGGATGGAAACTCGTATAATTTGAGACACAGAGATAGTCTTAAGAAGCTGTTAAGAAGATCTTGGACATAGCTGCATACATTGCCTTGACAGTGTTCATGGATTTTGAGATGGGTTTATATAGACTTATGAGAGATGTGGTTGGAATGCAGATCCTATCATGATGGAGAGCACTACAATAGTGTTCGCAGACTTGATGATGATGGAGGAGGCCGTGCAAAACCCATCACCATTGAGGTAAGGAGTTTGTATTGATTTAATCTTGAAACATTTTCAGAAGCTGGAACTTGAGAGGCCCTGCTCACTTTGGAGGATGCTTGTCAAAGATTATGTGCATCTTGGCACAAGCCTACTAGACCATCTTTCTCAAGGAGTCATATGTGTACTTGTTGTGTCCTTGATTGAAGGTGGATGCCAGGCCTTCCACTAAGCCACCACCAGCCAAGGACAAGATGAACCACAGACATCAGATTGTAAAGATTGTGATGGATGGCACTGGTTGCAAAAGTGTGGACAGAGTGCAGGAAGTGAGTCTCTTGTTTCCTGGTCAGTAGTCATTTGTGGGGATCTTTCTTGGAGTAGGAAAGAAGCAATCTACACTGGAATTGTGCACTAGTAGCATTGTAATGGAAGACTGTTTGGCCTGTTCTATGGAAGTTTGAAGGAGCTGTTTGTGGGGTAGAACCACAAGATGTGGAAGATGGGGATAAGACAAAATTCAATAGGACCATTGTGGACAGTGGAGGCTGGTTTCAATACTGGCATTGACATTACTGATGGGAGCTGTCACATCCTTTCATGGTAGCATTGATCTGTTTGGGACTATTGTCTTCACATCCAGTTCAAGAAGTGGAATATGTAATATAATCAGGGGCCTGGAGGTGTTTACTTCACTGCATCAAAACTGTATGTTGGCATCGCCAAAATGTTCCCAGGAGGAGTGAATGGGTACTTCAGACAGTAGTGTGGAGACAATTGGCAAGATGAGTTCTGATTGGGTATTATTGCTGTGGGGAGAGAATATGGACAGGTTTTGCATGATGTTCATGGTGACACAGATGCAGCAATAGAGTTTCTGATAGCAGAGCAAGCCAGTGTTGGTGATGTTAGTCCTGCTTGCTCATGTGAGAGGATTGCCCACTCTCCAGAGGGCAGCGGTATTATTTTCCCCTTCCTGCAAGGTTCAGTTGTTGCCAACTCACCACAATTTACAACATGAGATTGAGCAAAATGTAGACCACTTAAGTCCAAAGTCAGTGTTGAGCTTATCTTTACTATACACAATTTACATTGAGATTGAGCATTCCTTGTTTTGGACATCATGCTACTTAAGGATTATAAGAGACGGTCTGGTCATTGGGAACAGGTGAAACTCACCACAACAGGTCATGTAGAATACACTGCGATGATCCTGAGCCATCAACATCACAAGATTCTTGCCTTCTCACTAAAACTGAAGAAAGGTCTGCCTCTCATGCAGCTGGTCAGACCAACAGTACCACCCTGCCACTTCAGGTATGCTGCTTCTTGTCTTTGACATCATATTGTGGGGTGGAAACTTGGAAATTGCATGCACACTTATGCTTACAAACTTACTCATTTTTTTTGATAATATGTAGAGTGAAATGTGTTGGTGTTTTATTATGGAGCAGGGAGCGGCTAGGAATAAGGCATGCCCATGTGGCTCTAAACGTAAGTACAAGTCTTGTTGTGGTACTCAACATCCAAAGCCTACCATCACTTCCATATCAAGGTTTGCCTCTCACCCTCATGAGTTATTTCTGTAAGATGCATGAGTGACTTGAGTTATGCTGACAGGCAATGATTCTCTTTAGTGAGCCCTCAAGGTTGCAAGCTGCATAATATACCACTATCTTGTTTGAAACAGTGTTTTCTGATCTGGGAATCAGTAAAATCTGGTCCTGTAAAACCTGGTGTCTTTTTGCCTAGTTCAGTTTTGTGTGGAACAGGCTATGAAAACTTGTGGAAAAGCTTAGTCAGAAAGATTTGTTGTTTCTGAGGTGTATTTACACAGCTGTGCTTGTGTTTATACAGGTCAGATGAAGTCCAGTCAAACAGGCTCAGGAAGCAGAGGTTGAAGCTGGCAAAAGATCACACCAGTGAGCCTGTTCACAGTGATGTTCCTCGGACTGTAGATATGGGAGCTCTTTGCATTTGAGCTCTGTCATCTCTTTGATGAATATCAAGTCAGGGTCTTCCAAAGGACTTCACAAGGAGTTGTCATGGCAAGCTTTGCCCTACCCAAAGGGTGGGATTGGAAATTGTCACTTTCTTGGTAGGAGAGATTGAACTGGAGCGGAGGAGTCACATTTTAAGTTGATGGGTTTATTCATGATGAGAAATATTTTTTCTGTATATCATATTAAATTCATTGGGATTCATATATTGGCAGGCAACTTTATGGATAGCAATTCTGCAGGCACTCAGTGACAATAATTATGCAATGTTGCTCAGCTTTCACTTATATTGCAGTCAATGCATCTTTTGCAATGCTGTTGAAACCCTCTACCTAACAAAATGATGAGGACTGAAAGACTATCCTGTTAAGCCTTCCAGGTTCTGAACCTTATTGGTGCACCTGACTAACATGGAGACACCGCCTGTACAAGGACTTTGTGACTAGTAATGTGGCAGGGCTCACAAGGTATATATACAAGCTTACATCTGAACAACAATGTGTTTGTGGGTCAGTTGCTGCTGGTGCTGGTGAGCTTGCACTGACAATCTTGTTCCTTAATCACAACAACCTGGCTTTGGAGCTCCTGGTGTCTACTGTTAATGAGTCACACTCATCTACAATGATACAACTTATTGTAGGGGGCTGGGAGTCACATGCTCTGTTACTGGTACCTTGTTTTGTTTCCTGGTGGCTACAGGATACCCACAATCCAAGGCATCCTGGTGTGGAAGTTGTACCACAAGAATGCCACAAGAATGCTGCACTGGGGTGATAGCAGTCACCCTGAAGCTGCTAAAGCTCACCTACTGCTGCTCGTGCTCTTTTCCCTCTAGAGCTGACCTGAAGCAGCAGACAGGGATTATGCTTGAGCTTCAGTCCAGATAGCTTGTGCTTGCACTTGAGCCATGGTAGAACTACCTGCGACAATGGGTCCTCTTCTGACTAAAATACACAACCTCAATTTCATGATATTCACATTAATTTTACTGTCTTTTTCTCTTCTCATTTGGAGAATGTTTCATCTCTTCATCTTTTATTTTATGTTCCTGCACATGATCCAAGTGACCTCAAGGGTGGTCAATTTTTTTTGTTATAACTTATGTAATGATGTTATTTTTGTCTCTGAATAAACTCTTATGTATCTTCAGTTTCCTTTGAACTTAATCGTCCAGTAGGTACGCATGAAGTTCCAAATCTTGTGGAGTCAGAAATCCTTAAAACTTCATCATTTTTTTTAATGAGGCACAGAATTTTAGAGCTCAAAAGAGCTGAAATTCTTTTTGTTAGTAGGTAGTTGATTTTGGATGATTCAATGGTGAGTAGTGGACTTATAAAACTCTTCAGTCTTTTAGAGATTGGAGGTTGATAAAATATCTTTGCTTTTGTTGAAGTCATTTGGATTTTCAACTCTATACATTAAGATTGACTTGGTCAATCTAAAAGCTAGTAGGGAGTTCTGATTAATAGAGTGTCTGTTCAGATGTTTAAATTTCATCCTGTTCAAGTAAAGATCATACAAGACTCTCCAAGCTTCATAGTTGTGGAAGCAGTTTGCAGAAGCTGTGGACTTCATCACTTTCATCTCTTGGCTAGATGTTTTGATAAACAATTTATTCCACGTGCTTACTGTGCTTATTAATAACGTACCAATACCCTCATGGGTACTAATTTGTTTAGTCTGTTTAGTAAATTTCTACCTGTTTTCATCAAATTTTTGGGATCTCCATTAAAGACAACACTTACCCTCTTGTGCTTGGGATATTTGACATCCAGAAATAATTTAAATGAATTTTGGTATTTTTACCATGGTACCAAAGTGGGTGCCAGTTCACTTAAGGCAAGAGGGTACTACTCCTCCAGCATTAGTGTCACAATTCATCCAATTGTGTCCTTAAAAAGGAGGTGAAACAGTGGAAATCCTGTCACAGACATCATCCCAATGTGGGATTTTGCAACCTAGCACCCACCAGTACACCATCCATTGGAAACCTTTTGTGACAGTTATGGATGAACCACAACTGCAAACCCTCCCACTTTCACCTCACACTACCTAACTATCTAGGAAAGTGGGTAAGTATCATAGATAAGTAGGTAGGGAATGCAATTATGTAGGTAGGTAACTAGGTGGCTACTAGGTAGGTAGATACATGTGAACAGAGATAACCATGGTTGGTTATCTATGGGACAAAATAATACAATGAAGAAAAGTGTTTACTGTCCACACACCATCCATCCTGGACAGTTTGCTGTTGGTTAGTTATAGGCGAATTATCCAATGAAAAAAGTATTTCCTGTCCACATCATCCATCCTGCATGGTATGCTGGTGAGTGCCGGTTTACTCTGCCTGCCCCATGTGTAAAACAAGGACACAGTGGAACTGTGGGAAAAGTGTTAAAGTCATGTGAGGGTGGTATAGAGGAAGTTGGTGAGAAGCATATTGCTCAGTGCTCTACAACACACTTGCACACTCTTCATGAGTCTCTTTAGAGCACACTAATACCCCACTTGCTATACAGGATTACCCATTTGCCAAAAGGCAGTTCCACCTTAGGAGATGTTGGCAATAAAATGTTGAGGTTGTTGTCTAGATAGGTTGTATATAACACACCAATCTGACAGCCTAACAAGATGGCTTTAGCTCATGGACAGTAAAAAGGCTAGAGATCCATACCACAACAATTTCATATCACATGGATGTAACACCACATGGAATTGTTGATAGTGATACACAGCCCTGTGACCAAAGCAATATGCCTCAAGCTCACAATGGCACCACATGCTAACAGCCTCATTGAGGCCCCATGTCACAATACTTGGCACTGAAAAACCTTATGGAATTGCTGTTTAAAGCTCAATTTCCACTTGAAAGGTACTCAGATACAGTTGAGCAGCACAATAATCACATGACAGATACCCTGCAAACAAATTCTTACAGCAAAGTTACATAAAAGCAACCCTTGTCACAGACAGCGCCATAGACACACATCAGAGCAAGAAATTCCGTGACACACGAGTGCACTAGGGGCTTCAGTATCCAGCAAGCAAGAAGACTAACAAAACAATTGCCTGGATGGAGAAAGAAAGCTTTGAGTAGAAAAACATGTCAAAAGCAAATGAAGGCAGCATTGTACCTGTCCGACAGTTTTTGAAGGACCAGAGTTGTATGAACACCATATATCTACATCCCTTCTCATTCCAAATGTCCATAACTTTATTAAAGGGCAAGACAAGCATAACAGGAACACAGACCAGAATTTTCTCAGGAAACAACGGTTGAATCTCATCGCTCCTATTGATGCAAGGTGAACAAACACCTTGTTGACTGACAGTAAGTGGAACTTCTAGTGGACCTGGCAGCAAAGGGTGCTTCCTACATTTCATGAAGCAATTTGTGCAATTTCATGACTGTACATATACCCTTTGCATGTTTTTTTTCAGCTTTAATACAAATGTTAATAGTGCTTGATATCAGGGAGGCAATCCCAGAGAAGACCTGCATTTGTTCTCCTTGGTGCCCCTGCGTGAAAGCCTCGTGTGTGCTCCTCCTGACAGCAATGGAAGCTGCTCAAAATGACAAGCAAAGGCCCAAAGTTTTCCAATCAACCTTCAAGTCACCATGCACCATGACTTCAGGATGCTGCAGCAGCATTAAACAAAGAGAGCTAACACCATGGACCTTTTCAATGACAGGGGATATTGATAACAGGACAAGCCAGGCTCTATGATGACAAACATCTGCACTCAGTCATGCACTCAAGCAGAGCCAGAGCTACAGACAGGGCCAGGATCATGTCCACCACAAAAGTGAGAGACCAGATGGGACAACCAGTGGGGTGGAAGGATTTTAGGTCATACAACTAGGCCTTGTAACAAAGTAGAAACAGAACATGGTTGCAATTCACTTTTCTTCACAAACGGGTGAGTCAACAACATCTCTGCTGATGGCCGCCGCCCAGCATCTTTCTGCAAGCAACACGATATAAAGTTCCTGAATTCAGGAGAAGCATCAGGAGGTGGTGAAGGTGGATCTCCCAGGCAGATAGCACACATCAGGGTGGGCCAGTCAGGCCTCTCTCCTGGTTGCAGGCAAGGAAAGCGACCTATTGCACACTCAAGAAGCGTGAGACCAAGGCTCCAAATATCAGCAGCATAGCCATATTCGCCCCCATTGCCATCTGGATCAAAACGCTCAGGGCTCATGTATGCACAAGTACCCACAAAAGAATTACATTGTGCTAACGTATGTGCCAGCACTGTGCTCACACCAAAGTCACCAATCTTAACCTCCTGCCTGCGGTTGATGAGCAGGTTCGAAGGCTTGATGTCCCGGTGTACAATCTTATGTTTGTGGAGATACAGGAGTCCCAAGAGCACTTGCTTGGTAACCTCAGCCAGGTATCTCTCACTGATTGTCCTGTGAAACTTAAGCACATCTGCAAGTGTTCCTCCGTCCATGAATTCAAGAACAAAGGAGACTTCTCCTCCGCGATCAAAAACCCCATAGCACTCCACCAAATGTGGGGACTTGGCACGGAGCAAAATCTCCATTTCTCTCATAATCTGTCTGCGCACGTCAAGCTCATGTTTCTCCTGTATGATCTTGAGGGCATAGATGCGCCCAGTCCACCGGTGCACAACTTTGTAGACTTTACCTCCACTGCCAGCTCCTAGCAGGCTCTTCCTGTCCAGGTCTAGGTCATCGAGGGACACAATTCGCCCTTGTGCCGGGATCAAGGGAAGCCTGAACCTGTGAAGAAGGCTGTTGTTGTTGTTGTTGTTGTCTGCAGATGGAGGTGGCAATGGCAGTGGCTGTGGTACTGGATCTCGCCGTGGCAGGGACAGGGAGAGTCCTCGGCTCTTCCTTTCATTTGCTGCAGCCATTTGTCTGTACACTCTCTGTTCCTGTCCCTCCTTCCCACTCTCTACTGCAGTGTCGGCTGTTCCTGTCTCTTCCTCCTTCGTCAACCGCAGCAGAAGTATGAAGACTCTGCTTCTATGGACGACATGGTAGGCACAGCGTGATCATCATCTGCTGCAGCTCCCTCCTCTGCAGATGCCCCTCCAAAGGAAGGAAGGAATCCCCCAACTGTCTCGTCAAGGATCACCACCACCTTGGTGTGCCTCTCCTCTCTGCCTGGAGGAGAAGGAAGGGATTGGTGTTCTCGCCACTCAGAAACTTAACATACTCCTGACCTAGCTCTCCTAGTATACTAGCTTTGCCAGCAAAACAGACAAGAAGCTCCAGAAGAACATTGACCTGTAGAGCTTCTTCTTCTTCGCCCTCCGACTCCCAATTTCCTCCACACAGGAGGACTTCTGAGCACCGGCAGCAACTTAAAGACGCAGATCCGAGAGTCAGTCAGGAAGAAGCTCCGTTCACGACAGGTACGGCAGTCGCAACAGCAGGTGGAGGAAACTTCCCTCCGATCAAAGAAAGCGGCCACGTGTACGAAGACGAATCCGAGCTTTACCCGAAAAGAGTTCTCTCTCTCTCTCTCTCTCTCTCTCTCTCTCTCTCTCTCTCCCCCCCCCCCCCCCCCCCCCCCCCTCCC
>Ga0116228_10002979_pt1 | contig 14815 bp, 17 predicted proteins | sample S1TSphfallax_2_FD_89694 | JGI IMG/M metagenome (GOLD analysis project Ga0116228, IMG submission 89694) | Host-associated microbial communities from peat moss isolated from Minnesota, USA - S1T2_Fc - Sphagnum fallax MG | ecosystem: Host-associated > Plants > Peat moss > Unclassified | place...
TGAAGAAAACAGGTGTTATGTATGGACTTCACTCTTTGCAACATCTAGCAGTATGTATGCCCAAAATGTGGTTTCGACCCTGGGGTTTGCCAAGTGCCCTTGAATTGTAGCAAATGCTATCCACATGATGCTATCTTGTTGAGAAATTACACACATAATGTGAATTATACACTCGGTCTGATCTACAGATGTGTACTGACTCTCTACATAGAATGCAGCAGTATGAAACAAACTTTGTATTGAAACAAGGACATGAACAAGAATAGTATTCTCTTGTTCAAGTGATTTCACTGTTGTTTGTCAAATGAGAGTCATGTTTTGTGTTTTGTCTCTGCAGGATAAGGAATCAGCAGATGATTTTCTTGGAGGGCTCATGTTTGATTTACATGAAGTTCCACAACGGAAACCTCCTGAAAGCCCATTACCCCCACAGTGGTATAGACTGGAGGCCAAAAATGGAAAGGGTAGAGTAAGAGGTATGCATGTACTCCCCGAGAGCTTTTAACTCCTGGGCCACAATATATGTGTGACAAGAACTGTATTGTTACAAATGCATTTGCAGCAAACTGCAAGGGAACAATATGTTTGTTTACTAAAGAATCCCGCAAGTGTAAAGTTACTGCTGGAGAAATTGAATCTCATGAATGCTTGTCACCATTCTAACATTCCCAAGGTTGCTGAATTCTTCCTTCCTTTGGGCATTTTCAGGAGACATTTTGATTGCAATCTGGTGGGGTACACAGGCAGATGAGGCATTTCCTGATGCCTGGCAATCTGACACTGGTGGCCCCTATTTCCGCTCAAAGGTTTACTTGTCACCCAGGCTTTGGTACTTGCGGGTGACAATCATTGAAGCTCAAGATCTAGTTCCATTTGACAAAGGGCGGTTACCTGAACCGGTGTGTCTTCGATTCACTTGAGAGATGTGACGAGTAATCAATTTTGGCGGGAGAATTTAGTCCTCCATCATGGCATGTGAAATTTTATCACGTCTTCAATAGCTGAAGAGATGAACAAAACTGGACAGATGTTTAGAAAGAAGCTTCACCCAATGTTTTGGGTGTGATAATTCATCAAGTATTTTGTGGTTTTTGACTGTTGCTGTAGACTGTTTAGCAAGTGCTTGGAATCAGAAGAACAGTATTAAGTTGATGTTTTGGAGGGTGGGGTTTTTTTTTGGGTCCAGTATGTGAAGGTGCGTGTGGCTCCCTACCAAACGTTGAGAACACAATTTGCTCAAGTGAGGAGTGCCAGCCCTTTCTGGCATGAAGACTTGATGTTTGTTGTTTCAGAGCCTTTTGATGATCTGTTGCACATTCTTGTGGAAGACAGAAATGGTGGCAAAGTAAGTGGGAGGCCGATGTCCACAAACATATTTTTAGTTTATTTGTTAAGTGTTGTCTTTTGTTTGTGAATCATGGGTGGTTATGTGCCTCATCATTGCACATCAGTTGATCAAATGACTTTGTTCTGCAGGAGGACATTTTGGGTCAGGTGCGAATTCCACTTCACAGTATTGAGACTCGGATTGATGGACGTCCTGTTGCTACAAGGTGAGGTTCTTCTTTTGCCTGCCTGCACACTACACCCATTCCTAGTTGTTTTAGACATGTTTGTTGGTGCCTCTCTTTTGGCCTGGGATGAGCTTCATATGTAAACATTAGATTTCCTAGCAATTGGCTACTTCTCAATGAAATGAGAGATGTCAAGAAATTCTCTTGTTCACATATTTTGTGCACCAAACAGGTGGTATATTCTAGAAAAGGAGCCTGGGAAAGGTGGTGGATTTCTTGGACGGATTCACCTGCGACTCTGCTTTGATGGAGGCTACCATGTGATGGATGAGTCATCTAACTACCTTAGCAGCACACGACCAAGTGCAAAGCGGCTTTGGAGACCTTGCTTGGGTGTTTTGGAGTTGGGCATCCATGGTGCCAATAACCTACTCCCAATGAAGGCTACCAAGGACAGTCGTGGGAGTACAGATGCTTATTGTGTCGCAAAATATGGGCAAAAGTGGATTCGAACCCGCACCATTTTTGAGAGCTTCAATCCTCGCTGGAATGAACAGTACACATGGGAGGTTGATGATCCTTGCACTGTACTGACAGTTGGTGTATTCGACAATCGGTATGTCTATTATGGGCTGAGATCAGGAGCACAATAAGTTATGATGTCATGGCAATTTTTAGAGTATATTAGTCTGATTTTGAGGAATGACAAGATTTCTAGAATAGAGTCTTTGCATACGTGGATGTGCAGTATAAATCTGACCCTGTTGCAATTGATTCTGCAGCCATACATTTAATCTCATGACACCAGATAAGCCAATGGGTGCAAAAGATCTTCCAATTGGCAAAGTACGAATTCGTCTGTCAACGCTCGAGAGTGACCGTGTATATACCAATGCATATCCATTGTTGGTTGTCACACCCCACGGTGTGAAGAAAATGGGAGAGCTGGAGCTGGCTGTTCGGCTATCATGTGCTTCCACATTGAACCTCATGCAAGCTTACTTGCAGCCTCAGTTACCCCGAATGCATTACTTCTACCCTCTTGATGCAAAGCAGTTGGAAACATTGCGAGTTGCAGCAATGAATATAGTGGCTTTGAGACTAATGAGATCTGAGCCTCCGTTAAGGCAAGAGATTGTTCAATTTATGCTTGACACAGAAGCAGAGCGGTGGAGTATGCGTAGGAGCAAAGCTAACTACTTTCGTATTATGGTAATACAATATGCTTCCTTGAACTTGAGAACTAAAATCATTTCCATTTTGCCTGTGGAGAGCAATTGTCAAGTGTTCTTGCTGCTCCCAAACATTTAGCCATTTGTGAGCTTCTCTTTCAAGCTAGAAAATTCCTACAGCCTAGAGCATGTTATGAACTTCATGACTTCCTTCAATACACTGAAAAACTTTTGACTGCAAAAATAACTGCCTTTTGTTTTTTGGGTGCGTGTGTGCAGGGTGTGCTCAATGGTGTTATGGCAGTGATGAACTGGTTTTCAGATATTTGCAGCTGGAAATCCCCAGTCACAACTGTTCTTGTTCACATCCTTTTGTTGATTCTTGTGTGGTACCCTGAGCTCTTGCTTCCAACTATGTTTCTATACATGTTCCTGATTGGAGCTTGGAACTATCGATTCCGTTCCCGAACTCCTCCCTTCATGGATGCCAAGCTTTCACAGGGTGAGCACATTGGTGATCTAGATGAACTGGAGGAAGAATTCAATGTTGTACCTGCCAGTAGAGCTCAAGAGGTCAGCAGCAAACTTCACACTCCCCATCATCTTTAACCCATGCTTTTTTTGATCCAATCGACCTATCAAGGTTGTGTGTCCAAATGAGTCAAGGTTGCACACATAAATCTGATGACTTTTTATTTCATTGGGAATGTGATGCATAGGTGTTGAAAAGAAGGTATGAGAGGCTACGGGGTGTTGCGGGTCGAATCCAGAATGCACTTGGTGAACTTGCCACCATGGGAGAACGTCTACATGCTCTCCTCACTTGGCGAGACCCAAGGTCAGAGAGTTTGAATCACCCAGGCCTCCTCTCCATCCTCTTCTGATGATTCCATTGCTTTTTTTTCCCATTGGATCCACAAGTCTGATTTCAACCAGCTTGGTGTAATACTCAGTTGCTGTTGTGTGTACAGGGCAACAGCAATCTTCATAAGCTTTTGTTTGGTTACAGCAATTATCCTGTATGTCACACCATTCCAAGTGGTCGCAGTACTGCTTGGTGTGTATATATTGCGACATCCGAGGTTTCGTGATCCATTGCCTGCTCTGCCCATGAACTTCTTCAAAAGGTTACCTTCACAATCAGACCGCATTCTCTAAGGTAAAAGTTTTGTCTCCAGTTTACCCAACAATTCTCATATGCTTGCCTATATAGAAGTCAAGTCACAAGAGCAAATTTCTCAAGCGTTCCATTCCAAGAGCATTCCTCTACTCTTATCACCACATGAAATTTCATATAATTATGTTCAGGAAACTAGTTTAGAACTATAATAGGATTAACCTTGGATTGTGAGATTAGAAATGATGATAGAACAGGATTACAAAAGTTTAGGATCAAGAACATAGAAGATGGTTTTGATTAACATTCCCTTGTCGGTGATGCTCCTCTTTTAGTTCTTCATCACCCCTGCATTTCAAGGCTGTGCATCCTAAGATCCATAACATTAGCTTGAGGAGAACAATATCTCAAATGTGGAAATTCCACCAGGTTACCCCATCTTACACTAATGAGCAGTTGGGGGTATAATCCCATTTTTATCCCATAACTGATAGAATCACTACAAATACAAGCATCCTTTGCATTTTTTCTGAATTTTGTCTTTTGGACTTGACAAATCTACCCAAGTTCAGACTTAAGGGTGATGATGATTTTACAGTTTTGACAGAAGATGGTCTCAACTCCATGGGGCTCACATGAGTTTGCTAATAAGTTTCAAATTCAAAGAAAAAATAGATAGCAATCAAATTTTCATTCAATACTGAGTCATCATATGCTCAACTCTTACTTTTGAGAATGTGCAGTCATGTCATAGTATTATACTGATCAAAAGAATCACCAATCCCCATATCTCACCATCCACCTATATCGAACAGCCATTTATCAGAATAAGTCACACTGTCCTAATCCACCACCGCCCAGAATATCTCCAGTGTACTGTAAATATAAATGGTGTACGCACAATGAAATGGCGCAATGAATATTGTACATAAAATAAGTGTACACATTTATCAATGGCTTGCGACCCACCAGAGTCAGGTTCACTTGGTGACTTGCCAGTTAACACACCCATTGTCACAAAATTTCAACCATCTTTCACACATGACCCATTCATTGATCATGGCAGATGGCAGACTGACATTGTAACACCTGAAGAAGTGGAACAGCCAACCTTCAATAGAAATGATTAACTAATCTTGCCTGACCTGGCCAATAAACTTCTTGTAGCGGAGCAATGTAAGATTTCCAACACCTCTCTGCAAAAGAACTACACCAATCTTCTACTACACTGGACTTGTATGACATTTCTGGGGTCAATAAGGCCCACCAAATGATATCACCTATCTGAATAGGAAAACAACCCAAGTGATAGCCATTGATGTCCAGAAAAATTTGAGAAAATACAACCTGTTGTCCTTGCCATAATACAGCCCAAGTGGTGAAGAATAGCTTGAGAGAGCATGGAAATGTGTGCTAAGACATTAAGGCAAGTGATGGAACAGAAACCTATATTCCAGGTCTGGAACATGTCGGGCCAATAACTTGGGGGGGGGGCACAATCATGCTGCTGAAACTGCCATCATGCTTACAACCTCAGGAGAGGGGAAAGACCATCCTGACCATCTCTGGATGAAAGTAGGCAATTACATGAACATACAGACCATTACAACACAGCCTATTCAGATTCAATTGCTATTTATGCAAGTACAATTTGCAATAGATAATGACCAATTGCCTAAAGACTCACAGGCCACCTCTGACGTTCACTCAACATTAAATGGATCTCAGATTCCAATCCAACTGTTTTCCCTTTCATCCATGCTTCTCTCCACCACTCAGCAAGTTCCACCTGTTTACAACAGAAACATCAGATTACCGCCGACCCAAGGAAAACTCCCAAGGGAACTTTTAATCTACTTTTTTGCATCAGTTTGGGGCTGTGAGCTTCAACCATTCAGCAGTACAGGATGTCCTTCTGTATCAACCACTTTTCAAAGAGCTGAAATTCAGAAGAATTTTCCATCAACTGCTAAATGGTTTTTTCTATATGACCAGGCACAATACCTCTTTGAAAGCCTGATTTGAGACATATTGACCATCCACATTGCACTCTGAAGCCCCCAGATCCACTGAGATGACCATTGTTTGCCCCACCGCAGATTTCTTAACTGCCCCTGTCAGGTGAAAAGCATTGCCATGTAATAAGCTTACATAATATAATACCATCCAAGGTCTGAAAGACCTTAGGGAAGCCTAGACAAGCAGAAACCAGACTGCCATATGGAATCAGGAAAGGACAAAAAATAGAACCTTTAATGCGTGCCATCCGATAGCCTGTACCACCATGCTGTGCCTCCAACCGCCCAAAACGCAAACGCAAAAAGAACCCCTTTACCCTTGCTCCCAGATCTGGAGAGTCCACCCACCTATTTGAAAGAGAAAGAGCACTGTCAAAAATGGCAAGCAGTTTTGATCAGTATTACCTACTATGTGATGGCTTGGTTGGATGTCTCTATCTAGACTATTCTTCAGCATGTAACAAAAGATGAATTAGTATTTCACAGCTGATTCATCAATTAATTACATATAACTAAACTATAATATACAGCTACTGGTTACCAGAAAGACTTGGGTAAACTAAGAGGAAAGATCCAGATTGAAAGATGCAACTATCTGTTTAGAATGGCTGAGGTTAGGAGGATACGTACTTCTGGAGGTCTGGCCGAGATAAGCGTATGAGCTCTAAAGTGGTCAGCATACCATTAGGAACAGGGGGTAGCTCATTCCCTGATCTGGGTCCCTCCACCTTGTTGCTAGATGTCACACCATCCAGTTGAGGTCTTCTCTGAGATTGAAGATGCATTGCTTCTGTACTGATGACTGCTGGGTTCCTTCTCTGGCTTCTATTTTTCTCCTCATGCTCCTTCACCTCTGAAATGATCTGCATGTCAAAACAGGGGCAAAAGTCAGCACCCAAAACAACTAACAATCTATCCCAGGTCTACACACATCAGCTTGAATCACTTCATGATACAGTTCCATGCACAAAAAAATTCCTACATGGCAGTAACATAGTGGAGGTTTTCTTCTCATCTCCCAGAAAATAAGCTACAGAATTTTCACATTACAATCTGTACCAGAGTACTTTGAATAGACTGAGGACATGTTGGACAGAGACCCCAAAACCCATCTCAGTCTGAGACTTCTGACAATATTTTGAGATGAGAAATTATCTTCATAAGCATTAAGAACTTCTCCATATTAAAACTGTACTCAACATGAATAACATTCAGAGATGACCTGACAATGGGATATAGAGATTTCAAAGGCAAAAACATTTCAGTGAGCAGGAAAAAGAAAACAGAACAAAAAGGACCCAACCATGAAAAAGGAGAACTCACAGATGAGCAAGCATTGTTCCAACACTACATTTGAAATGAGACAAACCCCACATGAATGTGAACCAATCTTCAATTGCAGGGTTTCAATTATAACCTAAACCAAACACAACTGGACGGAAGGATACCTCCTCTGGTTTTGACCTCGCACGTCTTTCCTGGTCTGGTCGCAATTGGGACTCCCAAGATAGATATTTCTGCAACTTCAAAGTTACTGCTGTGTCTGTCTCTGGTTGTTGCACATGTCTGCACAGTGTGAACTACATATCACTCAGTTTGTGAAAAACTTCAGAGTAAAACATCAGGGCTGGTTTGCAACTGTCACCCCACATGTCAGATCCCACAGATTGTTGCTTGGTTGTCAGCACATGAAGATACATGCATCAAATGGCATCTCACAAAAAGCATTCATGATGAGGACATGCAGTCTCCCAAATCTCCACAGAGATCTGTTTTCTTGAAATTTAGCCTTTCTAAATGCAAGGCAGAAACCCGATCCTTCAGAAGTCATGATAGAGAAGACCTGATATCCTCTGACTGCCAACTCAGACATGTAGGTCAAATTATTCCAGGAAATTACTTTGTCCTAAATCAACAATGGTTTAAGGCTCATCTAGAGATTGCAAAACTACAAAGCATGTACAATGGGTATACCAACAAGTAAACACTTGGATGGAAATTCCAGAAGAAATGGCATGTTGAAATGGTGAGACTTCATACTTAGTAATTGACACAATCCATGGCCTAGCATGGTGGTGCCCTAGAGCTGTAAACCAGATTCTCAACTCCAGTGGTTGCACTCCAGAAGTCAGAAAAGAAATCATATAAGCTTGGACACATGCAGAGAGAGGGATGACACTAGAACAGGATTAACAGCACACCCACTCTTCCTGTAAAGAGTTGAATACCTGTAGAGATGATTCAACAGGAAGACTCAATGATGATGTTTTGGATAGCACTAAAACGGCATAGCTGGGAAAAAAAGTCAATACCACCCTCATCAAAGCCTGAACCAGCTTGTGAGAGTAGTAGTGACAATCTCATCATACCTTGCCCCTATACAAGCAAGCATCTGACCCTGAAACATAGAGTAAAGTAAAAGTGAAAAATACCTTGTTCGTGTCTCATCTTGTGCAGGTTTGTCAGAACTTGGTGTATGAGCATAAGCCTTCATCTTTCCTTTATTCCGAGAGGCCTGGAACTTAACCCCACTAGAGTTTGAGCTCTGATGACCTTTCCCTGAACCTGAGCTTTGACCCCCACAACCACTACTACTTCGATGCCTTGGACAATACCGTGCCCAATGACCCATCTGATTGCAGTTATAACACACAACGCCTGCTGTATCCCTGTTGGTGTAGTCACACATATCCCGATTCTCACTGGCAGTCTCCATTCGTCTTTCTACTTGTTCTCTGGAATTCCTAATCCGTTGTGTCTTGTTCAGCTTCCAGAACTCAGCTTTGTCATGTGCCCTAGATGCTGCCTCAGTCACAGAAAGATGGCACTGGGCACCCCAATGCCCTATTCCTAGACACCGTAGACAGATGACTTCACCACTAAGCCACGTCTCAACATTGTTCACCACCCTTTTCTCAAGTTCTCGAAGCTCACAGTCAAGGGTTTCAGAGCAGTCAGCAACACAATGACCTGGAAGTCCACAAAACCAGCACCGCTGCACACCTGCCCGGTTACTGGAGGAGCTTTGGATCATGTCTTCCCTATATTTGGCTGTCTCTATTCTCCAGGTTTTAACTGCACTCATCAAGGCTGCATAGTCCCTAGTGATCTGGTCATTGGGGAAATCCCCAGAACCATCACATGCATATACACTGCCATGACGGAAACTTGAAACCAGAGTTCCCAAAGGCAATCCACCTGCTGCTGACAAATTGCTCTGCACATGGGGTCCTGAAGATTTTCCTGTATTGATCTGAGGAGCTTTGATTTGGATGTCATCATCACTGTGGGACTCAGTTTGGGGGATAAGTGAGCATTCTTGCTCAGTGAATTTGTGGCCTTTGGAATGCACTTGAGATGTATGATTAGGTGGGAGTGCTTGCTTACTTGATGGCCTGATGGGTGCAGGTTGTGGAACCTCACAAATAGCAGGTCTAACAACTGCTTTGGGTGAAAACCTTCATGATAAACACAACACATTTCTCCCATCAATCCACAAAAACATCAACATCCTGAAAGTTCATTCTAGACTTGGATAGTACTGGACAACAGAAATCCTAGTTAGAGCTAGCAAACCATTACCCCCAGAAATAGCAACCCTTTAACAAGTGACAAAGGTGTTAGTGATCAAGCAATGCATACTGGATCTTCTGAAATTCTATCCTAACCAGATCTTTGCCCATCATAACTGTTGTGGATATCCCCACTTATTTTCACAATGTCAGAGGCCTGTTCAAACATCAAAAAATTAGATTTGGACAAGAAATTTCCATACCTATGAATCCACATGTCACGTGCATTCTTTGAACTGTCATATGTTGTGACTCTGGCAGAAAGAGAATCTTGGGCTCCTTTCGAAGCATGGTTGGGCACATGTTGCTGTGTCCCAGCTAAACCATCATTCCCTTTAGCAGGAGCTTCTCCTGCCAAAGAGGGCTTTGCTTTACTAGAACTTATTTGTTGTGGCTGCAATTGCTCCCTGCAATCAGCAGTTGAAATCGGAGGATTGGCACCTGCAGACACAGAGAGTAACTTGGCCTCTGTCTGCCTTGCTGTCCATAATGGAAAGCATGTGTCATCTACTTCCTTCTTCACAATCGCCACCCTTCTTTGCTGATTGACAACGTTTTCAGGTCCTAAAAACTTGGTGCCTTGCTGAAAAAATGACCCAAATTTAGAAGGTCTCAAGGCAGAGACAGCAGCATGATCTGCTGGGCTACTGCCATCCAGGTCTGTCAACTTCTGGGTTGCTGAAGCTTGCAACGCTTCATCATATGTCTCTCTTATCTCCACTCCTTGGCCCTCCTTTGTAACCGAGTCCACATTGAATCCTGAGAGACCCTGGACTTCTTGCAGAGGAGATTTCCCCTTCTTGATTTCAAGCTTTGTTTTGTCTGAACTTTTTGTCCTGGGTAAGTCCTTAAGAAATTTTGTAATTTTCAGATTACTTGCACCCACCGCTGGCCCTGGTGATGGCAATGTCCTAGGAGTGACATGTTCCGGAACAGATGGTGATATAGAAACCTCCCTCAGGTCATTCCCAGCTCTTCCTTTCCCAATGCCAATTGCCCACTGCAAGAATGATCCTGCTCCCACAGGTGGGGGTGTGAATCCCAGCTTTGCAGTGTCTGGAACACGTACTGTGATCTGTTGAACATTCTTTGACAAGTTGTTAACTTTCTGTTTTTTTTGAAGGGTTTGAGCACTATCTTCCTCTCCTTTGTCATTCATGTCTCTCTCTCGCTTCGCCTTTACCAAGGCTCTTCTTTCTTTCTCTTGCACCTGCTCAATCTCCCCATCCCGTGCTAGCATATTCCAGTACTTGACTTCAGATTGGTCTAGCTTTTTTCGCTCATCCATGCTTTCTTGCATGCGTCTTGATACCAGGAATTTCTTTCTCAGATCCTGTGGCTCAGCACTGGCAACCATAGGTTTAGATGATTCTGCAATGACCTTATCCTCTGTATCTATGATATGAGGCATGAACAATTTTCCACTGGAATGTGCTTGAGTTGTCATCTCCATCCAATCACCCTGCTTGCTGGTGCTTCCAAAATCCCCATGAGCTGGTTCCAGAGACTTGCCAGTATTGGAGCACAGCATTCTACCATCCTCCAGAGCCTTACAATCAACCTTGTGATTGCCTACAGCCATTGACAACCCCAAATCTGAAACCTTGTCACCCTCAAGAAGAGGATGTCCTTTAACAAGAGGACTGCAATCCTTGGCCAGAAGGTCCAGAACCAAAGGTTGGTCAGGCTGTGCTTCTACCAAAGTGGATTTTCCTCTACCCAAATTTGGAAGGCTCAACCCTTCCTTTAAACCCCCACTTGTGACTACCCCATTTTTGCAGCTTTTTGGAGTTCCTGGCTCAAGTGGTAAGGATTCTGGACCTAAATTACGTGGAGAATCTATTGCAACAAGAGGGCTGGATGCTACTGCTAGTGGCCCCAATAACACCGGGTTTCTAAGATTTGGTACCTTTGGCATAGAACACCAGGGATCATTCTTTCCAATATAGGCTTGTGAGTCCTGGGAACCCCTAAAATCCAATGCCATTTGAGTGCTTCCAGCTGCAATCATATCACAACATGCCTCATGTGATTCGAAGGTTGCAGCACAGGGCCCAACAACTGAGATCTCCTGTTGAAGACCTGAATCTATCAGCCTGTCTAGCTCCACTCCTTGCTCTATTTCATTACCATATTCTCTCGGCAATCCCATTGGAATGGGTACTTGGCTATATTCACATTGTTGTTGTTCAACAGTATGAACAGCTGAGACACCTTCCAGAGACCTTTCAACTCTGCTACTATCCTCTTGTTGATGTTTGTCTACTGCAAGTACAATGGAAGAACCTTAGAACAAAATCCAAAACCCTTTTCAGGAACAGTTAAACACAATTGCCCTAAACTAAAGTATATCTGCTTATTACTGTCCCAGGTTGCATACCTTTCCAGTCATCCTTCACCTTACCAAGGCCCTGAGATATGCCTTGGACAGACTTGGATGGGTTAAGTGCATAAGCAAGGTTTCCTCTTCCTGCTGCTGCAAAGGTCCCCGCACCTGCCATAGCCACTGCTTGGGCTTTTGGAAACCGAGTTGGATTCATTCCCCATAGATTAAACACCTGTCCACTACCCATACCTGCAATTCATGCCACTTATATCCAGCTTACAAACTGAAGCAAATGTGCCTGCATGTGCTAGGCAATTTTACCCCAGATGTCACGTAACAACAGTGAGTGATAGTGGGCTGTAAAACACTCCACACGTGTTTTAAAGTAACGTAGCACAACAAAGGTGCAAAGAGCAAATTACAACCATGGCAGACAGGAGCAAATGCAAAAAGAACAAGGCACTTACTATGATGGGAATAAAGCAAGCATGAAAGAAAGGGGGGGGAAGAAAAGGATCACAACAAACAAGCAACACAAAGCAAGGAAAATGTGAACATCAAGCAAGACTTTCAAAAGATATGGCCAGTAAAAGTTGAACAACAATGTGCACAACCTTCATAACATCAAGCAAATTGCTAAGGACCCCCAATTCCTTCATCAATTCAGACAATGGATGGAGTATGTTCTTGCTACTCAACAAGTAATCAAGAGAGTCACAAGTGATGCAAATCAAGTTAACATAAACTCACAGCACCTTCTTAGCTTGTATGGCTCTATTGCTGGCATATACCTTGCAAGAAAACTGTTCCAGCACCACGGCCTTGGTTGGGTCCTCTCACTCCATGGAATCCTCCTCTTCCCCGCCAAAAGCCAGGAGCAACTCCATCTACCTCTGATAACCCGGAGCTTCTGCCACTCACACTTCGCCCCCCACCTGCTTCCTGCCCTAAGCTTCCACTTAAGCCTAACCCTACACTACCACCCATTCCAACACTTGTTGCTAAAGTGCCCGTTCCACTCATCTGTTCTAAACCACTGCTTCCTGTTCCTGTTCCCATCTCCTTACTGGACACCTGTAGATTGAATCTCTCCTGTTGATGACTTTCTGACAAACCCTGAGGCTCAATTGGCTCCTCGCATCTTTCTGAAACCCAATTTTCCACACCTCCAGTACCAGCATTTACTGCAACACTTTTACCCCTTTGTTGATGCCCAAAAGCTGGACCTGCACTTGCAACAACTTCACAATGAGTTGCATCCTCTAGGGCCAACATGTTTCCCAATGCTGCTTCCCCCCTGGCTTTTACTGCAATCTTCAATGTGCATAAGGACCCCAGAATTGGCTCTTCCATCACCTGCAAGTCCACTCTAATCCTGGCTTGGGATCTTTTGTCACTTAGGGGCCTCAAAAGTGGTGTTGTGGTCAAGATGCACCTACAACTTGTAACCACAAAGTTTGTACAGTTTTACATCCTAATGGTATGAAAGTATACCAAAAAGACAGAAGTTCTAGTTTTCAGCTTCTAAAGGTGCTGATGAGCTAAAATGCAGGTGATATTGAGCATGAGCAATTTAGGATTTTCTCACCAAATTGACTCCAAGCCCAACAAAACCCTGCACACATTGTATACCCAGTAGCATTGTTCATGGGACATGGACAAAAGTGATCCTGATGATTCAAAGTCAATGATCCCTTTTTCTTTGCACATGCTAGATTTCAAATAAGGGTAAAGCTTGACAAGGGACCAAAAACCTGTGTAAGATTGATTTCAGGAACAGTTGACAGAAAGTGTGAGACTGGTGCTTTCATAAGAGAGATAGGGTGCAAGGCTACCTCGAGAGGCATCAGATTGATTAACCAGAAGGTAGGGTTGGTCACTACCTGCAGCACCAGCCAAAGATAACTGCTGTGTAAAACCACTGTTGGTTGTAACTGGCTGCCCTGTATCCTCTGAGAATGGCCAGTTTTGCAACTGAGGGTTGACCCCAGAAGTCTCATTCTCATTAGCATTCTTCATTACTGCATCTTGAGGGCCCAGACCATCTGCTTCCTCCTGTTTCACAGATGCCATTTTGGTCCCACTGCTGTCTCCACAGTTTGCATTGTTCCATCCTTCAGACATTGTTGATCCTGATACAATACATACTTGCAGCAATATAATACAACCATAGTAGTTGCCCCATGTGGGTGACTTCTATTATGCAAGGTAGTAGTAAACCTCCAAACTGGCATGGCTTTCCCTACCTTGGATACTCCTGTGCTATTGCCTCCAAACCACAAATTTTCTTCTCATGGGCAGTGCCAGCTGACAAGGCACACTCCTGATAGGGAGAGCAGCCACAAATGATAATCAAGATGGCAAGAGCTCTAAATGCAGCAGATGGCTGGTAATGCCCCCCAGCAAAGACTTGCCAAAAGGAGGGAGCCCACATGGGGGGGTTCCAACCAGAGGGCAATACCTGAAATAATATGTGACCATGATTTCTTTAACAGGACATGCAGTGGAGAGAATTTCTGCCCAAACTGCAGACTGCAATATCAAATTAGACAAGAGATCAACATCATGTGCTTCCCCCATCACACCTTGGAGAGGGTCCCACACAAACAGAAGAGGTATTCAATTTTCTGCTTTGATGCAGAATGGTGAGGAGTGTCCACAGCCTTCCAATGTTGGCCGCCCTTCATTGCTGGCTTGGTCCACTGTATACATACATGTGGGAGTTTGGACCCCTCACAAATTGATGACAAATTTGCAATGCACATCTCTTTGTAAATGTGATTATTGTTGGAAGTTCCAACAGCAAAGATGAATTCGAGAAACCCAAAAAAAAAAACGCATTAACAACTGACTGAGACAATTTTGAAATCAAATGTGTATCAGAATATTTACTCAACCAGCATGGGCACTGAACATGGGAAAAACACCTTGTCTGTCTGTCAATGCCTCCTTTATCGAACCCCCGCATCTGGAGGGGGGGTGGGGGGAGGTACCCCCTAGCAAGCTTTCTCAAAGATGCCCTGCTAAACAGAAACAGTAACATCTAGCAGTTGCTTATTGCCTGAACTTTTCTCTTTCGTAAACAACATCAGAAAA
>Ga0116228_10002980_pt1 | contig 14814 bp, 6 predicted proteins | sample S1TSphfallax_2_FD_89694 | JGI IMG/M metagenome (GOLD analysis project Ga0116228, IMG submission 89694) | Host-associated microbial communities from peat moss isolated from Minnesota, USA - S1T2_Fc - Sphagnum fallax MG | ecosystem: Host-associated > Plants > Peat moss > Unclassified | place: USA...
ATTATCAACAAGGCAACGAACAACAATTCTAATCCAACTCTGCTACAAATCGGAGTTGACATCTGCGCAGCATCAGCAAAATTTCTGTCTTTCATCTCTCTCTCTCTCTCTCTCTCTCTCTCTTCTTCTCACCGTTTTCCCCGCGTTTGCGAAATTTTCCAAGTCCACGCGGCATTCTTCGCTTTCCCTGCCAATCCGCCATAACTGATCATTTCCATTTCTCGCGTTCCTCTCTCATCGACTCCGGTTTTGCTTAAGGTTTTGAAACTTTCGCTTTCATCAAGCACAAAACGACAACACCATTCTTCAGGTCTTCCCCTTTCTTCTTCTTTCTTCTTCGTCTTCTTCTTCTTCTTCTTCTCCTCTTCCTTCCTCCCATCTAGTCAATTGTAGCTTGAAATGTTTCACACTCTTTTATACTACGACGCCCTGGCGGTCGTAATTCTTCAAGATTCTACAACGTATGAAAACTCTTTCGATTGAATGTCGGGGCGCTGCCAGAAGCCATCAATTTGTGGTGAGTCGTCCGTCTCCTAATCGCCTTATTGAGAGACAATCTGTGAAGCATGTAGGATTGCAACGATGTTCATTCTCTAGATTTTGAGCAACAATTTCTTCTTCTCTAGATTTGAGAAAACAACTTTGACCTGTGCAGTCGGTTTTCTGATTTGTTGTCTCTAAATTCGAGCTACATCTTGTGCTTTGTTCTATTGGTTTTTCTTATCTGTTTCGAAAGCTGCATCTTCAACTATTCAACAGGACTTCTGATCTTGTTCTCTGAAGTGAGATACAATCAGCCTTGTTCAAACGGTTATCTTTCCTGATTTCTTCACTAAATTCAGCGACAACATTGTTGTTCAATCAGTTTCGAGGTCTGTTCTCTAAATGGACTCCGGAGCTACAACATTACTATTTTTTCGATCGGTGTTCTGATTGATTTGTTCGAGCTACTTCATCATTCTTGTTCAATCGCTTTTCTGATTGATTTGTTCCCCAAATTGAGCTACTTCATTCTTGTTCAATCGGTTATTCTGATAGATTTGTTCTCCAAATCCAGCTACATCTTTCTTGTTGGATTGGTTTTCTGATTGATTTGTTCTGTAAACTGAGCTACATCATTCTTGTTCCATTGGTTTTCTGATCGATCTGTTCTGTAAGTAGAGCTACATCATTCTTGTTCAATCGCTTGTCTGAGTCATTTGTTCTCCAAATTGAGATACATCATTCTTGTGAAAGCGGCTTAATGATAGATCTGTTATGTAAATGGAGCTACATCATTCTTGTTCAATCGGTTTTATGATAGATGCGTTCTGTAAATGAGCTACATCATTTTTGTTCAATCAGTTTTCTGATAGATTTGTTCTCCAAATTCAGCTACATCATTCTTGTTCCATTGGTTTCCTGATAGATTTGCTCTCCAAATTCAGCTACATCATTCTTGTTCCATTGGTTTTCTGATAGATTTGTTCTCCAATTCAGCTACATCATTCTTGTTCAATTGGTTTTCTGATTGATTTGTTCTCTAAATTGAGTGACATCATTCTTGTTCCATTGGTTTTCTGATTTTGTCTGCTTAGTAGAGGAGATTTCCTTTTTGTGATCTCTCTCTCTCTCTCTCTCAGAGAACATGGTGAATGCATTTCAGCTTACTGCTGGACAAACAATAATAGATTTGTGTGGATTGGTTGTCACACATATCAGCAGTTAAGTTTCTTTCCTTTCACCTGTCATGTTAATATGGCAATCATTGGTAGTGAAATTGGACATGCCCTTGAAGGGTTTAGGGTTCATGCATTGTTCCTACTTCATCTCAGACATTCCAGACAGTGTAAACCACTATAAATTTTTTACTGCTCATCTTGATGGAATTTGCAATTTCCTTTTTCTGGTTTTCTTTTTTTTAATTGCAACCTCAGTGAGCATTGTATAGTTGGGTCATTTCTAAACTGATTTGATGATAGTATTATGATAGTATTATGTATTTAGGTTGTTTCTTAACTAACTGATGATAGTATCGTGTTTCAGGGGGGTTGATATATAGCAAATCTTGCAGAGGCCAAAAATTATCTAAGATTGTGGGTGTTTTAAATATTTTGCACATTTTGCAATTGGTATATATGTTTTGGAATCTAGTTTACAATCTCTTACTCAGGTTGAAACCATCAAGAGCCTACAGTTGTGCGATTATGGGTGTTTGAATCTTTCAATCATTTTGCAATTGGTACATACGTCATGGAATCTTGTGTTAAATCTCTTCCTTGGGTTTTAACTGTCAAGAGCCAAATGGCCTTACCATTGGCCTGTGTGGTTCAAAGGTTCATAAAGATTGCTTGCAGAATTTGTCCTTCTCTTTCTTCTTCTTCTATTTGAATTTTGCAACATCTTGTCATTCATCTCATGTTGTTCCTTTTTCATCAAATGTGCAAAATGTTTTTCTATGCAATGTCATGGTTGATGAAATCAGACAATCACAGCTTCAACTTTACACAAGGATCCCATCATTGGTGCAAACTCTTTCCCTGTCTTTTTTTAGGGTAGAGTAGAGATGAATACTTCACCTAAATGGAGACCTTAAACCTGGTCTTTTATCCACTAGAAAATGTCAGAAGATCAAAGAACAACAAATAGGAGAGGGCAACTGTCCAGAATAGGGGCTGACCTGAAACATATAGGTTAGTCCTCGAAATAAAGGGGGTCAAGCCAAGAACATACAAAATGGGGGACTAGTAGCGTTTAGCGCCAAAAATTCAACCGCTCTATTATTGGATTGAAGTTCTACTCCTCTACAGGAGCTACATCAGCTTGAAACTGAGCTACAGGGTTTAGAAACATGTAGAAATCATCACCACTTGGTGAAAGAAATCTTCTACACTACATCAATTATGCAAAATAGTTGTCCAATAGCTCTTATCTGGTGCGTTGTTTATTCCAAGATCTCTTCACATGCATTTATGTTCCTTCCATGGAATTGGTTTGAGCACCAATAACGGGATCTTTAAAAATTTGTGAAATGGTTCATATTGAGTTGGTTGTAGCCCAACTAGGTCAACGACACAGTGTCACATGCAGTCGATCATGATCGTAGTGCTAGGCTCTATGTGTTGAAATATCATGTTCACAAGAGTTTCCTCCATTCTATCAAGCACCACCTTCAGAAACATTTGATTGACATTTCCTCTTTCTAGTACTCCGCAGATCCACTCTCCATCTCCTCTTGTTGCTCGGTTAATATATTTCCTCTTCCCAAAAGTTTGCTTTCATTGAATTCTACTATCTTTCTACTCCACCTATATTATTCGCTTGTGCGTAATGGTCGAGCGCTTTCCAACAAATATCTCTACAGAAATTGTACTAGTCTATCGAGGTGTTCTTGCTCAAAATTCCAAAATCCACCCCTGCTACGCCTTGTTTTTCTCCTTTACTCGAATCATACATGATAGTGAGACTTTGCTATGGAGTGACTTCTAAGCTACAGAAGAAGGTGTTGTGTATAAAACAAAGAGTGACTCTGAATCGTTCATTTCTACACTTCCATCTAAATCTATCGTTCTTATTCCTATCTCTGTCCTCGTTTTGCTGTTGGCATCTTTCACAAATCTTTTCCTGGGGAGTTAATCCTCTCTAAGTCACAAAAGCTAGCGTAGTTTCTGGGTCTTACCAAGTAGCTCATTTTCGGAATTTTTGTTTCCCAAATAACAAAAATTTGTGAAGGGAATTATGTGAATTTTTCAAATTAGTCCATTTTTCGAAATGAAAATTTAGAAATTAATTATTCAACAAACATGTGTGGAAACTGCCAAGGTACTACTGTAGTCACTCCATTATGTCAAGCCAAGAATTGTCATGTTACAGATAGTGGGAGTTACTCTATTGGCACAAACCCTACAATAATGGGATTCCTCCTAGTCCAGCCCCAATTTTTTGAATAGTTGTTGAGTAAAGCAAGTGCATATCATCACGAAAAAGATTCAAAGTACCAAGCAACAGTGAACTTGGATAATGCAAAAAATGAGTGTTCTAGGATCTGGGACATGAAACCTCCTATCAAGAATGGACATGTCTCTTTGTTGAATCAGAAAAATTTCTGCAACTCCTCCAACTAGATGGTGCATGTGTAACCAAAAAGGAAGCAATACTGACTTCACAACTTATGAAGGACAACTTCACATGATCACAATACTCTGCTACAATATTTACTTCATTAAGAGGAGCATCATGCCCTCCTCTAACCTAAAGCAAAGAATGTACTAGTCCTATAGTATTAATTCCTTGAGCCATAACTAACCACATAAGCATCTGTCTACTGCAAATTTTGCTACGTCAATTAAGTTTGGAAATGGCTTTGGGGTCCAACCCTCCCTTGTATTCACTTGAGACTCCCCTTTCCTCCCAATTCCCAGATTATAAATGCCCTCAAAAGGTAAATAACTACTATCATGCTATTATGTTAATAATCTGAACACCCTTGGAAAGCATAGAATACTATCTCTCATCTCACATTACTACCCTCATACATAAGACCAAAACCATAACATCCAACCCAAGAACTCTAACAAGTTCATTTTAGGTGAAAACACATTATGGGGAGTCAATTCGGACATTTTCACAACAAGTATTATAATATACACCTTTTAGAAATGTGTTGCATTTAATTTTGAGTTATTTTTTGATGTTTGGGCTTTATGTTTTGATTTTCAAATTTTTAATTATTTCTATATTATTTTAAAAAGATGTAAATTTTATTAAATTCAAGGAATCATGAATATTTTTTATGGTATACATATTATAAAATAACCAATTTCTTGTTTTATATTGCAATAAGTTTTTGGTTTGAATCAATCATTCAATAAACATTTGAAATAAAAAAAATTTTAATTGTTCATCTAATATTTCTTATCATCTTCCATTTGAAAATGATTGTTTGTTAAATTTTTAATCTATTACATACTTATAATTCACGCCTTGAAAGAAGTGTTGCTGAAAAAGAAAGGGGGATGATTTCTAGTGTGAAAATCCCCAACATTGTGAATACAAATTCAATAAGATCTGCTGAAATTTTCAAAACTAGAAGGAATGTTACAACATTTATGGTTTCCAAACCTATATCCTTCTAGCCAAGCAAATATAGTTATTCTAGTTCTATGGACCTCAAGGGATCAAGCCTCTCTTGATTTCCTCTCAAAGAAGTTAATGAGTGTGGCAACTCATCCTTCACAACTAAATCCCCACAAATGCAACCCCACAAATTACATGGTTTTTCACAAAAGTTGGATAGAGTCTAAAAACAAAGTAAATAGATGTGATCGATCATCCTCACATCACAACATCCTCTAGTTCCAAAATCCCCGAAGCTCCCACTATATCATGGGTCTCCTATCAAAGTAAACCACATTACATGTCCACATAGAAACCCCCAAAAACTAACAAAGATGATGGCTACCACTATAATCGCTCCTGAAATCCTAGACTCTTTCGTCACTTCCCTTGTTCTAGTCCCTAAGATATAAACACTAGACCTCTTATTTCCTTCCTAACACTCTTGGCACAACGAAAGATCAAGCGCAAGGTTTAGGAAAAGAATAAATCCAGAAGGACTTTTGTCCCCAACTGAGTATTATCAAATTCCAACCAAATTCCACACATCTTAACTAGCGAAAAAACAAGAACTTAACTTCTCCCCGTTCGCCAAAATTGCCTTCTTTCACTTCAACCAACTTTATATAATTTTTTCCTCTCCACATCCCTTCGCTCCCCATAAAGCTCTGCACCAATCCACCACCAGAACCGTGATTCACATTGCTCATAAACAGTATCCATTCCATCACTAAAACTAGCTCACCAAAGCCACTCCACAATAACCTGCAAAACAACAAATTGTGGCAAAAACAAGCTAAATTTTAATTTCAAACAAAAAAAATAAACATCAAGAAAGACAATAACATGACTACACAAGATAAAAGTGCAAACAAAATCTTATTTGATAACCAATGAAATTATAAATATGAAATGAAATTACTAAGGCTATGGTGTAAGATCATACTTTAAACTAGCGTTGAAGATATTGTGAGTAATGGGGGTTTCATTTCTATTTATACTTGTTTAAGGACTTAGTTTGAAAAAGCTTCCATCTACCCACTATTCAAGAAACATTTGTGAAAATGTTTTTAATTAGGAATGAACTATGAATGAACTAAAAGTCAACTATGAATGAATTTTTTTTTAATTACAAATGAACTCTAACTAAACTAAAAGTTATGTTAATGATGGTGATGCCCATCAATGCTAACATCCATGACATCATTTCTTCCTTTTGTAATGAATTTCACAAAAAGTGACATTTTGGTATCCTAGAATAGAAAATCTCCTCCACTTCATATTTTAGTTCATCATTTATTTCAATAAATGGAGGTGGCTTAGGGACTCTTTTTGGGATAGTGAACACATTATAGGGTTCCAACATTAATGAAACACCAAATTCAAAATGGATTTTCATGGAATTAAGAAATTTGAATTGGAAAGCCATTACATTGATTTGCTTCACAATGGTGAATGGACTAAATCTTTAATAATCCAATTTTTTTGAAGGTCGTGTTCTCTTGATTTTTGTAATTGAAATCAAACTTGGTCTCTAACCTTGAAGCTTGGTTTTTCCTTATGATGTTCTCAAACATTTTTTTTGTACTTCACATTTCTTCAAGGTTAAACACAAGTTGTACCCAAATGTCCACCAACCACATGGTGTGATCTTTAATTACAATATGAACATACAATATAAACATTATTTTGTTCACACCCTAAATATCAAACTTAAGGTGCAAACCACGATTTGCAAACGTAGGCATATGTTATGTCAATGATTGCGCCATATTATTATAAGCAAACTCCACCATGGACAACAGGTCTAACTAATTATTTTGATGACAATTGCTTATAAATTGCAAATATTGCTCTACATTTGGTTGACCCATTTTATTTACCTATCCATCTAATGTGGAAAACTAATAACAACTTTGTTTTCATGCCTAAAAGATCAAAGAACTTGGATGTAAATTACTAAAGTCTATGATTAGAATTATATCTTTATGGGGGCAAAATATCAAAAAACATGATTTAAAAATAATTTGGGTGTTTTTTTTGTTAGTTATTATTTAGATACAAACACTTTTAGAAATCTTGTATTATGTAACCATTCAATTTGCGATTACATGTGACTATTTGTTATTTGCAGCTATTGTTTATCATTTTTACAATTAGTAACCATCTTCTTAATTTTATTACTATTTTTGTGATTGTAATACAACTACTAAATTGTACATCTTTTGATATTGAATAACTTTTGGGTTTTTCACCGAAAAATAAACCCTTGTGTTCATTTAAACACAAAAGTAGTTGTAATTTATTTACTTCTTATGATGTGCTTATACATTTTATGTACACTAGAGTGTTTTGAACTACATTAAAAGTATATTTAACATGTAATCAAGGTATATTAAGCATATATTAAGCTTATTTAACATATTTATCCTATATTCAAGGTATATTAAACACATATTGATTAGAAATATGAACATATTAAAATAAAAAATTATTTCTCCTTTTATATTATGGTTTGCTTACAAATATACCATGTTTACTTTAAGGAGTGAACCATCTTCACCAAGTGATCCACCAACACCAAAATGAAGTCATATGAATTGGAAGGTGGAAGACTTATGATGAAATCGATGGAGATTGAAAACCATGACAATGCAAGGATTAGTTGTGGTTGAAGGTATTCATGAAAACAATGACAAAGATTGTTTGTTTGGGCACAAACATCACAAATTCCTACAAATTCTTTCACATACTTCCAAAGTTGTGGTCATTAGTAGTTTTGAAATACTAACTCCATGGTCTTGTTGAATCTAAAATGGTTTATAGCCAAATTGTTGTGCATGACCTAGAAAATTTAGAATTGAACAAGGCCATTAGGTCATTATGCCAAAATGTCTATAGATTTCCAATTGTAAGTGACACATTTAATTACATGACTATATAGTTCAATCAAACACATTATTTTTGCTTTTAGTCAATTTTTTCCTTGGCCATAAATGTTATTCTTGACATGTTGCCTATAGTCATATTTAACAAATGATCATTCATCCTTTCATGTTGGATTAATGTATTAAAATTTTCAATACATAATGTGTTTTCAATATTTCCAACAATTTGTTTAATGACACATGTCCAATTGATTTGATGCCATGTGTTGAAATTTAAATGGGTTTAGGGTGAAGTAGGATTAAGGTTTACATCCACATGTCATAGGTTGTGAGAATTATTTTAACGAATCAAAAAATGGCATGTGTTTCATGTTGACGCTACCACATGTTTTTGAAAATGTAATGAGGGTTAGGTCTAGATGGACAAATTGACAAATGTCAACATTAGGTGTTGCCACACATCAAGTAAATATTGTGTGATTTGATTAAGACTAGTTATAGGTTAGGGTTTATAAATTATGAAGGCTTAGGATTAAGCTTCGATAAGGTTGGGGCTAAATCTGGGGTAAGGTTTGGGAAAGGTTTAGTTCAAGTTTGAAATAGGTTTGAAAAAGGTTCGGTTCAAGTTCAAATTTGAAATAGGTTTGAAAAAAGCTTGGTTCAAGTTCAAGATTGGTTGGGAAAAGGCTTGGTTCAAATTTGAAAATCATTTGGGAGAAGTTCAAGATTAGTTTGGTAGGTTTGGTTTACATTCAAATGAAGTTTGGGATAGGTTCGATGTAGGTTTGTTTTAGGATTGGGGTGGACTAAAGCTAGCCTTGGTTCAAGATTGGTTAAGGTTTGGGTTAAGCTTGGGTTAAGTTAAGGTCAAGTTAAGGATGTTATGTTAGGTGTGGGTTTATATTAAATATGAGTTAGGTTAGATCTAGGGTAGGGTAAGGGTTTTATTAAGTTAAGGTTAAGGTATTGTTAAGTTAAATTTAGGTTAAAGGCATATTAGGTTCATGTTGGTTTAGGGATTTTTAGGTTGAGGTTTATGTTTGGTTCAAATTTGGGTTAAAACATGTTAGATTTAGGGTTTTGGGTAAGGTGATTTATGGGTTTTTCTTTTCTTTTTAGATGTTATAAGTTTCACCACATTTATCCCTTATTTAATTTATCTTGAAAAAAAAGGATAATAAACATTTACAATAGTCTTACAATGAACATGTATGCCTACAAAAAGTTGGCCAAAACAGGAAGTTTATTAATGTTGAACGAAAACAAAATGGGTTCTATAAGTCCAAGTTTTTAAATTATGCTTACCAAACAACATTGTATTAAATTACTTTAATTGAATGTTCCACATAATAATTATAAGGCAACTACATACACGGTTACCATGTCCATCATGAACAACCTTGAAAAACTTGCTTTTGGACAACCAAAAAATGGTAGACTAACTTCTATGAAAGCATTTGCCAATGGTGTTTTCATTAATCAAAAGCAAAAGTTGAGGGCTTGAAAATAATTAGATATTGTTTTAGTTTCAACCATAAACAATGTCAATTAAGGATTAACTCTAATTGAAATCTTCAGACATAAATCATGATTAGCAGGGATTTATTGAACTATCTTTAAAATCAAATACCATTGTGTTAATTGAATAAACACCTCCCAAACTTTGATAACCACATAATTAATAAAAATTTCCTTCTTACCAACCTTACTCCCACATATTTTAGTTACCACCATTATAACTTTTTGGTTGGCAATTACATTAATTGGCATATTTTCAATGTCAATGTGAAGTTGCACTTGCTAATCAAGATGTTCAATATGGTGCACCAACATTGTAACAGTTACGCTACATGGTTTTAAAAGAAAATCCACCAAAATGGGATCATCTAACTTTTTTTTTAAATCCATCTAAAAGGCAAAGGCTTACAATATGGACCTAAAAAAAGTTTAACAAATTCAACCATATAAAAATCTAATTTTTATGTATTTATATATTATGCAAAGAGGTGGATAACCCATTTACCTAAATTGAATTTGGCTTCACATAACTCAACATTACACCATGTATTTTGGTTGCTTTTGGAAGACTAAGGATTATTATTTGGGTTTTATAATCAACGTTACCAAAACTAGGCATCATACTAGACCACAGGGTGAAAACAAATTACGGTGCCCAAAAAATGTTGTCACAAACATATTTTTTTGAAATTTTACAACTTTCAATGTCCACAAAACCAATATTAAAAGAGTTTTCATAAATTATACTCATAATAAGGTAGTTCAATTGCCAAATAATGCAATTGTCAAAGGAAATTATATTTTGTGATTAATATTAAATTATTAAAAAATATATTTGTTAAGGGAGTACTTATTTATTGTAAATAATTAATTAGTAAATATTTATTTACCTAGTTACTTTCCTAGGATTTACTAGCTAATTTACATAGTTTTCATCACCATTTGAATTCAATTGATCATAGGACTATTTTAAAGTGATCATTTTTGGCAAGCCACTGAATTTTTTTTGTCGAACATTGATTTTTGGAAAATATGGAAAAAAAACATGTTGTTTTTTGGAAAAGCGTCAAACCCATAGCTTGTTTTGTTGTTTTTTCCATGTTTTGCATGATTGGATTGAAGTTTTGAACCTAGATATGAGTAGATTTAATTGAGTAGAATTTATTAATATTAATTTCATGATATGATTTAATCTAGATTTTGACCAGAATATAGAATAGGAATTATGTATCAACCATTTGGTGACCATCCCAAGGCTTGAATTCTTAATGGAATTTAAAATGTTGTTTATGTCTTATTGCTAGAATTTTTGTTTCTAAAACTTGATAATCAAGTTCAATTTTCATTTCTTCCATTTTTTCCAAATCTTGATCATAAATTTATGTTTAAGAAGCATATTTAAATAGAGCAATTAATTGCGAGGATTTTGTTATAATGTAGAAATTTATTCAGATTTGAGTTAGATTATGGAAATATGACAAATACAATTATAACTAGAAGTTTGAAGAGATAATTAGATCAAGTTATAGTACATGAATAAATGGAAAATGGCATTGTCATAAACAAAAATTTGAGTGCATATCATACAGATTCATTAATAGAAAGTTTTGGGTTTTGCAATTGTCATTTGCAACTAAAATTTAATTGCATGCGACACATGCAACTACAAATTTGCGTAGTTGCCTAAGACAAATTACACATGACATTCAACTACATGCAACACTACATATACGGAGTTAATATACATGTTCATCCATACATACCAATCCAAATGTAGTTGCACCTTATGTGCAACCCTCCTTGTAACTATAGTGAAAGTAATCAAAATATGACACGTGTTTAAAAATTGGACGACTTGTTTGTGGGCATATGTCATTATTTAATTATTTTGTGTTTTCAAAATTAAATATTCATTGGATTAATTTTAATCGTTAAAGTTTATACCACTAGGATGATGACATGTGGCACACCATGGAACATTCATTGACCATCTAACACCTATCCACATTTTAAACACCAATTATATGGTGACACATGGTAATTAAGGCCCACCTTTTTTATTAATATTAATAAATGAAATTTAAATCATCCAATTTTAAGTTAATAAGATGTTGACACATGGCGCCTAGGTAGGTAGGTTTACTTAGGTGTGTAAGTAGGTTGAAAAGTAGTTAGGCTTAAGCCATATAGGTAGGTTAAGAATAATCTAATTTTATTTTTAGGTTTAACCATTTTATAAAGGTCAAGTTTTTTTTATTCACTCATCCCCAATGGAGCTTAGTCTTTGATTACTACATAACTATTGCCCCTAATTATATATTGTGCCAAATTGAATTTGAAGCCAAAAGATATGGGATAAAAAATTCCATTGCAAACCTCACGAACCAACTTAGTTGCACATTAATTGTAACTTTTGTATTAGAGTATATTAGCCAGGGGAAACCACCGTTGCTTCTGGTGTCCAAGCAAAACTTGAAGCCCTTTTTTTAGTGCATCTAACACACAAAGAATTGTTGAAAACAAATTAGAAATGAGAAAATTATGGCGCCCCAAAGTAAAGGGGGTCAAGAACTCAAAAAAAAACCATTGAACAATACAAAGCCTTGTTCTTAAACACCCAAAAAAGTACCTTTTATGTTGTTTTGTTGCTATTATAGTTCCAACATGATTTGTAGAATTTTAGGTGGCGCTCTTATAGCACTTTAAATCGTTTAAAAGGAGTAAGAAATAAGAAAGTTATGAGGTTTGAAAATAGGAGGGGTCCAAAGAGAAGAAAAAAAAAAGTTTTGTAACTTGGAAAGCTTATTTTTCTTCTTGTTAGTTTTTCATTACTCCTTTTTCTTTGCACTTCAAAGATGATTGTAGGATATTTTTAATAATTGTGATTACTTAATGAAAATATTATTTTAATATTATTATCTAGCTTAAACTAGTAATTAGCTTAGGATGTTTGTGTACTATTAGGTTAATTACTGAGTGTATGCCTATTTACCATAAATATTTTAACATAAATAATAAAATTTAAATATATAATACCTATTGAATATGTATAATTGATTATCATTATGATTATAATATTATCATATTAATTAATTCTGAATTTTTAAAATTCAAATTTACATTTTCTGAAAAAAAATCCATATAAATTAAAATAAAAAAGTTATACTTGCTAAATATATATTTAAATATATTTGACAAATAAAATTTGAAAAATTACAATACATATTTAAACCATGGTTTGGTTTAATTTAAATTTATTTAATTTAACATAATTTATTTTAGCCATGATTAATTTAGCCTAACTTAATTTAACCATAATTATTCTAGCCTAATTTAATTTAGCTTAATTTAGTACAGTTATAATTAATATAACCTAATATAGTTTAGCCATAAATATTTTAGCTTAACTTAATTTAGCCATAATTAATTTGGCCTAACCTAATTTGGCCATAGTTAGTTTAGCATAATTTAATTTAGCATAATTTTGTTTGCCTTAATAAATTTAGCCATGGTTAATTTTAGCCTAATTTAGCCATGTTTAGTTTAATTTGATTTACTTAGCATAATTTAGACTAACCATAATTATTTTAGCTTAACTCAATTAAACCATGGTTAGTTTAAGCTAGCCCAAGTTAGCATGGGTTTAACCTTAGTATTAAAGGTACATAATACTATTATATACAATTTATGTAAATATATTAAATATCTCAATTTGAGTATGTATAAGTTTAGGCCATTATTTTTATGACACATGTCCATGTTGTACACATTTAGTTGCACACACAACCATATGGCTCAAAAATTGTATAGTACCAAATTTGTAGTTGCAAACATGACCAAAATAGGTGCAAACAACAACCAATTGCATGCCAATTACATAGTGACTAATTGCAAACAACAATATTTCTAGTAATAATTAACAATTTACAACACCTAAAAAAGTTTTTCAATTAGAACAAAAACATCCATGGACAGAAAAAAAAACCTGCAAGCCACAAAACCCCTTAGGCAACATTGATAATTGCTCGTGAAGTGTAAACTGATGAAGCATAAAGGCACACCAATAATTTACAACGAAATTCCAAGAAATAAAAATGTCAAATTGAAAATGCAAACTCATTGGTTGAGTTTAGATGAAGAAGTCGAGAATATGAACTTCGATAGAAAGTTGCGTTGAAGTCATCAAGTCTAATGCAACAACATGACTTTAATGCTCCAATTCATGGAAAAGAACAAAGATTCAACAAGTCAAAGAGGGAAGAAGTAATACCAAGTATAAATATGTTTCACCACCTTACTATCAAAAAGAACATGAGGATGAAGAGCTTGAAGAAAGAGCTCATAATTTTGAACCTCATATTCATTATGTGGTTGAGTAAGAAGCTACAACTCAAGGCATTAGAATGTCCAAAAGATTTGAACTGGTACTTGTAACTAAACAAGAAACTATATTCTTATTAAGAGTAGAACCAATAGTAGTGGAAGGTGTACTCGTGGTTGTCAAAGTAAAGTATAATGAACCTAAACTTAATTAATAGAGCAAAAGCATTGTTAGAAGAGTCCAAGGGATTAGAGTAGAAGAATTCATAATGTGAACAAAGGTCCAAGACCTAACCCTCCACGTAATATATAATACCATCAAATTCGACATCAAATCCATGAATGTCCATTTGTTGAAGATAATGTGAGGTAAGGATTTGTTGAACATTTCCAAAATTTGGATCCAGAACTTGCAAGAGCAAAGGACCATGGAGATTTTGAGCCAAAGGATCTATACCATAAAAGGGTCAAAATTCCAAATAGACTCAAATAACAAACATGGATAAACAACAACATGGAAATGAGAGTTTAGACTATGGCAAATGTAGCACCCATTTTTGTAGCTTTTACACCAAATTTGTTCCATCACAACAATGTTGGAGCTACCTCTGCAAGAACTTCCAATTTCAAAATGGAACTAGTAAAATTTGTACCATTATTCTATGGCAATGCCCCATTCAATGGTTATAGCCACTCAAGCTCTATTTTCAATAACACAACCCATGTTGGTATGAGGTCCAAATCACAGACTCCAAGGGCAATAAACCTTATGAATATGCATACAGAAATACCTAGAAAGGTGGACGATTTTTGTTGGATAGCCATCAAATCTAGGAGGAGGAAGTTCAAGACCATTAGGACCGTCAAGACTTCCAAGACCTTCAGGATATTTTGGATTACCAATGGTGAATCTAGGTAGACCATCATTACCACCAAATAGGCCTTATCATCAACCATTTAACTACTTTGAGTATGTGAAGGCTTTTGACCCAAA
>Ga0116228_10002981_pt1 | contig 14810 bp, 10 predicted proteins | sample S1TSphfallax_2_FD_89694 | JGI IMG/M metagenome (GOLD analysis project Ga0116228, IMG submission 89694) | Host-associated microbial communities from peat moss isolated from Minnesota, USA - S1T2_Fc - Sphagnum fallax MG | ecosystem: Host-associated > Plants > Peat moss > Unclassified | place...
AAAAAAAATTGGTTGATTAATTCAAATAAAAAACTAATGTAGTCTAATACAACACATAAGCTTTAAAAATTATATTATGTATACCATAAATATACCCATTGTTCCTTGAATTTAATCTTTTAAATTTATTTCTTTTTTTCAAGTAATATTAAATAGCACTAACTTTATGAAAGTCAAAATATAAAGCCTAAACACCAAAAGTGAAACCTACAATTGAATGCAACACATTTTGGAGGTGTATACTTTTGGCATATGTAATGAAAGTGCCCAAGTTGGACCCCCTTGTAATGTGTTTCCACCCATGGTAAGAACACATTTTACATTTCCATTGGAAAACAAATTCTTGATAGGTTGGTTGCTATCACCTTCTTATTCAAAATTTTAATCTTAAGCCAAGTGCATTTAAAAAAAAATCCTAACATGTTGGTGCTTGAATATGTGCAAGCATGTTCAACTAATAAGAACCAAGGAGTCATTCAAAGTGCATGCTAAAGGAAATGGACAAGATGGTCCAAATCCAATGATTATTCCAAATGCCACAATGAAATCTTTGGATGTTACTCATACACAAGCAAGGGAGTTACATCCAAATTGGCCTTTTTTCTTGAATTTGTAATATTTTACTATGAATAATATCAACCCACAATATGTACATGAAACAAAATAAATGTATAACATATCATTCTATGTCTAGTAGCCTTTAAATTAATAATGTTTATAATGCATAACTTTTTGACCTCAATCATGCAAATGATGTTTTTATGTGTAGACTTTGACCAAGTCCAAAGGCCAACTAGAATGTTATACCAATGTGATACAACTATAGAGAGCACAAAACAAGCAAATGGGGAGGATCAAAAGTTGAGAATGTGTGATCAAGTAAAGACCAAGTAGTCACAAAAGCGCATGTTATTTCTTGCAAAAAAGACAAATCAATGACAAGGGTGGGGTTTGTGTGGCTTTGGTTGTTTATTTGATTAGACTAAAACCAAACTTTGTTTGATTTGGAAGTGCAAGACAAACATTTGCAATGTTTTGGTCATTGAGAGAAATTATTGTTTCCTTCTATTTCATCTAGTTTTAACGTCTATAACAATGTGTATTTGTCATTGGTAGATGGTGTCAACAATGGGTGCAAGTCCACACATAGGAACCAAAAACCATGTTGAATAGTGGTGAAAATTGTGAATTTTTTTACATATGTTTTTTCCTTGACATTTAAAAGTTATGTTAATCATTCCAAGTTGTGCTAATTGATTAATATGAATGTAGAGGAATTAAAATTAAAAATTCATTAAATTAAATTTTGGGTTTTGGTTTTAGTAAAAGACGTTTGAACTTCAACATGTGTTGTGTCAAATTGTGGTTAATTTTACAAAGGACTAAGTAAAGGACTATTGTAATAACATAATTTTGATGGTAAAAATATTTAAAGATAAAACCTTCTACCCACATTCAAAAAGAACTCCCAATTAAAAAGATATGGAATTTGAAAATTTTAAAAATTCAAAGTATTTTTCAAAATTTTGAATTTTCAAAAGTCCTTCACAACATGTAAATGGGGTGTAATGTGCATGACATACAAAAAAAAGTTGTATTTTATGATACAAGAAACAAAAACCTAAAGTAATTAAAATATTTTGGTATGCAAAATCGTGATAAATGTTCAAAATGAAATGCAGAATTTGGCAAAATTTACACACTTTGAAATTTTCATATTTATTTTACAATGATTTGCAAAAAACATGTGATATATTGGGCCAACTATATGTATTTTTAATAAAAAGTTGCAAAAATTTTCATTCAAAAAAAATTTCATATGAAAAAGTGAAAAAGGACTAACACATATTCATAGTCCTTTTGTAAAGTAATCCCGTTGGCTCCTTTGTGTGTACCCACACTCCAACACTTTAAACGCAATTCACATTTCCCCCATGTGTAAATTGAAATATTTATAATCTACACATGTATTTTAATTTTTCTATTCAATTACAATATAGTAGGAATACATTGTCCCCTCAATGTGCTTTGGTATCCATTGCATGAAAACATAACATGTAATGTTTTTAATATTGAAGATGAAAATTGAACTCCTTGACCCCATTAATGTGCTGAGTATGTCATTCCATGGGAATGCCATTGTACCTAGGCATTGTTCTATGGTTGTGACATTCATTAAGAAGGGGGTATATAGTGAAATTACCATTTCCATTGAATCCAAATCCTTCAAAGCTAATGGATTTTATAAATGGTATTGTACTTTGATGTGAAAAAGACTTAGTTGCATGTAAGTAGTGCTTCTTAGTGTGATTTGTTATAGCTTCAAGTGATGTAAGTGTGAAGTCATGGACTTTGTATGTATGTCATTACACATTTTTTGTTGGACAAATGTTGTGAGCTTTTTAAACTATTTGATATCTTACACATGTAATCTTTTAGTTATACCTATTGGAATTATGATCCATTAAATTGATGTGCAATTTCAAGGATTTCAACTCCAAGCTTAGTTGAAATAACAAGATTAATATCAAGGAAATCATACTACAAATAGTCAAGAGAACCACTTTCACATGTACCTAGACCAATTAATTAAGTCATGGCTTGTACAACCATGTTTAGTTAATCATAATCACATACACCTAGATTAATTAATTAGACCATGATTGAGACAATTAGTTTTAGTAAAAAAACCATTGTCTATTAAACAAAAGCCACAAAATTATCATATTCAAGCAAATAATGAACAAAATAGATATTAACACATGGTAGATGGGTGCAAACAATCTATTTTGGACATATTTCTTACCTTGTTATTTACTTGAAAACATGAAAAAAAGAGTCTTTCAAACTTAGAACCTTCTTTTAGCATTTTAAAACAAATGAAACATTTAGTTTTTTTCATGGGCATTTCTAGCCTCCCTTTAGCTTTTCAAAGCAAGCTGTGTCATATCATTTGGACTTGAAAAAATACCCAAAAAAAAACCCAACAATTACATCATTCTTTAGGGGTTGGGGATGATTTTAATTTTGAAAAGAAACTCAATTAAGAAAAAAATTATGCTAGAATGTTCACCACATCAATATTGAAGTGCTTGAAAAAACATTTCACCTACTTTCAACTACTTGAACTTTATTTTTCAAATTGCCACAAATTTTAGGTCCCATTCAAGTACTTGCTAGTAATTTTTTAAAAATGATTATAATAATTCAACTTTTGAAGTCCATGCAAAACAATAAAATAAAATAGTGTACCTGAAAAAAAAAATTATCCCCATAAAATCATTTACTTGTTAATCCTTTTATTTAGGGACCTTAGTATTGTGTTGTTTACACTACTTTTTGTGTGTACTTTGCCATGCTTTCACCTGGAGATGATGGCTTACAATGGCAACATGTGATGAGTGGATGTGAATTAAGATGGTGACACATGGCTACACAAATTGATTGCCAATTTGATTAATAGTCAAGTTAATTGAGATAATAGTCAAACCAATGAATTAGGTTGTGGCTTATATGACTAGATTTGGTAAAAAATGTGGTGTCACATAAACTTAGACTAGTAAATCAAACCATGATTGAAACAACTAGTTATGGTCAAAACCACTCATTTATTAGACAATAAAAATAAAATTATCATATTTATGCAAATAATGAGCAAACCATATGTTGTTGTGTGGCGACTATGATGGTCTATGGTGGTGACATGTGGTGAATGGATGTGAACTAAAGTGGCCCACAATGGTGACACATGGCTACACAAATTGACTGTTGATTTAATTAGTAGTCAAGTTGACTTAGTTAGATTCACTACAAAATTGTTTGAAAAATAAAATTGGACGAGTCAATTAGGTCATGGCTTATATGACCTGATTTGGCAAAAACATAATTTCATTTAAACCTAGGCCATTTGATTAAACCATGACCCACACAACCAAGATTGGTAAAAATATTTTTTTTTGTTAAACAAAAATTACAAAATTATCATATTTATGTAAATAATGAGCAAACCATACATTAAGATGTGGCAACTATTATAGCTTATGGTTATGACATGTGGCAAACATATTGGAACTAGGATGGCACATGATGGTGACACGTGGTTAGATGAATTGACTATTGAATTGACTAGGTGGGCACATAATAGTTGGGTTACACAAAAGGAATGTTTCACCCCAAATTCATTCACATGACACTTTTTTGAATGACCATTACATTTACTGATTCATATATTTTTGTGAATTTATTTTCTCGTTAAATACTCACATTCTTTGTGATTGAAATGATTGTGATTTCTTGTCGTTTGGATGATTTAAACATGTCCTTAAATGCCATGGAACACATTTCAAGAACATTGTTCCACTACGCAATTTTATTGAAAAGGAATCAACTAAAATAACAATGTTTGTCCAAATTAATTCATATTTTAACCACAAATAAAATAAACTATGTTCTACATGATGGCATAAAATTTTGGTAATGTAAAAAACCATTTTTTTTTGGAATTGATATTAGAATCTTGAATTTTCTTCATCAACAGGGCTACATTAATAAGGACACTTATATTAATAAATATTTTACATTCCAAAGGTTTGAGGGGAAGTATAGGAAATGTGGATTTAAATAAAATTACATTTTTAATGGTTTTAATAAAACTTTGGCACTCCAAATGAGAGATTGTCATTTTGGAATTGTCTTGGAGTCTTGCATTCCTTTATGATTTATGTTTCAAAAGGACATCCAAAAAAAATTAATTAATTTTTTTCAAGTTTTGCAACATTTTTTTATTGAATAACTAAACATACATGGCATCCTTTCATTGTTTTATATATCAAAACACGATTTGGCCTTAGGATTCAAGACTTAGGACATAAGATAGGATAATGTCTTTCATGGTTCCTATTGTGGAACCCCAACTGTGATTGTACCTAAATGGCTTGATTGACCATTATACTCATTGGTAAAACAAACCAATAAAATAAAAAAACCCATCAAGGTCAAGTTGGTAAATGTGCAAAATGGACCTTTTTGACCAAAAATATGGTTTAAAAACCATGATTTCTTGTAGTGAATTATGAATGCACCTATAGGGTTGCCACCAAATGGCAAATCAAATTCATGGCATGCATAAGTAGTTTTCAATTTGAAGTTTCTAAAATCCACAGTTGTTGGCGACACATTACAATGTTGCAATTTTGCTCCTCATGAATCATTATTCCCTAATGTGTACACCATATCTCTCCAAACCCAACCACAAGCTCTTGAAACTCATGCAATTACCAAACTTGAAAGAAAAATTTATACATTATCTAAAAACTTTGATTATACAACCTTGGGCTTTGCCAATATTTAATTATTGGCATCACCACCATTTTGTAAAATCAAATTAAGATTGCACTTAAAAACTTACAATGTACATCATATTCCCATTGCACTATAACTATTGGCAAATCCTATGTGTACTTCAATTGCCAAAAATTGGTGGATTGAGTTGAGAAATACAAGTTGGTCCATTGTTAAGCAAGAAATAACAACAAGAACGAGAAACTTAAAGTTAAGGTCATTCATACATTATAATATTTTAATGTTCACAGTCAACAATTCATGCAATTATATGATTCACATCAAATGGTGGTGAAGTGGTTAAGGTCTTGCCATGTGGCCATGGAGGTGAAGGTTCAAATCTCATTCTTGACATCCTATGAATGTGATTAAAATTAATCATTTTATAGTTGTGGCAAAGTTTAGTCACATTGATGTGACAAGGAAAATATATTCATGCATGACAAGGGTTAGTGCATGTTTTGCTACCTATTGATTATAATCTTGCTTGAGAATAATAAACCTTTCAGTTACATTTAATCAGTAATAATTCACCAAGTTCTAAATTAATAGAACTGAAATAATACCAAAAATCCATGAACTAATATGATGAAACATTGAAAATTGCAGAATTTTTAGAAAACATTAATAATTTGAATATTAAAGCATATATTTCCATCTAAATCAAAAAATCAATAAAAAAAGACATGAAAAATTTCAATCAAAATGTACATGAAAAATTTAATCACATGAGGATGATTAACCTAATAGCAACTACATACCGTACGCAATCTTATTTTTATTGAGTCCAAATGTGTCTGATCTCCATTTTGATTGATTTCAATATTAAAAACAATGAAAATGACATGATTTGTTTTAGTGCTAATAGGTACCTAGCAAGTACCTAGGTCCAATAGGTGTATTTACTACATCATAAACTTACTAGGATAGGTTTATACAAAATCCATGTGAAATTAATTTTCATAGGTTCATATAAAAATCGCATGAATTCCATTATATGGTTAGTATGAACAATATTTGTATGTATTCATTATCTTAAATATTCAAACAAATGAGTCATTGTTTGTGAATGACATATGTAAATGTTCATGTTAATACATAAAAATTGCATAGTTTTATGCAAATTTATAGATCATGATATTTAATTAAAATGTAAATCATACATACTTCACATCAAGACATCGTAAGTAGAAAAAACACATCATTTACATATTTATAATTTTTGTGCCACTTTTACCCTTTGAAGCCCACAATTTTTGTATGGACATATTATTTTATGATTTTCACACAAATTCTACTGAAATTTTGTGATATATTAAAAGTTTGTGATGATAGATGTACTTAAGTAGCATGTAGGTACCTATTAGGTTTATGCCTATGTTTACTTAGCTTTAATAGGTTACCTACCTATGCTTAGGTAGGCATAGGTAGGCCTATTTATATCTTAGGCCTAAGTATGTTCTTAATTATCCTACCTATTACCTGTGTAGGCCTAATAGGCTACTTAGGCCAACTAGCTAACTAATTATGCTTACCTAAGCTTATATATGTATACCTAGTTAATAGTTTGGCCTTTAGCCTATCTACTTACCTACCTAGGCATAAACTACCTATAAACTAATTAGGCCTAGGTTATCCTACTAGTGTAATTACCTTGTAATTAGGTTACGGCTACTTATGTAGCCTAGTGTATTAACGAGGCTAGGTTAAGCAAGTAGCTTAAGCTTAATCACCATATGCATTTGAATAAATAATACTTAGGGGAAAAAAACCGTTTTGTCACAAAAGTTAGCCATCGTAGCTTACATCTACTTAGCAGATGAAAGTTGGTTTAACATCAATTCAAATGAATGAGTAGCAATTATAAGTATAATCATCTTATCTAATTCTACAAGTATAATTTTTTTGTTTGATTCCACAACTTTTCAATGCCCATTCACTTATCAAGCTTTAGACCTAGCAAATTGCTAGTAGTTCAACCTAGCCTTACACAAATCCATTCACCCACAATTTTACAAAGCAAAGCACCCATCATACTGCCCACACCCATGCAGACCCATGTACTGATGACTCCATCCCCAACAATCCCACAAAACCCAACAATAGCCATATTGCCACTAAGCCCAATTCACATTCCTGCACAAAATCCTTAAACACCAAATTCAATGAAGCGCATTCTAGCTCGCAATTTGAATTTTGCAAACAAGGCCAATAAACAGACAACACCCAAATTAGTAAACAAAACCAAGTCTATTCAAAGACTAGATTTTGTAAACAAAAAAATTATAAACTTAGGAGGGAGATAAGTTGGAAGTATTGGGGTGAGACATAAGTATTCCTGAGTCAACTCACAAGAACATGGTAGAGGTTATAAAGAAAGGAAGCCAAATCTTAGTGTAATCGATTGACCACATCAATTCCACTAACTTATAGATCATGGAGAGGTAGCTTGAGTATTTCAAAATAAGAGACATGATGACTAACACCACACTTGAACAAACATGGTGAATGCAATTGTTAGCTTAACGCAAATCTTGAATTCAACATTTGTAAGAAACAGTAGTAGTGTAGCAATTAACAAACGTTAATTGTTGGTTGAAGACCACATCAACAATATTCAAGTGCTAATAGCTACACCTATAGAAGAAAATGATGATAATTAGAAGTTGGGTAATTCAAAACATGGGTGTGTTTTACTAGTTGATTTGTTTTCAATATTTTTTGCAATCATATATGGCAAATTTTGCTAAACAATATAGATAAATTGCATGGACTATGGCATACATAGGTTTAGAAATTACCTTGAAACTTGTTTCATGAATGTACGGACCTTCCAAGTAGACCTAGGGATCTTCACCAACAAAGTCTAGACAACAACACTATAGGATAAATTACAACATGAAAGATGTTGCTTAATGATGTAGTGGTTAAAATAAGCAAACGAGGGAAAAGAAAAGAGTGGAAAGCAACAAGAGAAATAGAAAGAGAGAAAGAGTTGGGTGTTGGTTTCAAGGGACAAAACCTTGAGGCTTGTTTCATGTGCAATCATGTTGAAGACCAAGATAGTTGGTTAATTCTCTTTTCAAACCATCTTTGGACCTTTCTCGACCTTCAATACTATGAGGAATGGGGGGGATCATCAAAGTGTGAACTATTTTTTACAAATTGTTGGGTAGAGTCTTCTTCCCCTTCTAGAATGTGCATTAACATTTTAACTTGAAGATCCCCTTGATTGTGTAAAAGGTTATGAAGAAAACAACAACAATTGAAGACATATGGTAGAAATGTGACATGCAAATCAAACTTCCTTAACAACTTTCTAAATTGTTTTTTCAATATGCCAAAGGAGTTTTCACTTGTGCCACTAATTGTACAACAATTCCAAGATGGTATGTTGTCCATGTTCCTTACAAGGAGTCATGATCCAAGATATTAATTGGTAACCCTTATCCCTAAGTACGTATGGGGGGAAATTCACTTGCATTTCTGTCGTGATGAAAAAGACCTTGATATTGCACATGTTGATATAATGAAAATTGTCTCAAAACTCTAGAGTCATGCACACTATGTAAAAGACCAACAAACAAGTCAATGAATTTTTTTTGGAATCAACATTAACTTAAGCAACAATGCTATGCCCACCTGGTTTGTGATAGTAGTAATCCTTGACAAATGATGTTGAAGGTTTGGCAATGAAAACATGTCTGCCATTGATGGCACCTTGCAGCGAAGGTAATCCACACCAATCCTAAAAATCTGTCATGATAGTTTGCATATCATCTCCTTTTGGCCAAGAAATCAAATTCTTGAAGATCTTGTTAATAGTGTAGACAACCTCATGAAGAACAAGATAAATCGTGGATTTTCCCAAAGCAAACAATTTTGAACATATTGGAAAATTTACACCGTGTGCTAATTTGTAAATTGAACAAGCCACTTTGATTTTGATCATAATTGAACTTTGATAGTTTGTGTCAATAATTTGTCTTTGATGTAAGTTTCAATCAATTAGTAATCTCAAAAAAGGTCTTCTTGCTCATTCTAAAATTTTGCAGCCAACATTCATCATCATGTACTTTGTTAGTAGAAACCTTGAAAACCAAATAGTAGATCTAGGTATCACCCAATGCCCCAAGTCAAATGACATATTTACAGGACTTGTCATGCAAAATTGATGGAGAGTTGCAAGAGCCAACATATAAACTCTAGTTGTTTTTTGGTGAACTCTATTTGAAATTTGAAATAAATTATTGTTTTCTTCAATTATTATTTGTTGAAGGAGCTTGATTATGAAAAAAAAAACATGAAATAATAACAACTTTGCTAATTTGTGCATCCCCCATGTTGAGGTGGCATAAAAGATAAATGCAACAAGTAAGATTATTATAAAAAAAAGTTAGCAAATAACTTAAAAGATTGAAAAAAAACTTAGCTTTGTAGTTAAGAAAGCAAGAAGCTCTGACATTCGATGCACACAACAACAAACAACAATTTCAAGAACTCCCAAAGAAATGAAGTGCACAACAATAAACAACAAATTCAGCCAAAGTTCAAAGAGGTGAAGCACACAATAACAACCAATCTTCAGGAGCTCAAAGAGTTGAAGTGCACAACTACAACCAACAAGTTTTGGAGGAGCTCCAAAAGATGAAGCACATGAAAATAACCAGCAACTTTGGGAGTTCAAAAAGATGAGGTGCACAACAACAACCAACAACTTCAAGAGCTCAAATAGTGAGATGCACAATAACAACCAATGACTTTAAAAGCTAAATGAGGTGAGGTGCACATCTACAACCAACAACTTTAGGAGGAGCTCCAAGAGATGAAATGCACAATAACAACCAATAATTTTAGGAGCTTGAAGAGATGAGGTGAATGCAATAACAACCACCAACTTGAAGCAACACATGAATTCAAAGAGATGAGGCGAATGCAGCAATGCAACTAGCAACTTCAAGCAACACATGAACTCAAAAAGATGAGGGGCACAACAACAACTAGCATTATCAAGAGTGTGAAGAGGTGAGGTGCACAAAAAAAAAAAAAAAAGAAAAAAAAAAAAAAAAAAAAAAAAAAAAAAAAAAAAAAAAAAAAACAACTTCAAAAGAAAAAGCAAAGAAAAAGAGAAAAGGAAAGATGATGAAATGACCATGAGGCACTACGAGAAGATGATAGTATCTTTTTAAAGTTTTTTTCTTTTTCCAATGTGAATGGCCAAAAACAATTAGGGTATCAAACCTCTGGTCTGAATGGTCCTATTTTCTTGGCCTTGCTAGAAAAATGATTACTAACATTAAAATAAAAAGGTGAAAATTGATTAAAGGCTACATTGTTATTAAGGGGTTTTTAACAATGTCTCTTAACATTAGGTCTGAATGGTGCCTAAGAATGAAAGCACACAAAAGGGCTGGCCAACTAGGACAAAAATTGGTTCAATATTGTATTGAGTATAAATAGTATAATTGCTCCAAAATATCGTGAATTTGATTTTAAGTTTAATTTTTGATATTGGGGCATCTGAATCAGGGTCATCCTGTTGATGTTTTGATGATCAGGCTGAGATCAGGCCCCAACAATTCTAGTGTTGGGTATCATATATATTTGGCACTATTGTTGGCATTCACATCTATCTATTAGGGAAGGTAGTTTGTTGGTTTGTTAGTCACGCTGAAATCTACCAAACTCTGGTGCCTGTTGCTGTGCTCTTGGTATCATTATAATGCCCTCAATGAATAGGGGTGCACTCAGTTGGTTTTGCAATGTTTAGGCTTACTAGTGTGGCTGTGTGGTTGGCCCAAGTTTGAACCCATTACAAAATAGGGAAACTCAACATGTAAACATTGTTTGTAATGTATGTATTGATTTTTTGAACAACTAAATATGAAAGGAAATCATGCTTGAATTGAATGGTAAGCCTTCAAATGTTACCACATTCTCAACTGATTTTTCCTTCCAAAACCTGGTTTTTTTAGAATTTATTTGAATTTTCAGCAGCATAAATCACTTAAAAATCACTGTCTCCCACATTTTGAATCCAAATCTTAGCAAATAAATTCCATTAAATCCTGCTCATCAAGATGTTTCTACCAACACCAAAGGCACATTCCAATTCCTCTGAAATTTTCAGCTATGATTTAATTTAATTCTCAGCAAAGAAATCATTGCACCAGAAGTCCAAACGTCGTGGAACCAAGCCCATGCACCCCTCCTTGTTGAGAGCTTTCCAAAGACACCAAGAACATGATCTGAAGCATCCCAGTTTGGTGGATCTCATAACTACAAAACTAAACCAAACAAACAAAACAAAGTACCTTCCTTCACAGATAGATGATGTAAGAGTTATTGAATATTGAACAATTTTGTTAAAGAAAATTCAAAAAATTCAAAATTAATTTATAGTGAAGTTGGGAGAAGCTCTTAGTATTAACAGAAAGCCCTGATAAGTGGGATTTCTTGGAGGTGATTTGGTAATTTTAGACCTAAGGTCTTCAGATACTCAATTTTGAGTATGTTTTATAATTGGAATTTTTATTTATTTTTTAATAGTGTTTCCAGAATTGGGCTCCACCGTCAGGATCCTGTTCACACTTGGGCCAGTGGCACAGGCCAAACTAGTCTTACTAAAGTTGTGTAGAGAGGAAGATGGTGCTGTAATCAGCTGGTGCTTATTCTGTGTCCTATATTCCATGTAAGCATGCATCCCCTCACATGTACTTCAGCATTCCAAGGCTTGATACCTACCATAATATAATATTTCACAGAGCTTGACATAAAACCTATCAACTATTCTCATGATTGAACAAAGATGAGATGTATTCAAGGATTTTAAAGAGTTCAAGAAGAATATTGCAGCTTTTGATTTCCACTACGAACATACACAACGTGATAGTTAATTCAGCCTTCATACTGAAAATCAGTTATCTGGAAAATATTAGCGCAACAATGTACACCATTTTCAGCTCGGATGAACCAAAATTAGGATTTGAATGTAGGAAACTCAAAAAAAGTTCCATCATGTCACCGATGTTAACAAAATCTGACGCAGTGTTCAGGTGTTGGGTTAGTGTATACATGAGAAGCTGCAAAACTAGGGTGAAGATCTCCAGCAGCTTCTGCATTAATCTTGGGAGTTGTACTGCATTCTACGAGGCTCACAATATACCATGAAGAACATTCATAGGAGTCCAATGTCCATCATTGCTAGAAACCCTAGCTAGCTGAAAATCTGGGGACCTTCCACATGAATCCGGGCTACTAGCTAGCTGCTGGCACCGAGCACAGTTTGTGCTCTGTAATATCAGCTGGCTCCCAAAAATTGGCTGGAGTTTTATGTCCACACATGTGAGCCTAGTGCTGTCAGTGATTGAATTGAACTGTTAGTAAGGACTGGTTTCAGATCAAGCCAGCCTCCAATATCCAAGAGCTTGTAGGATGGTCAATTAATTGGTAGAATCGCTCCCCTCAGACCTGATCAAATGTAGAAAATTTATAGTTGCAGGCGTATGGACAAGATGAAAGCATCAGGCCGGCTGCGATCGGCATCTGAGTCATTATTCCTGCCATCTTTATTAGTTGGGTTTCGACCCTGAAAATGGATAAGGAATCCCAAGGTTCGACTTCGACCCACTGCAGCAGCTGGACGACGTCGTTGACGGTTGAAGCAGGGCGTGTACTGCTGTTAACGAGACTGCAGTACTGACGCACGGTTGGAGAAATGGCTTTAGTATAACGGAGGAGAGCATAGTGAATGTAAAATCCGAAGCATCCGCAGAAAGTACTTTGTCGAAAGTGGACACTTGATCAGTTTACCAAGTTCTGTTCGGAACTAGTGAATGGAGTTTCTCGACCTAATCGGACAAATCATTCAGAATATAAGTGCTTTAACAGCGTGCAAACATTGGATCTGTCATGCAGGTGAGGCTTACATGGATTTGGGTAGCATCGCAAAAGAGAATCTTTTGTACTTGGTGAAAGGCAACCCCATGAGCTGTTTCAGTTGAAGCTGCACTTGGAAGCTGCATTCTTTCCATAGATAAACACCAAACTGCATTGGACAAAACGTCTGAGTAATATTGTGATAAGTATCATCCTAGCAGCTAGCTAATAGTCTAAAATGAGGAGACAACAGGTGATGGGTGCCAGAGGAACTGCAATTAAGGATTGGCAAGAGCATATATGGAGATAGTCGTAGTACCATACTACCAAATAAAGCATATATTCGATCCAAACTCCCTGATGTTTAGGAACTCTTGTTGCATTTCACAAAGGTATAAATTTTCTGAGCATTCATATATGTTAGGTCAAAGGATTCAAGAACTAGAACCAGATCAGCTGCAGCTCCTGCAATATATATAATCCTCGCTGCGAGCTTGTCGACATCCATAGCTGCTGGTGATTCTCCTCCGCACTCGCAATCAACACCAGCAGCTGGTCCTGCAGTTCTTGTCTTTTGGACCATCACACACACCCGACATACAGTGGAGCTGCCGATCATCAAACTCTGGACTTAAGACTAGTCCCTAGACGTTCCTGATTGTATTCCTGTAATCCCCATGATCTCTAAGTGGATCTCCCCAGCTGTGCTCAATATGTGACCCTCAGAAAATATTTCTCACATCCAAGTTTAGTTATTTACTTTTTTGCAACCTTACCCCCATAAAACTAAAACTGGAACTGCAAATAGGTGGGAGACTACTAATACGAAACCAGGTCTGCATAAGCAAGCGATTCGCACCGAATGATTAGACTCGCAAACACGGACCCACCGATGCAACACGGAAGTTCCAAGATTTACCAACGATCTACTACTTTGGGATCCGACATAAGACTGAACTGCCGCGGGTAGAAAACATGATCGGTCTTATCGCAGTCACTTCGCACATTTCGCGCACATATACTTTTTTACGCACGAACAAATCTCCTTTATTACCTCACTCCTGCTGCTAACTGCAGTTATTATTACCGCACTTTATTAGTGCGTGCGCGGGGTTAATTTAATACCCGATGCCATGTGAGTGAGTAGACACGTTTAATACTAACTCAACTAACTCTGGTTCGTTGACTCTGCCCGTAGGAAAGAGATCCGTATTGGTGTAGGATTGGGGCAGAAAATTCTTGCTTGAACTTCACCTCATGTGTGAATGACACATCTGGAGTTCTCTGATGGATCGGCATGCATCTAGATGAGAAGTGCTGAACCAAGGGAAGTTTTAGTGTAGGGTAATCCTTGAGGAGTGGGGGTGTTCCCAAAATAAGTACCCCTTCTGCAAAGCCCAAGGGCCCTTATTAGGTGGATATGATGACGAAAAAATGATTTCTTTTGTTTGTGGAAAATTTTCACAACTTGGTGATTTTTTTTTCAAGAAGTGGGAGAAATGTGTGATTTTTCCAGATTTTGGGAAATTAAAAAACATGTAGCCATATCTACACCTAGGCACTGCCTAGGACGTCACTTGAATCAACTTTTT
>Ga0116228_10002982_pt1 | contig 14805 bp, 11 predicted proteins | sample S1TSphfallax_2_FD_89694 | JGI IMG/M metagenome (GOLD analysis project Ga0116228, IMG submission 89694) | Host-associated microbial communities from peat moss isolated from Minnesota, USA - S1T2_Fc - Sphagnum fallax MG | ecosystem: Host-associated > Plants > Peat moss > Unclassified | place...
CTAGCTTCTGATTTGAGAGTAGCTGAACAGATTAGATGAGGGCAAGGGTCTGGAAGTCTGTGCTGTCGGAATGTTTTCTGTGAAATAAAAGACAAGAAGATTTTGTGAAGTCTCTGGGTGTCTAGCTATGCCGATGCAAGAAGTCGATTTGAGAAGTCGAACTGTGTCTGTCCGTGATGTTTGGCGATGCCGATGCACTGTAGCAGTTGAGAATCTGAGGTCACGGGTCTAATTGTTTGTTGTGTTATGAGGCACGAGGCTCGTGCTCTCCGTCTGTGTGATCGCAAGTTGCATTGTGTAGGTCCGGCATAGCAGCCATCGAGCTGTAGTAAGTCGGGGAAATAGCAGACAGACTGTACCTCTGAGAGGACGAACTGGGTCCTCAAGGGATGGGGTCAGACAGGGCGCCTGGAAGCATTCTAGGTGTTCCTCACTTTTTGGTTACATTAGGATAAAATGATAATTAAATAACAAATAACATCGTTAATGAAATGTGTATCTTGATTGATTTAATGGATTCGATGAAATCCAATCCCCATTTTTAGAAAGGCTTTTCAGGCAAAGTAATGATCAATTTTGCCATATTTTGTGTTAATAAGTCGTAGGTTCGACAAAATTCATGAATGTTTATGTTCATGGTTGGCCACTAGTAACCAACATCAAGAATTTTCTTCAGAATAACATCCAAAGAAAAATGTCCTCTTCCAACTCCATTATGTAACTCTTGTAATATAGTTGTTCTGGTTACAAAACATGATGAAACCTATTTTCTTGTCCAAATCTATAAAGTACTCTGGACCTTGTAACACGAATGGCTTAACTCTTTAAGCCAAGTATTGTCTATGTGAAGTAATAAATTGTTCTGGCATCATCCCTTTTAATAAGTGGTCATGGACACACTATAACCATTATGGCTATAATGTGAATAGGTGAGCATCACTAATTTGATCAAGTAAACCAACCCATTTTACTTAGTTGGGTAGTCTATTCAATGCATCTACCATTAAATGGGATCTACCAGGCTCAAAAACAATTTTGAAGCCATACTCCAAAAATGACAACAACCACCTAGCTATTTAATTAGAAGTTTGTAGCTTATTAACTAAACAACTTGTCTATGTCTTGTTTGATTTAATAACTTGTCTATGTCTTGTTTGACTTAGTAACTTGTTATGTCTTGTTTAACTTAATAACTTGTCTATGTCTTGTTTGATGATGGCAATATAATTAGGATTCAATCGGTACCTTGTTGGGTGAACATGTGGTATTGTGGTATCCAATTCAATCCTATGTTGAAAAATATTTGGTGGAATACCTTTTAGGTCTTTGTATGTCCAGGTAAATACATCTTTGAACTCTTTTAGAAGTTCAATCAACTATTCTATGATAATTGATTCAAGCAAAACATTAACTTTCACATGTTACACATTTTCCTTGGTGCCCAAATTGACTTTCGTTAATTATTCCTCCTCAATGATTATCCAACTAGCTATGGTTAGATCTTGTATTCATTCATGAGTAGGTGTTTCATCAATGATCATCTCCTCCACTTCTAGATGGAAGAAAGTCTTGGGTAGGTATTATTTGACAATGTGAAGTGGGATAGTTAACTTGATGATGAAATTAAGTATGCGTTTATTCCAACAAAGCAGAGTTATGATGGCAATTTGAATAACATTTTGCTTTAGACTAGCTCTTGAGAGGAAGAGAGAACCTAGGCAACAAAGTCAGATTGGTAGGCTTGTTTGAGATCGAGTGGACGGCACCTTGCCACAACATTTTGGTTGAATTTCTAAACAATTGGAAGTTGGATCGTGAACATAATAGAATCAAGTTTATGTTTGGGGAGGAGCATAAAATAATAGACAAACATCCGTTGGCGGAAGTTTTTAAAATCTACCATACATGAGAAACAAAGGTAAACAAGGTAGAAATGACTAATGCTAGAATAACATTGGCAAATATAGTAGACAGAGTCCATGATACTTACAACACCAATGAAAGGTGGGTTGTGAAAAAGATGAGGTCAAAGTATGCTAATAGAATTGCTACCATTCTGCCAATTATTTACCAAAGGGGTAAGGTGCAAAATTTTAGTAATAATTCTACTATGATGATTTCAAGGGCAGATCATGAAAAGTATGTTGAATCGGCTGCCATTATGTATTCTCAATTGGTCAAAGAATTGGTCAAATGGGAGAAATGTCAAAAAAAAAATGATGAAGGAACAACTAAAAGAAAACCAAAAAAGGATGTATACCATTCTGCCATAGTCCTAGAAGTTATGTTTCAAAAGTGGTTTCCACTAGAAAAAACAAAGCCACATGAGAAGAAGAAACATGTAGAACAACCATAAGAGGACAAAAGGGGAAGAAAATTCTAAGGGAGAGGTTCACTAAAAAAACAAAAGGCCTCTAAACCCTACACATGTCTGTCCTTAAAAGGAGAAACAACTAAAGACTAAAACACCAAAAGAATAGTTTTGATGTCTGAATTTGATGATGACAAGGAGAAATAAATTCTGTAGACAAGGCAAAGAAAACAAGAGGATATTGTTATGAGATGCAATATTGATCTACAATAAGCAACAAAATTGTTGAGGAGGCAACAATAGCAACATCAGAGACATAAGGAAAAACCATATATGCTAAATTTGATCCAAGATTACCAAATTCTCCCAAGCAAGAACAAAGGTATGATGGGTAGGAGTATCAAAGATTACCCAAAAAGGAGTGGGAGTTTCAAGCTTAGTAATCATTAAAGGAGCAAATATAGGATTTTGATCATGGTTCACTAAAAGTTCAACAATTTCTTCCATCACCATAGAATAATGAAGGTATTTTGCTTTCAAGACCAAGTTATGCAACAAGAATGAATGCATTTGGAGAAGTATGGGCTGCACACAAGAGTCTAGATTCATCGAATACAAATTCCATGGGTCAAATTCGTAGATGTAATACACTTGGGTTTGTGTAAAGGGTAGAAGCAGAATTGGATGAGCATAGAAAAGTCATTACTATGTTTAAACATGCAGCAAAATATAATCTATAGATGACAAATATTTTGCTTATATTTTTTGATTTGGAGATCAAGAACAAGCAGATTATAGAGGAGAAGGATAGATTTGTTCAAAATCTTCAAGGAGCTTTGGAAAAAGAGCAAAAGCTTAAAGCAAAATTATAAGATAGGAACAATGAGAATAATAAGGTATTGGCAGAACTCCAAGCAATCAAATAGAAGATTGATAACATACAAAAGTAGAGCAAGGATTTGGTAAACATCATAATGGAAAGAGATTCCTTACATGCAACTTTAAAGGAAACAAATGCCAATTACTGGGGTTTAAAAGCAGAGAAGGATACTTTGAGTATAGAGCATAACAAACTTCAAAGGGATTATAGGCACATTGAGGAAACTTTTTTGAAGTAGTAGAAGGAGATGGAGGAGCTCAAAGTGGATAATGCTAATGCATATCAAGTTAAGAATGAGGTACAAAGGCAGGCTGGCCATAGGCATGCACAAATGGATAGAAATTTGCAAGAGTAGATGGCCTTTAATGAAAAGTAGAATAAACTTCTAGACATGACTCCAAAAAAAAAAGCCTTCAATTATGATTTTTTTTTATAGAAAATAGTGAATTCAAGAAGCAAAATACTTTGCTTTAGGTAAAACTCAAAACACTATTAATGGAAGGAAAAGATGTAGACTTATGGTGGAATGTAATTCAAGATATTAAATAGAAGGATATTGGGAAGGTTGTACAGACATAATATTTCTTAGATGGAAAAAGTTATGCCATCATTTGAGTACGAGCCTTTAGTTTTATCTCCATAACTAGAGATTTCAGATGAAGAAGAAAATAAAGGGGATATAGATGGGGCAAGACCATTAGGTATAGGAGTCTTAAAGGAACTAGGAGACTCCATAAGAGGAAAGGATAGCCTTGAAAGGGAGGATGCTAAAAAGACTTTAGAACAAATATAATATGTTTTGCATGAAGTCAATTTTCAAAAATATGCATCTGTAACCACAAAGATAGGGGAGCAGATACAACCTCAAGAACATGTAATGTAAGAAGATCATTAAGGTCAAATTGAGCATGTGTTAGAGTTACAACAATAGGATCAAACTCAAATTACATTAGATTTGTAGTCAAACCAACATCTAGAACTTGTATCAGAGTTACAACAATAGGAGCAAACTTAACTCATGATAGACTTGAAGCTATAGGAACAACTACATGTGATAACATAATTACAATCACAAGAATAGAATGCAACCCATCAATAGACAATTGCACATTTGTCGACAAAGGCATGAAAAGAACAACATATGTTAAAGGAGTAATTACTTGTGGTAATTATTAGTTAGTATATTTTTATTTACTTATTTATTATTTTAAGAATTACTAGTTAAATTACATAATTTTTATCATCATTTGAATTCAAATAGAACATAGGACTGTTTTTTTGAGGTATATCTTTTGGAGAAGAGAAAGGGACGAAAGACCATTGTATTATTTTAGAACATGGAGCTTTAATGGAATATGAAATAAATACATTTTAATTTTTGAAAAAACTTTGTTTCCATAGTTAGAGTTGTTATTTTGATGTTTTTAATCATACTTTCATTACTAGATTTTAATTTTGAAACTAGTTATAAATAGATTTGAATGAATAGATTGTGTTGGTATTAGTGTTATTATATTTCAGTCTAAAATTTAGACCATAATATAGGATTAGAGATTTTGTATTTACCATAGAGGCAAAGGCATTTAAAACCAATATTGCAATAGTTATAGCTAGATTCCTACATGAGTATATTTTGGTTAGATTTGGATATCCTTTAACCATAGTTATAAATTAGGGAGTACATTTTATCAATTACATAATAAAACATCTAACAAAACAATTTTTGTTGAAGCATGTTAATTTTACTACATACTATCCATAGGGAAATGGACAAGCATAATCTACTAACAAAGTCATTGGTAGACTATTGACCAGGTTGGTTAATGACAAAAGAATAGATTGGGATGAACATTTGTCTATAATTTTGTTTTCATATAGGACTGTTTACAAGGTGGCAATAGGTTATACACCTTACCAATTAGTCTATGGTTTGCATCCTCTAATGCCAACAAAATATGTTCTACTAGCTATTAACATAGACCACAAACATGCAGAACCAACTAGAGTGTTAATAACTAGAATTATAGGACTAGAAAGATTACCAGAGAACAAATTGGAAGCTCAAAATAATGTGGGAGCCAACCGGTGGAGCAAATTTCTATGGAGTCAACAAAAAAATACTAAGAAGAAGTTCCAATTTGGAGATATGTCTTATGGTTTCCCAAGGGAGAAACAACACATTTGGGCAAATTCAAGAAAGATGGTTTGGTCCATTCAAGGTAGAAAATTGCTTACCCAAAAATATTGTTCTTATTTATGTTAATAATTTTGAACCAAACCTAGTATTGGTCGATGTTAATAAGTTGAAACCACATATATATATGTGGATCAAACATTGAAGGGGATTCTGAATTTAGAGGATCAAAAGTCTTTATAGGCCATAGATTCAAACAACATGGAAGAAATATCTCATGAAGATTTAGAAGATCAAAGCAAAGATCATTGGGACTGATCAAACAATACTGTTAGAAGAAGCCCCAGTAAATATGACAAGTCAGCAAGTTATGAACAAAATACCCATATCATGATTTTAAAGTTTCATAGTCATTAGATTGTGGGGAAGATAATTTGATCATGTCAAAACAAAATTCTATTGACCTAATGACTCAGCATAGGCTAAAGGGAATATGTAATATAAACAACACCAAATCATCATATTCATGGATGTCATCATAATTACTTAGTGCCACGTCCACATAATTATTTGGTCAATAAGTATTAATTGTAACCCATGTTCATGTTAGTATGAGATTAAATAGGAGACGACAAATGTCAAAATTTTTAAAAAGGTACAAAACATTAAAATGTTGGCCCTAAAACAAAAAGTGAAGCATCTCTTCATGAAATGAGGTGACTACGTTCCAAAAGGCAATAAACACCAAAGTGACTATTTGTTTTCATATTTGATAAACAAGTTTCCATTTTTTTTGTCACTAGAATGAATGTTGGAGAGATTACAACAATAGTCTAGAGAAAAGTTACAAAAGTTGAGAGAGGAGCAAGAGAGATTGAGAAGTAGTAGAAATTTGCAAACATTTTGGCTTTACAATCTAGGTTTCCAAAAAAAAGGTCTGCCATTTCCTTTTCCAATTTATTCTTCTTCTTTTCAAAAATCTTTTCCGATATCTAAATTTGAGAAAACTTTTGAAGTGACTAGAAAAAATGAGAGAGATTATAAAGAAACATTGAGGAAATATAGCTTTAGGAAGCCCAGAAGAGAGGCAGGTTTTAGTGAACAAGTCAATCCCATTTCCATTTTCAGATTCGCAGGAAGACCAACAAAAGGACAATTTGCAACAACAATAAGAATCACCGTTACATCAAGAGGAGCATACTTAGGAGTAGATTCCATAAAAAGTTCATATTCTTGACAATAAGCACACAAAGAAAACAAGTTGACAAGCAATGGCTACACATCTACATGGGAAGAAAGTACGTATTCACCAGGATGATGAGGTTAGGTATGTTTATACTCCAACAAAGCAAAATTATAATAGCAATATGAAGAACATTTTGTTTTGGATAAGTTTTGGAGAGGAAGAAAGAGCTTGGGGAAAGAAAGTTAGATTAGTAGGTTTGTTTGAGATTGAATGGAAGACTCTTCGGCAAACATTTTGGTTGAATTTATAAACAACTAGAAGTTGGATCCAGAACATAATAAAATCAAGGTTATGTTTAAGGAAGAACATAGAATAATGGACAAACATCTATTGGTTGAAGTTTTAAAATTTTGTCATATAGGCAGATCATGTAGAAATGTTTGATGTTAAGATAACATTGGCAAATATAGTAGATAGAGTCCTTGACACTTACAACACCAATGACAGGTGGGTTGTGAAAAGGATGAGGTCAAAGTATCCTAATAGAATTGTTGCCATTTTGCCAATTATTTACCAAAAGGATAAGGTGCAATATTTTAGTAATAAGTCTGCCATGATGATCTCCAGTGCAGATCATGGAGAGCCTGTTAATTAGATTGCAATCATGTATTCTCAATTCATCAAGGGATTGATTAGATGGGAAAACTGTCAAAAAAACATGATTGAAGGAACAACCATAAGAGAACCAAAAAATGATGTATGCTATTTTGCCATAATCCTAGAAGTTTTGTTTCAAAAATGGTTTTTGCTAGAAGGAGTAAAACCACATGAGAAGAAGAATTAGGTAGAACAACCACAAGAGGACAAAAGGAGAAGAGACAATCTCAAGGAGAGGTTCATTAAGAACAAATGACCTATAAACCTTACACACATCTCTCTTGAAAAGGAGAATCAACTAGAGACTAAAACAACCAAAATAATGGTTCTAATGTCTTAATATGATGATGATGAGGAGAGAAAGACTTTGTATAAGAGGCAAAGAAGATAGGAGGATATTGCAATGAGAGGTAGTATTGATCCTTAATAAACAATAGAATTGTTAAGGAAGCAACAACAACAAAATCAAAGATAGAAGGAAAAATCCATATTTCCTAAATCTAATCCAAGACTACCAATTTCTCCTAAGCAAGATTAGAGATCAAATGGGCAGGAGCATCAGAGATGGCCTAAGAAGGAGCTAAAATCTCAATCTCAATAACCAATAATGGAGTAGATACAAGATTTGACCTGGAACCATTAGAAGTACAATAATTTGTTCCATCACCACAAAATAGTGAAGGTATGCTACCTTCAAGATCAAGTTATGTAGCAGGCATGAATGTATTTGGAGAAATCTAGACTACACACAAGAGTCTAGGTTCATCGGGTACAAGTTCTAGGGGGAAGACTCCTACGTTTCATAACCAAGGTCTGTGCAAGGGATAGAAGTAGAATTGGATGAGCATAGAAGAATTGCTACTATGTTTTAAGAGGCAGCAAAATACAATGTAAAAATGACAAATATTTTGCTTATAGTTTTTGATTCAGAGATAAAAAAACAAATAGATTATAAAGAAGAAGGATAGACCTGTTTAGAATCTACAAGGGGCTTTAGAGAAAAAACAAAAGCTCAAAGCAAAATTGCAGGATAGGAATAATGAAAATAATTAGGTGTTGGCAAAACTCTAGGTAGCTAGACAAAAGATCAACAACATGGAAAACTAGAGCAAGGATTTGGAGAACATCATAATAGAAAGGGATTCCTTGTAGACAATTGTAAAAGAGATAGATGCCAATTATTGGAATTTAAAAGCAAAGAAGGATACTATGAGTTAAAGCATAACAAACTTCACAAAGATTATAAAAACATGGAAGAGACTCTCTAAAAGCAATAGAAAGAATTAGAGGAGCTTAAAATGGACAATGTTAATGCATCTCAAGCTAAGAATGAGGTATAAAAGCAAATTGACCATAGGCATGCATAGATGGACATAAATTTGCAAAAGCAAATGGCCTTTAATGAAAAGTTGAATAAACTTATAGAGGAGACCTAAAAGAAGAAACCCTTCAATTATGATATTGTCTTCAAATAAATAATGAATTCAAACAACAAAATATTTTGCTTTAGGTGAAATTAAAGCACTATCAATGGAGGAAAAAGATGCAGACTTATGGTGAGATGCAGACTTATGGTGGGATGCAGTTCAAGACATTGTCCAGAAGGATATTGGGAAGGTGTGCAGGAAGTATGAGAGGAATGAAAGGTTGTAAAAACATAGGATTTATTAGATGGAAAAAGTTATGCCATCATTTGAGTATGAGCCTTTAGTTGTGTTTCCATAACCAAAAACTTCAAATGAGGAAGAAGATAGAAGGGATACCAATGGGGCAAGACCATTAGGTACAAGAGCAACAAAAGAGCTAGGAGACCTCAAAGGAGGAAAGGATAGCCCTAAGAAAGAGGTTGTTAAACAAACTTTAAAACAAGTAAAGTTTGTTTTGTAGGAAGTCAATTTTCAAGAGTATGCATTTATAGCCATAGAAATAAGAGCATATACAACCTGAGGAACATACAATTCATGAGGATCAACAGGGTCATATTAAGCTTGTGTTAAAGCTATAGCAATAGGATCAAGCTCAAATTACAAATCTACAGTCAAATTAACAATTACAAGTTGAATTAGAACCACAATAGCAAGGGCAAACTTAGATCACATCATATCTATAGTTATGGCAATAGCTACAAGTGACAGCAAAATTATAGTCATAAGAGTAGAAGACAACCCATCAACAAATGATTGCACTATTGTCAACAGAGGCATCAGAAGAACAACAACTAACTTTGTATACAATAGAAAATTGGACAATGCTTCAATTTGAAGTAACAAACAAAACATACTATAATACAAACAAAGTAGATTATAGTACAAACATATTAGATTTCTGAATCACAAGATCAAAAACAACATTAGATTTAACTTTTTTAACACATTTTTAATCCAAAATTCCAAGATGTAATTAAAAATATAAGTGGGGTAATGTTAAGGGAGTAGTTGTGGAAATTATTAATTAATATATTTTATTTACCTAGTTATTATTTTAGGAATTACTAGCTAGATTACATAGTTTTTATCACCATTTGAATTTGAATAGAACATAAGACTATTTTGTTGAGGAATATCTTTGGAGAAGAGAAAGAAATGAGGACCATTGTATCATGGAAGAACATGGAGCTTTAATGGAGTATGAGAGAACATTTAGATTTTTGGAAAAACTTTGTTTCCATAACTAGAGTTTGTTGTTTTGATTTTTTTTTATATCATACTTTCATTACTAAATTTTAATTCTAAACTAGTTCTAAGTAGATTTGAATGAGTAGACTCTGTTAGTATTAGTTTTATTACATTTTAGTCCAAATTTTAAACCATAATATAGGATTAGAGATTTTGTATTTACTAGCTTTCTCATATTCAAGTACACAACTTGCCTTGAGTTTACGTGAAAGATACATGTTGCGCACAAAAAATAGCAAAATTCAAGAGTTGTTGAATTGTCACCACTTACCTTTGAAGGTGGTTAAAACTTTTCGATTAAAAACTTGTTAGTTCACCTTTGGGTTATCGAAGTTTTGAAAAGTGAGAAGGTATGGTGATAAAAAGCTTGGGATTATGAAAAAGGTAAGTGATGTGAAATAGTGTGTCACTCTTAATGTTGCATAGCTTATTGAAAAAAAAAGGTAAAAGAATGAAGCAATCAATGTTGTGATCAGAGAAAAGGTTTCAAAATTAGGGTAGAACTTAGTGTGACGAGTTTCATCCCGCCTCCATTCAAAATGCTCCAATCAAATATTATCACATGTCAACAATTAAATTTTGACTTAGGACCAAAAGGAACCTTGCTCCTTTTGCAAAGTAACATGTTTGGCTCATTGGAGTTCATTTGGACCCCATCATAATTGTAATAGTGCCAATATTAAGTTCATACAAGTCAAGTTATTGCAAAGCCCAAATATAGCACTAAAGTATTAAACCTTGAACACTTCATAATAATGCTGCAAAAGTTCTCAAAAAACCATAAATAGAAAGGGTTTTGGACTTTGAGATGGAATCCATGAAAGTTACATAAAGGAAAGCTTTGGGAAGTTGGGAAAATTAGTGGTAGAAGTGAAATTTAAATTCTTGCAAAATATTTCACATTATTGTAACAATAGATTTGCATTTCACATGCATATGTTCACTACTTATGTCTTAAGTCTCAACAAACTTAACACTACCATTCATTCCAACATCATATTCATGGTTATTGCATATAACCAAAATCTGCACTTCAAAATACATTGTAAAAAACTCTAGAAACATAATTACAATTCATTTCATCATAATATAACATTATAGAAAATTCACACCAAAAGATGAACATAGAATTCACTGTAGAAGTTTGTGCTTCTATGTATTATTGAAAACATGAATCCAAATTACAATGCAATCCCATGTTTTGTTGAAAAGCAATTCCAAAACAACACTTAAAATTTGTGCTATATCAAAACAAAGTCTTTGGTTTTCTACCACAAGTACCTCTAACTCCTATTCTTCTTCCAAAAAAAACTCGTCCCATCTTCTTCTCCTCCTCTTTGTTCTCTAGAACTTTTCCCCTTTTGAACCATCCCAAGTCACATCATTATGATCTAAAACAACAAGAATTCAAAATTCAAACTAACAAAGTCCCTTGATTAGACCCTATTCTGACTACCTTGTTCATCCCAAATCACATAGTCAACTTATCCCCCTAACATTACCCCTTCTGCACTTTGGATTTCGTCACCAAAATCCTTGTAAAATGATAGAAATGAAATGATAATATTTTATATCCTTTTAAACATTTGTTTCCCCTACCATAATGATGTACTCCTAGTCTACACACAAACCAGTGGTTCTATATCTACGTTTTACTTTGGAGTTTCGATCTTCTCCCTTGTTAGTTCAGTTTGTGGTTTCATGTACAAATGTTGCATTTTGGACATCTTTTCTTTTGGTGTTGGAAGAGCTTCCACCTTTTCTTGTTCTTGAATTCCCTCTGGTTTTTTTCCCTAACCCCTCCTCTAAGGTCCTATGGTATCTCTAGTTGTACCTCCTCCTCCTGAACTATTCCACTTTTGAGGTCTTATGATTCTTCAATTTAAACTTCCTTTTCATGAGCTGTCCCACTAGGCCTTGCTTCTGTCTCTTCATCTTGGCTCGATACCTTTGTACTTGTTGGATTACCATAAATGAAATCTGGAAAATTCTTTTGATAAACTTCCAACTTATACCTCGGGGTTGTTTCATCAACTTTATGTTGAGCCATATTCTTCTTCAACTTGTTTGTAAAATATTCCTCTACAACCTCCCACCATTCCTCAAATTCTACCTTAAAGTCCTTCATCTTGTTCTTCGTCTTCATCAGTGCATAGTAGTACAACATCTGTTCATAACCCTCTAGTCTTTTTTTGATACTAGTTAGATCCAAACTCTTTTTCTATTCTTGTGTCCTCTCTAACTATGCTTGTAGGTGCTGCAAAGTTCTTTGGTACTCCTTATTGTCCTCCATTAACTGCTATATTTTTGCCTATGTTGTCTTTTTTCTAATTTCCTAAGACTACAATAAAAATACATTCTTCAAATTTATCAATTCCAAATATGTCAGAGCATGCTCCTTCTCCTTCTTTTGTTTAGTCAGTGCTTTCACATGACTATCCAAATCTTCTTATTGTTTTTTATGAAAAAATAGTGCTTCTTCCGCTTCCTCTTTGTGGTTTCCCATATTTCAGCCTTTTACCTTAAATTCAACAATTTTTCATCCTATGACTTCAATATTGTTGTGCTGCCCTTGAGCTCCTCATTTTCATCTTATAGTTTTTTCATGAACACTTTATTTTTTAGCTTAGCCTCTGCCCTATTCTTCCTCCAAATTTCCACATTATCCTTATACCCCTTTTGCAACTTTTTCTCCTTATCCAATTCCACCTATAACATTGCCTTTTCCTTTTTCCCCCATAACCAATCCTTTCTTTAGAGTGTTTACTTCCAGAGTCAAATCCCCCATATTTAAACTCAGAATTGTCATGGTCTGAAATAACTTAGTTGCCTTATCTACTTTCATTACTTCTACAACTACCTCTTCCATAGACTTTGGTGTACTTTTCTATGTTGTAGGATGTTTCGGTTCTATGAGGTGACTATATTTGAAAGTACATATGCTACCAGTGAAGGAAAAATGAAATGTGTATTTCTAGATGTTAAGTTATGATTATAGTTGAAACCAAATAACTTGCCTCCTATGCATCATTTATGATTTAAAATTGATAGATTTATTTTTCAAGCTCAAACACTCCAAATCTGATAATTTTATGTTAAATTGTCACTCATTTAAATCAACTTTTAAGGATTCAACACCATGTTCAACTTGGCAACAGACCTCTAATCACTTAAAATATCATTTCTTCCACATACATTATCCAAATCTAGCTTGCTTTAGCTCATTAGAAAGCTAGCTACAAGGCGCTTTTGTGTATCAAATTCCAAGATCTGCACCTAAACCAGTAAAAAGTTATGTTATTAAGCCCAAGAGGGTTTTACAAAGGTAGAAGGTTCAATTTGGCTACAAACCACTAGTCATTTAAAATATTATTTAGCTTGCCTTCACTCATTAGAAAGCTCATTACAAAGCGCACCTTCCTAAATCCTAAGCTTTACACCCAAACCAATAAAAAGTTATGCTATCAAACCCAAAAAGGTTTGTGAATTTTTTCTAAGATTTCAAGTTCCCAACACTATCCCTATTCACTTCCATTTTTTCAAAACTACTACAACCATCCAATCTACTCTCCTTCTTTCTACCATCTACAAGATTGATCATTATTTCCCTATTCAAGAAAGTTATGGGACAAGTATTTTCAAGATTTGAATCAACAATTATCTCCAGAAAAGAAAGCCCCAAATGATCCAAATTTGCTCTTTAAAGAGAAGGAAAAGGAAGGAGGTGAAGGAAGATCCCAATTCGGTGGCCAATGGAAGGTTCCAATGCTTGGTGGTCAATGGAAGGTTCCAATGTTTAGTGGCCAATGGAAGGAGAAAGAAAAACACCTTTTCACTTCTTCCCACTTTCCCCCCAACAAATTATACTTAAACCTTCATTTTTTCCTTTGATCTTAAAGTTTTACTTTACCATGGTTTTAGGTCGTTCTTTACGCATTTCCTTCTTTTTCTTTGACCTATAAATTACAACCACGCATCTGATGTAACAAATCCTCTACCCATTCATTGTCGATTTGATTTTGATTGAAGATCTTTTTTCCTTTCCTTGAAATTATGGCGTTGCGTATGGCCACATTCTATGGGCCTCAAGCTGCACAAGTGAATGAAGAACTAACTTTGAAATCATCTCTAGATTTGACATTGACACAACATTTTCATGATGAAGATCTCGAACCATGAAAAGTGCACACTCGACTTGAATTTGATATCCCTTGAGCTTGGTATTATTTATTACATTTTTCCGAATTTTCGCATCTTGGTGATGAACCTGAAACTGTCTATGAAGGTTGTTACAAGACTGAAGACACCTTTATCTTTGCATGGTCTTCAATTCTCAACGTTGGACACTATCGTTGGTTCCATGGTTCAATTCGCCAACTACCTCCTAATAGTAAGGGGGACTATTTAGTTCACACCATTCAACGCATCCTAAATTTCTTGCAGTTATAAACTATCACTGTGGCATAGCCTAGGACTCAACATGTAATCGTAGCTTCTCGTTGAACTTATCCATAATCTGAATAAATGTTTCATTCATCATGAAAACTCATGTTGCCATTGCCACCATATCACATTATTTATTTAATTGTTAAGTTGTCTCAAATTAATCTTATGCTTATAAGGCTTGAAAATTGTTCTATCTCTATTGGACCTTTCATTCACACCTCCCTCAACTGCTTCATGAATCTCAAACATCCTTGTTACTCATTAAATACTATAACAAGACCAATGTTTTGTTGAACACCATGAATTTTGGTGTTTGTTTCTACCCCTAACCCTTTAGAGATTTCTCATCCTTAATTATGCAATTGAGGTTTTAAAACTATGGTTACCATCTTTTTGTTGAAGAAAAGAACTAACCCTATACCTTATTCACCAATATCATATTTTAGAAAAGAAAACACCCTCCTCCATCCTCCCTCCTCATCCACACCAACACCACCCCACAACCCCACCCCACCC
>Ga0116228_10002983_pt1 | contig 14805 bp, 13 predicted proteins | sample S1TSphfallax_2_FD_89694 | JGI IMG/M metagenome (GOLD analysis project Ga0116228, IMG submission 89694) | Host-associated microbial communities from peat moss isolated from Minnesota, USA - S1T2_Fc - Sphagnum fallax MG | ecosystem: Host-associated > Plants > Peat moss > Unclassified | place...
ACCAGTTTACAGCTCTGCTTGAAGAAAACTAGATCAATCTCCTCCAGAGTCCATAGTGCAGATGATGGATGGATGCAAAGCAGAGTGAAGTGGGCCTGTCTTCACTCTGATAGGAGACTTGAATGATCATCATCTAGACATTATCAGAGAAATGAACACTTAGAAAATCTCAACAGGCTGTGACAGAATGCGAAAGAGAAGTGGCAGCATCACTGGCACATGTGCAGAAGAAGTCAGCTGAACTGTTTGTGCGAGAATCCTCAATTGATGGACGATCTCTTGAAATCTCTGCCCTGCAAGAAGAACTCCGGGCCACATCGCAAAGGTTGCACAATGATCAGGACCTTGTGAATTGTGAGAGGAGTAAGGTGCAAGAAAAATTGCGGCAAGTATCAGTGAGGGAGAGAGAAGCAGACTCCAAAATGGCAGCTCTCAAAAGATTGCAAGATGAGTTGGATACAAAGATGGAGCAGCTAGAAAGGGAAAGGTTCACCGAGGAAAAGAAAAGAGAAAAGCTGGCTCTAGCACATAAGGAGACAGAGGAGAAACTGAATGCAAAGGAGATGTTGCTCCAAGCACTTCAGAAGGAATTCGAACACAAGAATGTGGCAGCACAGGAAATGGCAAACAACCTGAATGCAAGGGATAAAGTCCTACAAGGTGTGCAGAAGCAGTTGGAGCAAGAGAATTTCCACTTACAAGAGATGATTGCAGACATGGAAAGAGATAAGGAGCGCTTGAAAGATGCAGAACGGGCCACTGCTGAAGCCCAAGATTCCAGAAGGCAAGCTGACAATGCCTGGGCTCGTGCAACCAAGGAACGCAATGAAGCTGCTCAGTATCTCATATCAGTCAGAGAATGTGTGACACAGTGGGAGGATCGGCTGCATTCGAAGGAGAAAGAGCTGATGCAGCAGCAAAAGACCATTCAAGAGGTGGAGGATCAGGCAAGAGAGGAGCAAGAGCAATCAGAGGTAAAAGTCTGCTGGAGGTTTTTTAGCTGGAACCAATGACACAAATGGCTTACCTTCAAAGTGTTTTGTTTGTGGAGTTTTTCTCTGCATGTACATAGATATGTTATTGCTTCTCAAACAAAACTGCCATGATGATCTTTGTGCAGGGTCTACATGCAAAGCTGGTGCAGGAGCAGGAATCTTGGACAGAAGAACTGAAATGCAAACAGGAGGTTCTTGCCAAGCACACAAAACTCCTGGAGAACAAAGAGGCAGAAATCAAGCGAGACTTGGAGATACTTACAGAAGAGAGAAGGCTCGCAATCAATGAGATCAAGCGGTTTGCAGAGATGGAATCGCGGATCTGGGAAGCTGAGAGAGACTTGCAGACAAAACATGAACAACACCTTCAGGAAGTAAGCAAGCCAAACAAACAGTTTCTTTCATCAAGGTTTCAATGGGTACCAGCCAAGTCTGTAGGAGGAGCTACTGTAGAGTCAATTCTTGTCATGAGCTTTCTTTATGACAGGAGCTGTACTTGGATTTGTCCTGTCATTCCCGGGCATTTGACAATGTGTATATCTCTCTCTCTCTGCAGGTACAGGAACATACAAATGAGTACCATGCACATGTGGAAAACCTGGAGATGGCTAAGCAGGAGGTGGAGAAAGAGTTTTCAGAATTGCATGCGAAGAAACAGGAGCTTCAGATTTGGCGCCGTGAAGCCGAAGAGACTTTGCAGAATCGGATTGATAGCTTTGTCAAAGGAAAGGAGGAGTTGACATCACAAATCCAAGAGCTTGTGAATCAACTGCTCCCTTTGCCTATCTCTAGTCTCATATCCCCTTTGTTTCTTGCCCTTGTCTAGCAGCACAGGAGAGCAATTATTTTTCTATGCTTTTTGGGAGATTGAGCCTCAGCTACAGCACTCTCTGTTGTGGTGTGTGTTCTTCTCGGTTCTAGATTGCCTTTGCGACTCCTGTTGATATTGTCAAATTTGTTCTGAGGTTCCTGTTGTGTTGATGTGGCAGAAAAAGTTGCAAGTGGACATAGAACAAGCAGGATCGCAGATTGTTGACCGTGTGGCTGAATTGGATCAAGCCTCCTGCAGACTCGAGCGGCAGCGCCACAAGGTTGAAACATCTAAAAGCAAGCTTGAAGTCCTGGCAGACAAACTGGCCAAGCACCAGGAAGTTTTGAAACAGCGTGAGAGTGATTTGGTACAGCAGGTAGAATGATTCTCGAAAAACAAACTTGTATGCTGCCACTGTTGCTGTGTGCAGCAGCAACAATCCTGCACAGATTTCTCTGGAAAGATCTAGACTTGAGTACTATTACTGCTTGTCATCACATTGCCCAATTCATGATTGTGAGGGCATACAGAGATTAGAGATAGCGGGCATCTGCTGAATGTACTGGTTTCCTTCAATTCTTTGCCAACCCGTGTTCTTATCTTCTGTTGCATTGTGCAAACCTTAGTCTCAATCCACAATTTCTTCCAATGTGATGATACATGTGGATGACTTGCTGGGATCAGGAAACGAAGCTGGTTGCTGTCCAAACTGGATTGAAGCTTATGGCTGCAGAAGCAGCAACAAAAGAGAAGAACCTAAGGTTCCGAGAGCAGGCTGTGATTGACAGCGAGAATGACTTACATGTCTGTGTCTCAGCAAACTGAACCTCTTCTCCTCTCTCCCCAATTGATTCCAATATCACTAATTTTCTGCAGCAAATGGTGAACACAATAACACAGTCATTCAAGCCATCTGAGCTTTTCTTGCTACACATGATAAGAGATACAATGCTCTCTTCCTTTCTCCAGAGATCCATCTCATGTTGGAATATGCCTGATTTTAAGCATATAAGATCTTCTTATTTGCATGAAGCAAATCAACAAATGGCTGGGGAGGAAGTTGATCACCAACCAAGAGTTTCACAGCAGGGAACAATATTGATCATGATGCCTGTGTATGGGTGGTGGTGGCCATCAACAGGAGTTGGAAGGAAGGTTGGCAAATGAGAGAAGAGACCTAGAGAAGATGATTGCAGAAGTAGAGCAGCATGCTGCAACCCTGAAAGAGGAAACAGTGTCAGCTGAGGAAAGTATCCGCAACCGCACACGAGAGGAGCTCTTGATTCAAGAGGAACATGAAAAGCTGCAGTCCAAGGAGAAGGAGCTGGCAAGTCTTGAATCAGCTCTGAAGAAGAAAGCCAAGATCATAGAGGAACATGGTCAGACTATCTCTATGCTGGAAATGCAGGTGAAGGACCGCTTGCAGAGATCTGCAGATTTGGAGACTAAGGCTCTTGAACTTGAGAAAGGTGCACAAATTCTTCTTCTCCATCTTGTCATTGTCATGTGTGATGGTTTGACATGGCATGATCTTGACAGGAGCAACAGTTGTTTGCTGTTTGCACTAGTGCTGAAGACAAAAAGATCTATATCTCTAGTGCTGTTTGTCATGAGCATCAGAAGGGTGTTGATACTTGATACATCTCTTGTGCAACAGTATGTTCTGCAATGGGTGTTTGTAGTTTTGGTCTCTTTTCTTTGTGTCACAGCCCTTGACCTCTATGGGGTGTGCTCTGACTTTGATCAGGGAGGGAAGAACTGAAAGAAGAGCAAACTGCACTTGCTTACCAAAGGGAGTCCTTGACAAGAGTCAAATCTGAAATTCAGAAGGCAGCAGCAACCCAGAGGATTAAATGCCTCCAGTGGAAAGTGGAGCAAGGGCAACACTGTAAAGAGGATTGTACCAAAAATCAGATGCTGAACCAGGTTTCTTGCAGATAGAAACCCTTCTCTCAAAATGCATCATCCTCATGATAGATCTTCACTTCTTGTTTAGAGCATGTGTTTCATAGCATGCAGTTCTCACAGCTGGATTTGTTTGTTTGTTTGTTTGTTGTGCAATTACCTGAAGTCATGGCTGAGGGAGGAGATGGAGAGGCAGCGTGCAGAGATTATGGAAGTATTGCATACAAGAGAAGCTGCCATAGATGCTCGTGAGGCCAAAGCTTGTGAGAGGGAGGCTGCTTTGCAGAAGCTTGAGCAACAAGGCAAGGAACATGTGAAGAAAGATGCTGAAGAGCTCCAGCACCAGTTGACAAGTTGTACACATACAGAGCTGCAATGTCAACAACAGTGTTATGTTGATGAGAAGCAGAAAGCAGCAGAAACACTTGTGGCAACCATAGAGGAAAGGGAAGTAAGGTTAAAGCTCAGAGAGAAGACAGTGGAGAATAGAGACGTGTCGCTAACTGACAGAGAAGGAAACAGCAGCATTCTCTCAGATCAATGGGAGAGGCAAGATGGTATTGCAAGCTCAGGAGCTGATTTGCATGATCAAAGGTGTGGAGTTTTGGGGGGGGCAGGTGGCAAAAACAGTGTGCAAGAGCTGTTTGGTGCGCAGCATAGTGGCACACAAGATTCAGTAAGTATCTTTCAGAAAACCCATCAATCTTTTACTGTACTTTTGCTTCATTCTAGTCTCTGTTGGGCTGAGAGAGTGATGCATGTGGAGTTTCTCTACAATCTCTTGGATATGCTTCTGACCCAAGTCTCTTTCTACACATCAATCTATTTTATTCTTTGACCTTATCATGGAACATTACTTAAGCCTCTTTCCACCTTGCTCCCACTTGGATAGGTTCTGTCATGATTTTGAGAAAAATGGATCTTGTAACCAGTCCTTGTTTAGTTGCAATGGGTGTATGCAGTCTTCATTAGCCTTGTATGTGAAGGCACAGGCAGAAATTGTGCAATAGTTCTGCAAAATAAACAAGAGACAGGGTGGGTTTATGTGGGAAAAAGGGTACCAGAGAAATGCTAGCACAACCAGGCATAGTACTGCACAAACAAGGGGACGAAGTCATGGAAGGACGGTTCCGGCAGATGGAGGATACATTCAAGAAAGAAGCAGCCAAAATTTTGCAGGAGAGAGCCAATCTGAAACTGCAGCAGCAGGATCTGGTATGCCAAAGTTTCCCTCACTGATCCTTGCACAGAGGAAGGCTTGACCAAGACCACCTTCAAGGAAAAAGCTTCATGGGTGGCAATGTTATCAAGTGACGGATGTATACTTTGTTAGGAACTGTTGCATTTTCAGTAGCTGAATTATTGCTCTGCTGTTCTGTCCTAGGAGGAGACGAGAAAAGCAGTGCAAGAAGTGAAGGTGACACTCTCTGCGCAGCTCAAGGAAACCAAGCAGATGGTTTCAGATGCTTCAATCACTGCTCAAAATGCATCCAGGTTTATTCTGATTTTCCTTCACTTTGTCAAATATGGATTGCTGTCATCAACTTGTAAACCCATGGAGTTAGATATTGCCTTGTCCCAATAGGATCTCAAAGTGATATTTTCTTCTGTTCATTCTCTGGATAACTGGCTGATGTTAACACCCAAGTTGTCAACAATGCTCATAGAGAAAGAGAAGCACTTGAAGAGGAACGCAAGTGGCTGTCAACAGCTCACAGAAATGCAGAGAGCTCTCTTGCAGCGAAGGAGGCAAAACTTGCCCTTGAAGCTAAGCAGCTGGAAGATATGAAGAACTTGCTGGAGCAGGAAAAGGGGGAAGCCATGGTGAGAATACAGCAGGCTGCAAAAAGAGCTGTGGATGAGGAGTGTGCAAAGGTTGTTGGGAATAACAAGCAATGGGAAACGAGCTTGATGATGCACAAGGAAATCCAGAGTGATGCAGACCTCAAGGACAGAGAAATGGAGCTGAATTCAACTGCACAGGCCATTCAAAGGGAGAAAATGAGCCTGGAGCAAGAGAGGGCTAAGGTGAAGATACTGCATGATGCACTTGAAAGAGAGCAAATGGAGAAGTGTTACATTCATATGAAGCAGTCTGCAAAAGCTGAGGGTGTGATCAAGGATGCTGATAGTTGGGAGGAGATCAACAAAAGATGGGAGGCAAGGCCAACTGCAGAAACTCACAATTGGCATCCTATTAGGTCAGAGATGCCTTTTAAAGAGAAGAAGAGTGCAGTCGAACAGTCTGAACCTGCATTCCCAACACTGAAAAGTGGCTTGGAAGATGGCAGCCTGGGGCATATGCTTGTTGGGAGCTCAAGCCGCAATGTGCATGATTTCTCTTCAGTCAAATTTCTTGGGCCTGACCACAACAACCACAACAGTGGTGATGACTCCTTTCGCTCCACAATGCTTTCTTCCACATGTTCAAGCATGGCAGCAGCTACTAATGAAGCCTCGCCTGAGAAGCGGATGGCAGATTCTAGCTTTGGGCACATGCATGAAGGAGGAGGAGGAGGTGTGCCAAGTAGGAAGCGACTGGAGAATGTGATGACAAGCCTGATGCATGCAAGGCAAGCTAGTCGCAGCCGGTTGCAGCGCACCGAGAATGCCCTGTTGGCATTTCCATCCTCAGCCAGATTTACTGCGCAAGTCCAACGAGCACTCAATGCCCTATCAGCACGGTTGGGCCTGATGGAACAGATTGAAGAAGGACTGGAAAACCACTTGCAAAAGGCTTATGAGGTTCAGTCTCCAGAATCAGAAGGAATAATTGTCGACAAGGTCCAGCTGCTTTGCCGCATGGAAGAACAACAGAGCCTGCGTGCGGAGTGGGAAGAGGATATGCAGCAGCAGCTGGAGACGATAAGCATGCTTCAGGCAGCATCACGAAACTCTTCAGATTTCAACATATCACTCAAATTAGCAAATTCAAATCCTCCTCCAATCATGATGAACTGGAGAAATGAGGATGACAAGTCACATGCAGCTCATGACATAGTATGTAAAAACGGTAGTAGTAGTAGTAATGGAACTGATGCTCCTGTACCTTACAATCATGCTGAAGGAGGAGGTTTTAAGCCATCTCGGCAGTATCCTTCACCAGAGTGGAACACAACATTTGAGCCTTTGCTAGGGGTGGATTCGAAAGCTCTTTCCTACTCTCCACTCGTTGAGTACAGCTACATCAGCAGTAGTGCTGCGAGGCATCATTCACCCAGGGGTGGTGGCAGAGAAGGAGGAGATAATCATGATAGGAAGACACAAAGAAAGCTTCAATGGTCTCCTCCAAATGTGGTCTACAGTTAAGCATCCTATCAACCCTGATGAAGAGAAAAGAGAGATGCCCATTGCTCTGCTCCCTCACCACAGAGATGGAGACGTACGTGTTCACAGACACTGGATTGGGGTTTCCACAAATGATTCATAAAGCGCTTTCATGGTGATATCATCTCATATCTTCCCTTAGGGTGATGTTCTCTTGTGCAATTTTTATCACAGATTGTATCACAGTTGTGTTTTATACAGCAGATTACAAAATCTGTCTGCTCACAGTGCCTGCAAATACCTTCTGGAACAAAGGGAAGCTGTGCAGTGGTGAATGGCATCCAAGGACTTCCCAGAGCTCAATTCGGGGCAGCAACTGTTCAGTAAGGTATGTACTAGAACTAGCCATGAGGGTGGTCTCGTTTTTCTGAAACTAGACCCTTTCTATTGTGTATTGATCAGTATCACTGCAACTTCAAGGCCTATTTTTTTCATCATCCACCTCACAAATTGCCTGACCATTCTGAATATTCTTCACTGAAGCCTCTCATATTTCTACAATGAGCACGGATTGCCTCTTGATTAGCTATGTCCCTTTGAGTGCTAGCCAACATCATGACTGAGTTTTTCCATTTGCTTCCAGCCATGCAAGACCAAACTCAGGACACAGATTTTGTCTAATCATTTGCCCACAGTTTTGGGTAGATTTGTTTTGTACTTATCTATACCAAACCATCATGAGCTGAAGAAGTCAGTGGGTAGTAGTTATGCCAGCTAGTCACTGCTAGTCATGATGAAGGTGAAGGTCTGACACCATGTGAGCACATGTCTCACATATGTGTCTCATGAGGTTATGCTTTAGGGTTTAGGGTTTGGACTGTAGTCATCTTCATGTTTCTTTCAAGGTTTTGTTGTGGAGATGCCTTGCAATCTCATAGCTACATACAAGGACTGCATGCAGGTCAGCTTTCTGTCCACTTCCTGCCAGTTGCTGACTTTGTTGAACCTGACTGGTGCTGCAGATGGTTGCAATGAACCGAGCAATCTGGATCCCATGCTCCATTGCAGAAAAGATCTAGCTCTTGTGGACAACATGAGAGCAAATACTTCCTTCCTGGTCAATCTCTGGAAACCATCCTGAGGGAGACCTTTGTCTTTGAAAATGGTTTGATACCCAAGAAGGGACATGGGTAAGCTATGCCTTTACTGAATTAGCCACCACATGAAAGTAAGAATGCTCTGGACATTCTGGTTTCCTCGTATTGCTAAGCTTCTTTTACTGTTGTTTTATATTGAAAGCATCCCCTAATTGCTAATGAATAAAACTATGAAGACAATTTGAGAACCATCTGAAACCCACACCATGCATTTGGCTAATCCCCATTTGCTATGGGCAGTCCCTCGTTCCATATGTCACATGTGTCTTAATTACATAACATAGATGCTACAACCACCCAAGCTTGGCAAAATGCTATTGTGATTTTAGCTAGCCATTTGTAACATGACAGCCCCATAGGTTAAACAGAGCTATCAAGAAGTGACAAGCCCTGGACCATGAGAATGGAAGCTTCTCACTCGAAATCTAGGGTTTAGGAAAGAATGCAATGTAAAGAAGGAAACTGAAACTTGTTGAAATATATGGTGAAAAGAAATTGATGATAACACAAAACTCAGTTAACTTTCTTCTGCTGTTGTACAAACATGAAATACTTGTTTCTTAAAACTTGCATTCCCATTGCTTAGGGACTGGTTCTTTCTTGTTAGTGAATCAGAAAGTGTTTTTTTTAAGTACATGAAACAACAACAAAATTTTGTGCTGGGAGATATGAATTTGTATTGAAGTTTATTGCATTGATTTGGTAATTTGGGAACATCCATTGGTAGAAACTGCTGATCCCAGATTTTGCTGAATAAAAGTTGCCATGATAATTTCATGGGTTTCTTGGGAAAGGCTTGTGAGTATGTAGTCCAAAATAGCCATTGTTGGAAAATAGGTTTTCGAATGCTCCATCCATAGCAATTGTGGCATTAGAAACTCGGGGTGTGCAAGATGATCTTACATTCTTAAGAGTACTTTTAAGTAATGTCCATTATGGGAACCTCTTGGCTCATTACTTTTCCTTGTGGTAGTTGCTTTGCTAACCTGATAATCTGCAACAATATACAAGGGTGCAAACATATCACAAAATTTGCAAATCCAATAATTGAAATTAAGTTCTTCTTTTGCATCTTGTGGAATCACTTTAGGTACATCAAAAGTTTCTTTCTTGAACTCTCAAATTTGTATGAAGGAACGCGAATTGTGATTTGATCAAATTGATTGCAATTGTAATCGGGAATTAATCATGCTCACAACTTGACTTGATCATGATTGGAAAGACACTTGTTGTTTTAACAACGGGTTGTCAAGAAGTATTTACAAAGTGTGAAAGTATTACTATCGATCATTCTTGAAGATTGACACTTGAAGATGATTGATTGTTGCCAAGATAATTTGTAAATTCATGTGTATGAAGTATTTGCTATTTTCTATAATCATCTTCTAGTGTCAATTTGTAAGCATGATTTTCAAAATGTAAATAAACTAATTGGTGTAATCACACATTTGCATATAATGCATGTAATTGACACATACCATGTGATCAAGGTGCGGGATGATAGTACTTGTGCTTATCACATGTTTTATTTCATTAGCCCTTCCTTCTCGATAGGCCGAGAACAACAATTGTGCACATTGGTCTTGATCACTTTTGGAAAATACATCCATCCTATCCCACACACACACAAAAACCCACAAAACATTAAATAAATGGATCCTCTTTAATGATGTTAACCAAGTGTTATTTTTTGGTTTTTGTGGAAGAGGAAAAGCGGAGAAGAACAACTTATGGGTGATTTTTTTTGGCAATTTTGTGATGTAGGCCAAATTTGGCTATAAACAAGAAGTTAAATGAAATAATTTTTTCTAATTTCTATATCTTTGGCTACATGTATGAATTGTCTATAGAAATCACCAAAGTCTTTTGGAATTTTGGCTATCAAAAATCTCAAAAATCACTTTGTTTCAGCATTATTATTTTTTAATTTCAGCTTTTGGTGAAATTTTGCAAACTTGAAAATGGTTGCTTCTTATCTATGATGTCCAACAATAGTAATTCCAAAGAAAAATGATTGGGGTTGTTGGAAGCTTAGAATAGGTTTCTACAAATGTTTGTTATATTGCTATTGGAAAGGATTTCTTCAATTAATTTAGCATATGGGTCAAAAGAATTGGAGCAATAAATTGCAAAGGGAGAAAGAAAATTAGTTACATATATTGCATGTAAATGATAGTTTAGGACATACGAAGCACAATTGTTGTAGCAAGCCAAGGCGTCTTCATAACTTTCCGCATATAGATACACGATTATGGCACTCAAGTATGCCTAGACTTGAACATTTTCCACACAATTTCTTTGACAAAGATGAACTCGATGAATTGAGCTCACAAATATTTCAAAAATAATATGACCATTTCCAAATTAAGCATATACCATAGGGTATGACTAATGGGTGGTTTTATTTAATGCAAACAATTTTCAAACTCATGAAATGATTTGTTTCCAAACTTGTCAAATTAAAACAATTTACCAAATAAATCGGGTTAATACATATAAATTTGTTTCGTTCCAAAAGAACACTTTGAAGTTTTGTGATGGTGAAGGAGGAAACAAAAGTAATGAAAAGAATTTTGCAATTAAGAAAGAATGATGGAAATAGGTGGTGGAAATGTACTTACTTTACATTGGCTTTGAGTAGCTTTACATTTGTTTGCAGCTTGACCCCACCTTAGCAACACAACTGCTGCCTCATGATACCTTTGGGGAAAACCCACCAAATGCACACACCCACACAAAAACATAAAGTTTCAAATTACCATTATAAACTTAATTTTGATTTATCAAGAAACACTTTAAAAGATAGATAGCTCATTTCATACATGTAAATAGGCTATCCATTTTCAAGAATAAAAAATGGGTTATTTATATTTTTCTATAAAAACAAACACCAAAGAAATAGAGGTGAAAATTGGATAATTAATTACTTGTTGAGCTTGATGTAAAGATTGGAAGCAGCACGGTAGGTGTCAAAGGCCATTTGTTCGCGATTATCATCTTCAAGCAAACGACATGCATCCATGTACATAGTCAATGCATCATTGGGTTTAAGCTCTTGCACCGCTCTACAATATGGCCATGAAACACATACCACAAGAATTATATGTGATCAAATTGCTTATGAATTTTCATTAGTGCACATTTCACACACATTTTATTTCCAAAAGTTATTCATAAAAATAGCGCAATAAAATGAAATTTCAAATAGATTATAAAAGAATTGAACCTTCACAATGTAACACACCTTGCACCCCTTATAAGTGCATCTGCACCAGGTTGCACCTTCCCACATTCAACATACAATGCACTCGCTTGTTTGAAGAAATCAACAACCTCGTTCCAACAACTAAGTTCCTTTGCCAACACTCCAGCAGCTTCCATGTGTTTTGCCGCCATCCATGGGCTAAAAGATGCATCATAATCACATGTAATCTCCATGAGAAATCTTGTCTTTCTTTTTCATCTTCTTCTTCTTAGTATTGAAAGTAGCAATTAAACTATTCTATGGTGGCATGTAAAAACATACTATGGCGAGATTGTAATCATAATATCTTGGGTTTGATTTTTAATAAAGATATGGAATTTTTTTCAAAACCTTGTGTGATCATCATATGTGTAAATATAAATTTGTAAGTGTGAAGATAATATACATACGAGGATTGCTTGATTTGTCCCATGGCTGCTTGTTGATAAGCAAGTTTTGCCTCCTCTGGCATTTTCACCAATTTGAAGTTTAATGCTGGATCCAAAAATAATTTATCATCCAACAAGAAAAGTTTGATTTATTAGGACAATGCATATCAATGTGGTTCATAAAACTTTTACCAATTTGTTTTGATTGCAAATAAAACACATCAAATTTTACAACCATTAGAGATGTTCATGTCAATTTTCATCATATTCAAGTACTTGACCTTCCCAATTGATTTCATCGTTACTTTGAATTAAAAGTCACATTTACCTGCTTGCTCAAAAAGGGGAGTGGCATTTGCCCAATCCTTCACCCATCTTGTAAAGCTTAATGTTGTCCTACATTTTGAATAGAGATTAATCACAAGTGTAAGATTATGCTTGAATTAAAGTTGAAAAAAAAAATTGCATCCTTTAAAACTTTAAACATATTAATAGACAAATTGGTAACATTTTCAATTCTACCTTTTTTTGCTTCAATTGCTATCAAACAAGTTACACAATCCTCAACATAAAACCTTCATTGATAAACATTTCATTTATCATTATGACAATATTCAACCAATAGATTAATAAAAATATAATAAACAATCTTAAGTTTAAATCAATCCTAGGACCTAAGATTGTTTATTAGGATTGTTTGATTGAAATGATATATTTGAAAAACATGTGAAGCAAATTTTTTTAAGTAATAAGATTTAATTGTCTAAACTAATAGTTAAAGTGTGCAATTTCATGTACTTATTTGATGTTAGATAATGATGAGTAAATTTAGAAAAAAAAACCTTATGTTTATGTAAGTACAAAAAGGGGAGAAATTCCTTTGGAATGCAAGTATTCAATTTGACAAAGTTCTTAAAAGGAATTGGAATTTGGCAAGAAATAAGAAAACATTACAAATAATTGGCCTTTGTCATGCATCTTTGTGCTACTTTCACTCTACCTCTTTCTTCTTCTACACTTGCTCCTCCATCCTCTAACTTTCTAAGTGATCCTAATTTAAGTATTTTGACACACATGCAAACAATCCTTGCATAAGACCAATGGAAAATTACACCCACCCTCCACCCCCCTCTTCTGAATCAACAACAAACTTTCAAGTTGAAGTTGTTTTTATCAAAATTTCCAAAAAAACCCTCCAAATAAATAATCATAACAAGCATCACAACACAATGCACATTGATCTTATTCATTGCCAAGGACTCAAATATGCAAACAACACAAATTTCCAAAAATCACCCAAAACTCACTAGTTTAACACATACAAAAGTTAGATGACCATGCCACATTAAAAAAAAATGTAATCCAATAAGTATTAGATTCAATAGTCGTGGTTGTTGTGATGGTAAATGTAGGGTTTTTCATTGTGCAAAATACCAAATAAAATAAATGATGAAGTTTCCTTACAAACACACACCTCTTGGTGTTGAAGCTTTAAAGCATTGTTTGATGTAGTTGTTTCTCTCCTCTTTTTGCCTTCTATTCATCCATGGACAAAGCTTTTAAGGTTTTTGCTTTTGTTCACACTTGAATTATTTGGGTAAGTATCAATGAATGAATGATTGAATACCTAAACCCCTATCTAAAAATTAAACTAAATTGTAAAATTTTTTTTTCTTTTCCCTAACATTTGTTTGATTTATTGGATCTACCATCTAATACCTATTCAACATCCACTTCTAAAGATTTATTATAATCTTCACATTCCAATGATGATGATTCAATATTTTCACGATTTCAAATGAAGTGTTAGGTGGCTCCATTTATTATATCCTTCACATTCCAATGTCACATGGAATGGAAATATTGGAATGAAATGGTGCCATTCACGATGATGGAACTTGCCATGTGTCAACATTTTAGTGGTCAAAAGAATTCAGATGTCCTCACATTTTAGTCATAAAACTAATCACAAATGAACACACCACATGGGCGTATGCAATTGCAAATTTTTAGTTATAAAGTTGTAAATGACTATGCCATGTTGGTTGGATGAAAAGTTAATGTTAATCACACCTCTTATGTGATTATCATTTTGATTAATTGTTATGTCATACCTTTCACAACTAAAATTTTATGTGATTTTTCCAAAACTAGTAAACACTATAACAATCAAATGTGGCATTTATGGCTAAAAAACTAATCTTTAATATGCAAATTCCTTGTAATGATATAGGAATGAATTAATGTCTTTCACTTTAAGAATGTTCAAAAATAATTCTTGCTCCACAAGGATATTTGTATTTCTTTTTCTTTTTTCAAGGTTTTTAATCTTGGTGCAAATAAAAAGGATTATTACATGTTACACATTACATCAATCATTATTATTTCTTGGCCGAAATTCATTTATATTAAGGTTATTTCAACATGTCATGTCATTGATATATGAACATGTGTTGTTTAATCAAGCTTCATGTGAATATGTTAACATTGTTCAAGAGATTATTAACAAAGGAACAAATGTCAATGTAAAAGGTGAACAAAAAAATAAATTACACTTAATAAATGGAATTAAACAACCATGATGGAATCATTTTGATAGTATGCATGGTATTCAATCTCCTCTTTATTTCATTTTTTGTTTCATATATCATAAATTGTATATTTTATCTGATTTTTTGCAATTATGACAATATTATGTGGGACTTATATGCATAAAGGGCAAGAGGAAGTAAATGTGAAAGCACATTATGAATTTGGTCATGGTCGAAAGAAAATGTGTTTCGGCACAAAATAAAAATGAAAGTTGACCATAGGATTAAAGACATTACAATTGTGTAGTTGTGTTTTTATCACATATATTGTGATTTTTTATCAAACATTTTTTGTCATGTGTTTATTATATTTGGGCATGCACATTTTTTCTTGTTCATTGTGATTTGCATTTATTTAAAGTGTTCCACAACACATGATGTTCATCCCATCATGTGTGCATTATGTGAAAAAAAAATGATTGAAAGAATTAATGAACAAAAAAAAA
>Ga0116228_10002984_pt1 | contig 14804 bp, 10 predicted proteins | sample S1TSphfallax_2_FD_89694 | JGI IMG/M metagenome (GOLD analysis project Ga0116228, IMG submission 89694) | Host-associated microbial communities from peat moss isolated from Minnesota, USA - S1T2_Fc - Sphagnum fallax MG | ecosystem: Host-associated > Plants > Peat moss > Unclassified | place...
AAAGGAATGGAAACAAATGAAACAAGGAAAGGGAAATACAGTAAAATAATTTTAAAAGAAAAAAAAATTCCAAAAATGAAGAAACCAAATAAAGAGTAAAAAATAAGAAAAAATAAAACTTATTAATATTGAAGAAAAACCCTACTTGAAATAGAATGAGGTGTGTCTTTTTTCTCCAAACTTCAAACTTGCATCCAAATAAATATATATAAGTGAAAAAAAAACACTTTATTTTTATTATACAAAATAATAATAAAAATAAAAAACACATAAAAATAAAAAAATAAAAAAGTTAAAAGTTTCTAAAAAAAATTAAAACATGAACCAAATTTAAAGAAACCGGGGGACTTCATAGTGGCCGAAGGTCACGGGCACCCATTAGTTTAAAAAAAAAGTAAACTTGAATCATTTCATTTGAATAAAATCTTAGTAAGATATGAATTTCAAAATTTATGTTTTTGTAATGTTTAAAATGAAATATTTGATAAATAAAATGTAATGTAACATATTTTTACAATAAATGGGGTGGTTTGATGGTAAGGGTGGTTGCCTCCAATCCAAAGGTCAAAGGATCAAACTTCATGGGTGGTGTTGTGTTGTGGTCAACAATGGTATGTTGACTAAATATTCTTCTATCGAATTCTTAGAGGTTGATTACGTGGCCTACCTACCTAAGTTAGATTTTTAACCTAACGTAGGTAGTGACATGTGTCAATAAATAATAGGCTTTTAAAATCTTGAAATTAATTATATATATATATATATATATGTAATTTAATTGATTTCTATGTTAGTTAGTTAATTAACTAACAAGTGAATGGTTTGGTAAATTTGTATTTCACTCGAAAGTAATCTTGTTTCATTAGGTATTAGTAAAACAAGTCATTGTCCGCAACAACTGGTCCATGTTCAATAGGGGATTAAATAATTTCACTAAGTAAAAATGTCCAAATTCTCTCAAAATCTAGTGAAACCCATAATGAATTAAGACGCATTTCCTAATAGTGATGAACATGAAATTAACAAAAACTCCACTATGTAGGATCATTTGATGCGATGATTTTATGTGAATCATCATAATTTGAAATAAAGCAAACTTTTTGAGTACCCTAACATTATATGTGTGAATATGAAGACTAATGTTAATTATCATCAATCATGATGATAAATTTCAACATGCCATGTGGAATTTTTACAATTGCTACCTAGGTGTTAAGGTGCCCACCATTAAAGATGTTAACACCATGTGTGAAGACAACATAAACAATGTTTGTACATTTTTTTATGACATTTGAATATGGGTAATTTTGAACCCATTGATTTTTGTAAACAAAAAATTATGCCTTGTGATTATATGTGGCTTTGTGGCCATAGTAAATCAACACCCACCAATGCACGAAGCATGATGACTAGTGTGTGGATAGGAAACAATTCTCCTAGGTTGTATTTATGTCCCATACCTTACCATGATGAATACCTATGTACTAACCATTCACATGCATCTACTTAATAACCACCACATTTGGCACATATTTCCATACCTACAAATAACCCTTCACATTATCTAGCTATTTATTAATTATGATACTTACCCATTTAGATTTTTACAACCCATTGATCATGCATTGGTAGGTGCTAGGTCATTTAATCCTTAGTATGCCAATTAGTAAATAAGTAAACATTTTATTGGTTCATTAAAGTTATGAAAACATTTATACTTATGATTTGGTTGGTTTTGAAATTTTTGAAATTATAAATTAGGCAATATTTTGTAATCACAACCAAAGGCTTTATTGAAAACCTTCATTTGACATTTCATTTGAATATTTGTTAACAATTTCATTCATGACCTTGAGTGCGCGTGGCCCATTTCACCCTAAGAAATTTTTGAAATTCATATTCCATGCATACAGTTTTTGATTCCATGACATTGGAGCGGTGGAAATAGTGTGATAAAATATTCAATCAAACAATGTTGTTGTGATGGGGCATGTTTTAATAAGGCAAAACAAAATATACATATATTGATGAGGCATGCATTTGCGGATTGCACATTCTCCTTTAAATAATACAAATCACTAGTTTTTTCCAAAGCCCTAAATCTTACTTTTAAAATATTTTTATTAAAATAATATTCAAACTTAAAAGGTTAGAGATTTTTTTTATTGTATTAGAAGGGCGCTTTAGATTTTAAACATCCCTTTTAAAAATAAGAATGGATATTACATATACTATTTACAAGCAAGAAAGATCTTACACCTACTTAAACACACATTTTTTCCTTTAAGTGTAAATTCCTTGCCATTTTTATTGCTTCATGATCTAAATTTATTTAAGCTTATGATAAGGTTCATTATGTGTTTTATGGTGATTAAGACCAATGGGTAGGGGAAATTCCCAAAATGGGAAATCACACTTGACAACCACTTCATTCTATCCTAGGCCTATTATTTTGGGGATGTCCCTACCCTTAAGCTTTCCCTGCACAATAGATCTCCCCGTTCCCATCATCATCATTTGCTTTGAATTTTTTTAAAGAATGAAAACCTCATCCATTATAAGGTGAATATAACTTTCTTATGAAAATAAGAAAATATCTTCAATTATGAGACATGCACCAAAGCAAAAATAACCAACTTTTTAAGGTGAAAGAAAGTAATGAGATTGGATACTACCCAACTTTAGATTATGTGATGAACGTTGCACCATCCATTGGAAACCTTTTATGTATTACAGAATGTGGCAAACTTAATAAAGCAAATTTTCATTACGTTTAGTGATAATATTGGTTATGAAAATAGTTGAAATAATGCCAAAATAAAACAAAATAACCAAGCACAACTTCGTTGTGTGTGAACCACAATTGGGTTAACAAGTTTTTCCCTTTTACACATCATGTAAACTCTCCACTTTGCCCTTGCTATAAATAAAGAACTACCTATGTAAGTGGGTAAATATCATAGGTATGTAGGCAAGGATTCAAATTTGTTGCCACCAAGTAAGTAAAACTCTTGGTGGATATTTTGGCAGATAGATGCAGGTGGATGGTTCAACATAATTAGCCTCTTCCATGTGATAAATACAACAAAAAAAAGGAAAAGGTCTATTGTTCACACACCACCAATCTTGCATATAGTGCATTGGTGGGCGTTGTTTTTTTTTTTGGTCACTTTCAAGTTGTTAATCTACTTTCCATTCCCTTCCGATAAAATATTTGTTGATCCTCATTGAATTAAGACATTAACTCTTAACAATTGGTAATTGAATTATCACATCAAACATTTAACATTAGTAATCAAATTATGATTTATATCTTCCTTATTTTGCTTGTGTTTTTTTGTAATAATTTATTCTACAACATTTTTTCACATTCAAAAATTGGGTCTATCATTTCCTTTTTCTTTTTCATGTTCATAATGTGTTAGTAGATCTGAAATCTTTTAAATTATAATTAAAAAACTTTCAATAATATTCAAATTGGCTAATAAAATGTTTTCATGGGTTCCGACTTAATGTTGGAACCAACATTTTTTTTGCAAAATTTCGCCAAAAAGGAAAAAAAATATTTTAGAAGAATATTCTGTTGCATTTTTTTTGGAAATTTGAAAAAATTCATCAAAAAGTTAAAGGTTTTGAACTTTTTTTGCTAGATTTAGAAACTCTCCAGTTGTGGGTTGCCAAATAAAAGTAGGAAGACAAAAGAAATTTACTTTTGTGCCTGTCATGTTGCCATTTAATGTTATATCCTTCTTGGGTTACTAGCCAATGGTGCTACATGAGAAAATTGAAAAACAACTCACTAGTTGGAATGTACAATTATAGTCAACAATATACATTATTATATAAACAATTACACTTACACACAAGTGAAGGAATTTGCATTTTTGGGTACATTGGTTATTGCAAGGTTCTAACTACAAGCTTGAGGAATTCCTTATTATGTGCAACATCATTTGTAAAATCTAGTATCCCATTGTGATCATTTGAACCTTTCCTTTTGCCATCACCTTTTTGTGTTTTTTCATTTTCATCTTTGATTTGTTTCCCACAATCTTTAAGTCTTTTCCTATTTTCATCTCTACATTTGTCATTGTTGTTTTTTCTTCTTCATATTCACCTTTCCTTCCCTCATTATGGATTTGTTGCCTCTGAACATTTTTTTCATCTTTTTATTGTTCTTTAGCTTGTCTACCTTCTTAATGCATGGAGGAACTTCCTTCTTTGGTCCCAATGTTTCTATTTAACCTTTTTTTACATCCTTGGATTTTTTTTGCATTACATTCATCCTTCAATCTGCATCATTCATGTAACCATCAAATTTGTCAAGGTTTCATTTTGACTTGTCTTCCTTTGGTCCCCAAATAGTGTTTGCATTTATTTAAACCACAAACATGAATAGATTAATATAATAAGGGTGTTAATCCACCATAAGATTGCAACAATGAACAAATGTGGCATGTCTTAGGGGTTTTAGGTTTAAAGTTTCAAAGTAGAAATCTTCTCATCATGTGAAAATTTGCAAGAATAACCTTGATTACATTCCCACACTAGAATGCATAACACATTCTTCTTTCTTCTCTTTCTAACTTATTCATTATCTTCTTTTTTCTTGTAATTCTCCATAAGATCCACCTTAATGATGTAACCTACTATTCATGCCCCATTCAAGTTATCTACACAACAAGCTTAAATTTCAATCAAATTGCTTATAAGAAGAAGGAGAAACTATTGTAACCTTAGCCTTGGGCTCACGACCAAGGCAAAGGCTTGTAAGGTTGCGGGCCAAGAGGGAAGCCCAGGAGTGAAGGAAACTGTGAGGGAATGAACCCCCACACTCCCAAGGGAGCTTTCACTTTGAAAGTTGTAGTCTTAATGGACTTTCGAATTTTCAAAATACGATTGCAAGGGTCAAAACCCAATGGATTGAGGAGTTTTTATACCATTGAAAATTTCTTGGAACTTAGATGTCTAAAATGGGCTTACATAACCCATTTGGACATTTGAAATACGAGTTAAGGCCAAAAGAAGGGTTGGGAGTCAAATTGCCAATTTGACTCCCGACTACTAAAAGTTGAAAATCACCTCGATTTCCTTGCATGTAAGTGGCGTGCAAAATACCGTTGGAAAGCTCTCAACAAGAGCTAAAACTTTGCTTTAGACCTCATCTCAATCAAAGGTTTGCACGCAAAGTTATGGGCCCCCAAAGTCGTGGGAGTCTTATCTATGAGAATTTTGGGACTCCCATTTGGGAGTTTCGGGACAAAATGACATTTAGGTGTTGGTCTTATGGTTAGGCACAAAGTATACTTTAAGGGTGAAGGTGGTGGCTTCCCCCAAATCTAGGTTGTGGTGAATCTTTGTGAGTCCGAGTTTGCCTATGGTTCATCCTAACATAAAAAATTGTTCCAACTATGCATTAACAAACTTGTTGTTGATTTTGTGCAGGTTCATGTGAGTGATTAAATGCTTGTCATTCTTCCTAGTCCCATTTTGGAACTTCAACACGCCCCTCTACCCTTAAAATGTTGCGAGCCAAAAAACGTGTTCTCAACTCCTTACTCTTTCGTTGTTTTTATCTTAGATTCACATTTGAATCTATTAAGAAGCTTGGGAGTGCGTTAAAAATCATAAGATTAATTTCTTGCACTTTTCAATCCCAATGCCCAATAATAAAACAATCGAACAATAACAAAAAAAAAAAAACGAGGGAAAAACTCCACTAACATTAATCTTTAACTAGTCCCAGTTGTGTAACTCATTGATACAAAGCACAATGTTACATTGATCTTTTGTAATGCAAGAAAAACAGAACCTTTAAATTTTATTGTAACGTTGACCTTCACCATCTCACATTAACCACTTGCCCATAATGACAGACTCATACCATTCAAAAACATAAAAAACTTTCAATAATCATTAAATTTCAAGAATTCAAATCATGAAACATGAGGGAGAAAGGATTGCAAACAAATAGACAAACAAAAAATATAACTATAAGTTTGAAATTGGTAAGCATATCCATGAATTCATCATTAGACCCAAAACAGACCTTGAAACCCAAAATTGGAAAAAAAACCAAAACAAAATCCAAGAGCTACTATTAATGCAAACAAATCAATGCACATAGAAAAAAACTGTAAGATCGATATCAACAAGCATATCAAATAACTCATCATTAGACCAAAAACACACACTCACCTTCAAACCCTAAATTGGAAAAGAAAAGAAAAAAGCCAAAGGAACTTATTACTAATGTAAACAAATCAATGCACAACATATATAACTATAAAATAAAAATTGGTAGGCATAGCCATGATGTCAATAGACCCAAAAAACACACACACATGCCCTCAATCCCTCCACCATGAAAAAACTTAAGAAAACAACCAAAAAGAGAGAGATGAGAAGAAAGCTACTAATGACTTAGTGAAAACAACAAGTAGGTCGCCTTTTGTTAGATTGAAAGGGAGGCCGCAGACATAGATATAAGTGGAGTCCTTGTACTTAGCATGCTAGGAATCTTGATTGGAAATACCATAGACCTACTCCCACACAATAACCTTCTACATGTTTTTCACTTGTGTCAACGAATTCATGATTCCCCCACACCCCCAACTCCAGCATCATCATAATCTGCTTTCTCTTTTCTCCACAGATGGACCGACGGACGCAAAGCTCCACAATACAACATTGGTGTTGCCGCTCTACAACTCCAGCATCACCATAATTTGCTTTTTCTGTTCTCCAAAGATCGACCGACGCAAAGCTCCACAATCCAACACTGGTGTTCCCGCTCTACAACTCCAGCATCATTATAACCTTCTTTTTCTTTTCTCCACGCAAAGCTCCACAATCCAACACTGGTGTTGCGTGCAATCTGCAAATCCTAGCTGGTGTTTGCTTGCAATCTACAAACCCTAAAAGTATTCCTGGTCTTGCCAATTCGTTGAAGCTTTTTGGCCGCTCGATCGAGGGCCAAAAAGCGTTCACACTACGACGACCCACCTCTACATGTGTGAAAACTGATATCAGTAAATTCACCAAATTTTACTCCCAACAGAGAAAGGAAACAAAAAACTCCATTCCTTCTTTTACTTCTGTTTCCAGATCAGAGCAAACTGCTAGAATCCACACCGTCGATGCTCGGAAAGATGCATTTCTCGGTAAAGGAATCCAACTAAAATCTGATCGATCCCAGAGTGCGCACACTACGAGGACACGTGGAAGTTCTTTATTGGTGTATAGCATGATGCTTCCACGCGCCCTTTTCACACTGGAAAACCCACCCACGACGAGTGCGGACAAAACGCGCTTGCCCGCCGGCGAACGGGTCGAACGCAGCAGCGTCTTCAGGTCGCTTCCGGCCTGCTTGCGTCCCTGCGTGTGCGAGGAGATTTTGTGCGGTCGATTCCCTTGCGAGGAAGGTGAGCAGCTTCTAGATTCGTTGAAGGGTTTGCAGTTCAGAAGTTGAATCGTTTTTCCGCTTTTTTTCTTGGAGAAATTTCGTTCATTTTTGATATTCATTGCTTTGAAAGCGACAATAAGGGTTGCGAGCGAGTTGTGTGTTAGAGCGATCGGCAGCAGTTCTCTGCGTTATTCTTGTTATGAGCCTTGGTTGCTTGACACACTAACTTGAAGGATTGGCTTGCGAAAGTGTGGAATAGCGAGCATAGTAGGACTTTTTTGTGGTGCTAGTTGCAGAGTCTATAGGTGAGCGGATTTGGCTCTTAGAGACTGAGAGGAAGAGGGGGAGAGAGAGTCTCTTTTGAGCTTAGTTCGGTTGACGTTTATAAAGTGGGATTTTGTGCGGGGGATTTTTCTTGGTAGTGTTTTTTGTTTTGCTGTGAGAATGAAGTGGTTCGATAAGCTCTTTGGAAGCTCAGGATCTTCACATGATTACGATGGAGAGGGATACTATTATGGTCACCCGCCGCCCTACAATTCTGGTGGCTGGCATGGACCGGATTTCTTCTCGGTACCTACCTATTAGGCCTTTTCCCCTTTTCTTTCTTGTCTTCTTTTGCCGCTCTGTTTCTTGAGCTGTGGATCGCCGCATGGGTGGCTTTGACATGCAAAGTTTCGGTGATTCGTTTGCTGAAAGGATGATCTTAAAGTAGTCATTTCTATGGAGGTGCTGAAGGATTTGGCTACATGTGTGAAAACAGGATCCAAGGAGGAGGGACGAGGGAACATCTTATGCCAATGACTGGCCTTTCTATCCAAATGACAGACCTTATTACTCCCATGAGAGGCCTCCATACCCCAGTGATACACAAAGCAACGAAGAGCTTGATCGAGCCATTGCCTTGTCTCTAGCAGAGGACCACAGTTAAGCCTGTCCTGAATTGCCATTGACATTTTTTTGCCTCAAATTAATTAGGGATCAGTTCGGCAGTTTTGTAGATGAAGAATTCTTGAAGTTAGAATTGTGCAACTGTGAGCATATCAGTATTTCCAAAACTTGAAAAAGGCTGGGCAGTGTTGTACTTCACCTTTGCTGTGTATTGGGAACCCTACCTCTCATGAGAGGTAGGTGTGTGTGTATCTCGTCTGATGTGATTCTTGGAAAACCTGACATCTGTTTACTTTCTTTGTGGCATGTGTCTCCAGGGAGAGAGAGGCCAGCGCAAGATCTTGAGGATGAACAGTTGGCTAAAGCTCTGCAGGAAAGCTTGAATGTGGATAGTCGACCCCGTTTTGGAAACCCATTCTTTCCTCCACATGTTCCTGAAGTAGTCCCAAGGCAGACATCTGACTTTCTTTTTTTGAGTACTGTCTTATACTCAGCCATGTAGTGGCAGAGACTTCAAAATTAGAAACCTTGTTAACATGGCCCATTAAGGTCCACTGGGTTGGGACCTTCTTCTTGCCCAGAGTGTGAAGCCACAACAAATGAAGTTATGGGAGTATGAGGGCAATATGCACTCATGAATTGATTTGCTGATGCTTGATTCTTTTTTATGTTGTAATTTCTATTGCTATTTTGTCATCTTGGAACTATAAATGTTATTATATATTGTACCGGCTGAATGACCCCAGAGCTCATGCTTCATATTTGTAGACTGGTTCTCAATTTCTTGTCTGGCCTCGTCAACCAGCTGGCAACTAATCTGGGCATACTAAAGCTTACAGGGTTTGCTGGGTATTTTACAATGTGATAGATCAAATTGTGCTGGCTGTGACCAGCCCCTTGGATATGGGCGCTTTCTGAGCTGCTTGGGAAAAACCTGGCACCCTAACTGTTTTTGTTGCCGTCTGTGCAACAAGCCAATTTCTGAACGCGAGGTGCTTGACTTTTACCGCTACCATTCAAGCAATATTGTGGATTGCAACTGAAGTTTCCAGTGATGCAAGTCATCAGCATTTTTATCATTGACCGACTAAACCTTGATGTCTTTCAGAGTAAAGATGAGTTCGTGGTATTCATATGTGCTAACTGAGTGTTTATTGTCATAACAGTTTTCAGTTCAGGGAAGGGATGCTTACCATCGTGACTGCTACAAGGAGCTTTTCCATCCCAAGTGTGAAGTCTGTCATGATTTTGTAAGCATGCTCTTTTGTCAAATACTTGATTATGAGGATCAAGATGACATGTGATACCTCTGTATGGTGTAGCATACTGTGAACTGAATTTTGTCCCATTGCCAACTAACAAACACCTTAGAACAGTATGTAGTTCGTATGCATTTGATGCTCTTTACACTTCTATTTTGGAATCTTCTCACAAATTAACAGATTTTCTACTCTGCAGTTCTATAGATATCAATAAATGTAGTCATACAGTGCTCGCCACACTTCTATTTTGTAAATTCACAGATTTTTTACTCTGCAATTTTGTAGATACCAACAAATGCTGCAGGGTTGATAGAGTACCGGTCTCATCCATTTTGGAATCAAAAGTATTGCCCAAGGCATGAGCGGGATGGCACAGCACGATGTGGTAGTTGTGATCGTATTGAGGTGGAGCTTGCAGATGCTTTCCTGAACTGTATCTCTATTACATTTGAATTGTGTGATGTTTTCAGATTAGGTTATCATGGATTCTAGTTATCCTGTTCTTATGATACACCAATGGATTTTAGATGGGTCATAAATTGAATGCCTGAGGGTTACTCACTATTGTATCCTACTAGACATTCTAATCACATAAAGCATCTGCAGGCAGGATGGTTTTTGATAGGGGTGAGGGGTAATGGATTTTCTGTGCAGGCTGAAGATGTGCGGTATCGTACACTGAATGATGGGCGGAAGCTATGCTTAGAATGCGTTGACACTGCAGTTTTGGATACCAAGGCATGCCAACCCCTATACCGTGAGGTTCTGAAGTTTTATAAAAACCAAAGCATGAAGATTGACCAGGAGATACCTATGCTTTTGGTGGAGCGAACAGCCCTCAATGCTGCTCGTGAAAGTGAGAAAGATGTGAGTTGAATACCAGCTTACCAAATTTTCAATGAGTTGCTTGAGATTGCTGTTTTCCATCTGCTTGCACCTCAATTATGTATGATTACCATTGCTGTGCCATGTGCACATGGGTTAAGTACACACATGATTTTCAAGAATATGAAAATCTATATACATTTGGGTCAAAGTGTGCACTGAATGGAAGCCTGTCTTTGGACCTATCAAGTTCATGGATTATAGAGGTATGGGGTCATGTCGTCATCCAGGCGTTGAGCTCTGGCTTACAGGGTAGGATGATGACTCATCAATTGGCATGGGTGTTGATTTGTGAGTTGTAGGGACATGCACATTCAGCAGAGACACGAGGTTTGTGTCTTTCAGAAGAACAGACAATCTCTACTGTGAGTTCTATACTTATTCCTGTTATCTTACTTGTGAACAAGATAAGTGCACAGATAGCCAGACATACTCATTGAACTCATATGTGGCCTGTTCGCTACCATATTTCTCTCATTGCACTTTATAATCCTTTATGAAATTACCAGTTGACAATTTTCTGAATGGCAAGACTTTTGATTTTCGTGGGTAAACTAAAAAGTTTTTTTCAATACACTTCATGCTTAGGAGTATGTTCAACTGTTGAGTGAAAGCGATGAGGTGCTTACTGATTTGCTTGCAAATGTCTATCATAGGCACTGGCAGGATTAGGGTGTCTAAATGAGAACTTTTAGTTCTGGTGGCCTTATTATCAGGACATCCCCTATAGCGATAGTTGTCCAGTGATTCTTATCATAGTTACCCTCAATGTAAAATTTTGGCTTAGAATTATACCTGTGTAATTGTTAATTTAGCTCCTTAACACCAATTGGCATTATCTCTGGACAGGTGGTTGGGAGGAAGCCAAGGATGCCAATGGGTCCTGCATCTTTGTTTACAGAACCTCAAAAGCTGGTCCGACATTGTGAAGTCACTGCAATCCTTGTGCTGTATGGCCTCACCAGGTAAAAAGATGCCACATAGCTGTGTCAGATCTCATGGTTAGGGGATCACATGAATTCACTCTCAGTTTGTCTTCTGAAGCTGACTTTGAGCTAAGGACAATTTGTCCCTTAAGAGGTTCTAGTGGATACAGATTGGTTTGTAAAGGATATTCATTGTACTAGATCGTCTAATCCAGGTAAACAGAAGATCAAAAACCCTGAACCTGAAGCTAAAACTAAAATGCTGTGTTTGATGGCATGGTCTGTATTGCAGGTTGCTGACTGGGTCAATTCTGGCTCATGAGCTTATGCATGCATGGCTTCGTCTTGATGGTACTGAATTCTTCCTACTGATCTAAAGCATTCTTTTTCTTGGTTGGCTTTCCTGGACCATCCTCTTCCATGCATCTTATTTCATACATGCAAAAACTGGGGTTGATATGTTGTAACAGCAAGTTACATCTAATTCTAGGTTAGGAGAATGCACTATATGTGAGTCTTTTTTTAACACTCCAAGGACCCGTGTCCATTTTCTGTAGCCATATGCTAAGCTCTTTGCATGCTTGTATGGTGGAAGTATCCTCACCATTTTTACTGTGAGAACTTCACATGGTTAGCTCTGGAAGGGATTTATAGTGAACCAAATTGTTGTAATTTCAAGGGGAAACACATTTTGTTAGATCATGATTAGGTGATTGAAACCAACCTTGGCACTTGCAGGAGGATTCCCCAATCTACCAAATGATGTTGAGGAGGGTATTTGTCAAGTTATGTCACACATATGGTTGTCAGGTGAGCTCAAGAATATGACAAGCTCTGGCTCTTCTTCAGCACACAGTGCAATTGAAGCTCGGCTGGGTGAATTTTATCTCCACCAGATTATGACAGATTCATCACCAGTATATGGGGAAGGATTCCGTAGAGGATATGCTGCTGTGACGCAATTTGGGCTCTCACGTACGCTTGAACATCTCCGCCTTACCAGAGACTTCCCTTGATGCTTTACTGGGGCATGAATTACTTCCTCCCTTAAAGGTGGGGTCACAGATTCCCATTCTCCGTCCAGTGCAGCTGCACAAGTAGAGCACTAGGACTATTATCTCTTAGTATTATTGCCACCTTGGTTTTCCAACAACAATTGTGTGGAATTTCAACATATGCTGAGGAATTACTAAGGCGAGACCAGAATAGGACTTTACAACGTGTATTTAGCCAATTTTACTATTCCCATGAGGCCAACAAAGTAGTTAGCTAGAGAGACTTTCATGAGGATTATGTTATATGCAGTCTTGTAGTGAATCTGACATACTATCTGACACTGAAGTCTGGGAGGTGCACTACTGGCAATTTCTATAGTATGAAAAGTTGGACTATCAAGTAGCATGTACCCCTCCTACTGAAGACACCCTTCTAGGAATCAACTAGACAGATTGGAGTCCAGGATATAATTGAAAAAGTTCATAAGGAATTGTTGGGAAGATTGTGGTAGAACTATGCCAGTGGGATTGGTTGGAATTATGAAATCCCAGTACTAACATAGGTGAACAGAATATGCACAGTTATAGCACATAAAAAATTGCTTGTCTTATTATGTTTCTGGTACCTAAGTACATCCTAGACTTGTCACTAGTTGTGACTTGCATATGCATGAGGTCTTGTAGATTTGGTGCTGGGTGTAGGCATTGGATGTGTATGGCAGCACCTCTAGATTGATGAGGTCAGTCGGAAGCCATGGCAGTGTGGCAGTGCTGCTCATGGCAAAGATGATGGCCTGGCTCTTTGACTGACATGCAAAAGGTTGCGACTGCACTTGTTGTCAAGTTACCTTTTGAAGTGTTAGTGTTGTTGTGGAGATTTCTCTGCTATCAAAGAGATAAGAGTAAAAGGGGCAAGATGTGATTAATGTTTTTGCATCCTCCAAAGTCCTCAGAAGACCTAAATTTTCTACATTGTGCGATGTCTGGTTTAATGTAAGTTGTATAACAAGGGTTATGTAGGTGTATTGCAACTCAACCATTTGGCATGATGGTATGCTTCTTAACCACTGAACTATGCTTGATGTTTTGGTTGAAGAGTTTGGTTTTTTAATTGGGCTAGGGCTATCAACTGCAACTTGTGGGTCTTGTGTATGATTTGTATCTTGAACTGGCAACTCTACGTTTTTCCTTACATTATCATATACATTCTTCACATAATCTTTAACCAATAAAATCTATCAGAAAGCTATCAGAATGAGTCTTTAGTAGTTATACATGTGTTCAGCTTGACTTTAAAGGTGGTCATTACTTGACTAGTTGATAAACAAGTGATGGAGTTTGGCCTTGTTGAGGCGGTGAGGCAAATATAAAATCAACCATTCATATGGTAGCTCAATTTTTCAAGAATACGACAGTGAATCTCAAAGGTACCTTACGATGACACAAGTTCTTATCCAAACATTTCAATAAAATGATTCCATAAGTGTTTCTTTGAACTATGATAGACTATATAGGTCACTTGTAATGTGTTTCAATAGACCCCACCTTTACAATCCTCCCATTTGTTCTTGGATTGACAATCAGCTTGACCATCTCCTTGGTGGCATTAGGGTTAAATTTTTTCAAAAGATTCTGGATAATCACTATCCAAACTCCACAAGCTCTATTTGCATTTTATTCAAATATTTCAACAATTTTATCTGATTTTGTTTAGTGCCAAATAGATTGGACATGCAAAACTTATCAGGTGGGCCTTGATTTTTCAAATGTCATTTAAGTTTGACATGCAAGGATTCAAAAAGTGGTTAATTCATTAGTGTCATCTAATTCTCAACATTAATATGACAAGTTGACTTGACTTGTGTTTGGAAAGATTAAAGTAATGGTATGTATCTAATAGCTTTTGAATTCTTTTGACAACCTTCTATGATCTTTACAAGTGAGATTTCAACAATCATCATATATTCACGACGTTTTGCATTGCCAACCAATCCCAATATTTCATACCATCCTTTAATGATCAAGTTAAAAGTGCTTAGTACAACTTGGCAACACATACATCAAGCTCATGTATATGTAACTACTTTTACAATCTAGAGTTATACAATAGGCATTTCATGAGCTTGTGAATTGAGGAGTTGAAAAGGAGGTTACTAAAGCAAAGTAGAAGGGAGCAGCAAAGAAAAGTTGCAACCAAAGAAGCTACTATTTTAAACCTACAACTCATTGGCACAATCTTTGTTTTTCCAGCATTTACAACAAATTTTGGACAATACAAATTAGTGTCACTAGTTCATGTGTTCAATGTTCATTTTATGAGATATATATATATATATATATATTACAAATCTTCAACTTATTGTTTCCATTCTCCTTTTGCACTAGATTTCCCATGTGTGTGAATATTGTATTAGCCTAGCAAGTTCAACATTTTAATGTTGAA
>Ga0116228_10002985_pt1 | contig 14797 bp, 14 predicted proteins | sample S1TSphfallax_2_FD_89694 | JGI IMG/M metagenome (GOLD analysis project Ga0116228, IMG submission 89694) | Host-associated microbial communities from peat moss isolated from Minnesota, USA - S1T2_Fc - Sphagnum fallax MG | ecosystem: Host-associated > Plants > Peat moss > Unclassified | place...
CTCAAAGAAATTTGCCAAGTGTATTCAGAGGGCACAAAATATATTTGCAAATGCCTCTCCTAGAAAAGGGTGGGATATTAAAGCTACTCCTTAGGAGTGGGAAGGATCTTACTCCTACTTATAGGTGTAAGACCACTCACCCCCTACACCTAAGGATATCTATGTATGTCTAGGTCCATGTTAACCTTTGCCTTGTGCTTTGCAATGGGTAAAGCCCAAGTCTGGACTTAGTTGTCACTTCTCTATCGGCCCCTTATTTTGGGAATGGTTCAGATGTCGGTTATTATCCAGTTGTGGATGAACCTCAACTGAGTTAATATTTGGTTTCACCGTGGTAACCAATTTGTTAGGAAACAGGTCTCATAATTTAGGTAGAAAAATAGGTAATTACTAGGTTAAATTGGATGGTTGATACATAGGTAAGGGCTGTTTTTTTATCACCGACTTAGTAACAACCTGCTTGTTGGTTGTTAGTAAATAGCAAGTTAAGAAAGGCAACTCAGCTAACCACACCATGGTTAACTACGGAACTGAAACTCAACAGAAAACTGTTTCTTGACCACTTATCATCCATCCTTCATGGTGCACTGGTGAGTGCGGGTTGGCTGTGGGCCAATTTGCTGCAAGTGAGTTGGCAAAGGAAGCTTGTTTTACTACCAAAAATGCTTTTGGATGATGGGTATCAATATTGTTATATGCTGCTCGGGATTCCTGAAAGGCTCTGTCTGGGGCCCCCCTGTGTTAAAGGGAAATAAAATGATGCCTTCTTCAGTTGCACTTGTACTCATGCACTTGTGCCAAGCTGAATCCCTACGTTCTGGGATCATCTCAGGGGGTTAGGTACTTGTATAGTAGATGTCACTAATTTAATTCTTTTTATTTCTAAAAATGGCCCAAAATTTCCTAAAAATAAAAAAACTTTTGAAAACCCTTTTTTCATTTTTTGAAAAAAAAATTCGCCAAGTTGTGAAATTCGCCCACCAAAAAAAGAAAAAAAAAACACTGATGTTTGATAGTAACATTTATCCCATTTATGATGATTATGTAGCAAAACTATAGAGTTATCCGCAAAGTAAGAGGAAAAGACAGCACCAGAACCTTGAGTTTGGTCATAAATGGGGATGATACTCAAAGAAGAAAACTACCCAAAAAAAAAAAACATTAGCATTCAATAGGGTAAAACTCAGAAAACCATCAATTTTGGTGGTGGTAAACTGAGTTTCACCCCTCTCTCTCTCTTTCCCTGAGCGCCTCCACTGCTGTTACATATATTTTCACTGCTCTTGCCTGTGTACATCTACTATAATTCCTCTGGAACTTTGTGCATTAAATGCTAAGTTTCAGCATTTCATACCCAGATTTAATAAAGGAAATTTTTTAATTCACACCTTTTTTTGGTTAAATTCACACACTTTCTTCGCGTGTCTGATTATATGCAGATTAAATTTGAGTGTGTCTGTCTCACCACCCCCTATATTCATTTGACTTAGGAATTTATATTATACATTTTTTTTGAAATATATCATAATTTTATTAATAACTTTTCATCTAGACATCAAGGGGGGGTGGGGGCAGACACACTCAAATTTAATCTGCATATAATTGGACGCACGAAGAAAAGTTGTGAATTTAACCAAAAAAGGTGTGAATTTAAAATTCTCCTTTAGTACAATTGCAGGCCCCCCTTCCTCCCTTTACCCTTTTCTTCATTTCCAGCAAAGTACTGTTGCTTCCGAGATGGTGTGAGTGTGCAAGCAGCCACAAATGGCGTGCACGCAAGCTTCGTCATTCCAACTTGCACTCGAGGAATGAAGGAAGGAGGGCAGGAGGTCTGACGGGGAGGAAGAGGAGGAGGACTTCCTCTGCAATACTCTTCTGCTTCTTCTTCTTCCTCGTGATCTCCCATTTGATCGACCAGTATACCTCTGAATGAATATTCTTCTCTGAAGATTTTGATCAAGCGAAAAATTATTCCATTCCTTTCGGCGTTTCATCGCCAAAACATTGACCATTTGTTTGAGAGGAGAAGTCTATGTACAGCTCCATGATCCTAAACCGGCCAGTTTCTGTCCATAGCAAAACGTTGAGTCCCCTCTAGTAGTAGAGCTATATAATGCCTAGCTCCCTGACAGTCTTATAGATCAGGACCACATTGCATGAGAGTTTCAGAGCTCTAGTTCTAGTTGCAATCTCATGTTGAATCAGCTAGTGAGTCTGTGAGGCGCAGCTGGTCGATGATCAGAGTTTTCATCTGAACTCATTGCTTTTGGTACCAGCAGCTCATTAAAAGAAAGTCTAGCCGCAATTGGGTGCAATTGGTCAAGACTCGAAATCAAAGACTGAGTAGCTGACTATTGTTCCTGATCTGTAGCTATAGCAATGAGTACTCATATTACAGTTAGCACTTTTGCTGAGCAGCCTAGTAATTATGGAGCTGCTGCTGCCGGAGTACTACTACCCAAGAGCACAGACTTACTACGGGCCACATCTACAACGTCTAGTATAAATGCTGCTGCTGCAGTAGCTGATTCTAATAATTTTTGTTTGTGGCTGTTGGATCTGGTGAAGGCTGTGGTGCAGAGGATGTCGAGAACAGCCGAGAACTCGCAAGGAAAATCCACCGACATCTTGACCCAGCTCTCCAATATACTGCCCACCGGCACGTTCATGCTGTTCCAGGCACTGGCCACCCTCAGCACAAACGATGGCCACTGCGGGCACACGGACAAGGTGGTGACTGGTGTGATCATCGGTATCCTCAGCGTCATCTGTGCCTTCAGTTGCTTCACGGACAGCTACAAGGCACCCACTGGCGTTGTTTACTACGGCGTTGTCACTACACAAGGGCTGTGGAATCCCTTTTTCGTCGGCTCCGGATTGCCGGATGTTACTGGCCCTTTTTATACCGGTGGGAATGGAAAATACAATCTCAGGTACTACAACTACAACAACTACTACAACTATGCAATCTTGAATTCTATAAGATCAGAGTCTGATTCACAAAAGTGTACACTAATTGCAAGTTGATCTTTTTTTGCAATTCATGAATGTCAAAACATGATCGATCATTATATGAATGAACTTAAGATTGAATCTTATAAACCCATATATTGTGGTTGGTAGTACGTAACAAATTTAGTGAAACCCATGAAATTCCATTCTCATCTTTAAACTCCAGGACCATAATTGATGTATGAAATTCTACTACTGTAGGTTTTTCGACTTTGTGAATGCGAGTTTGTCCGTGATGGCATTCATGGTGCTCTCACTTCTGACAGCTCCTGTCAAGACTTGTTACTACCCGCACATTCGAAGTGCGGTGGTGAACTCCTTGCCACTTTTGGTGGGTGCCATCATCGTGATTGTGAGTCCGTATGCACCACCTGCCAGAAATGGCTTTGGTCATGCCATTCCTGAATCGGCTACCCCTGCAAGCTCTAGCGCTACCACAAGCTTGCTCCGCAGCTCCAGCACTACAAGCACAACATAAAACCAAAACATAATACCATCATCACCCCCAACAAACACTTCATGTTGTTCTCAATACAACAACTTCCTTGATTCCTTGTATTCATGCAACCCATTCCCCTACCAATTTCTCAATGGACATGGATTTATGCCAAGGATGTATTCAATTTGCCATTTTTGGTGCACTCATTCATGTATTCATGTTATGTTCTTGACTAGCTTTCCCTATTACAAAATGTGAGTACAATTCACTAGTTCCCAACCTTTGGACCAATTACAAAATGTGAGTACAGTTCATTAGGTCCTATTCATTGGATCAGTTACAAAATTTGAGTACAATTCATTAGTTCTCGTTCACTTAGTTCTTGTTCATTGGACCAAGGAATCAACTCGATCCCCACTAGGTTCTATTCAATGGGACCAATGAATTCACTCAATCCCCACTAGATTTTAATCGATAGGATTAGTAAATTCACTCAAAATCAAGTTAAAACATTTGACAATCAAGGATTATTTGTGTAGTCTAAAGAAATTTTATAAATCAGCTTGTAAAGAATGTATAGGTAAATTGACTTTAGTTGTTTGGATTTGATCATTGGAATCGACTAGAAATGTTTTTGGTGGGTTGTTGCAACTTTTGAATATGGAAGATTGTGGATTACTTATTAGATTTTTTTTTACTATTTAGCCAAAACTTAGTATATGGATTTTTAATTTGAATTTTTTCACATTTATTTGAATCATTTAACATAACTTGCAAAATGAAAAAATATAAATAAATCTATGTAGATAAATAAATCAGCTTATAGTTTGTAATTTTTATTGTTATTTAACATTTTTTTGGTTCCTTATATTGTATATAAAAAAAGATAGTCCTTCTTTTTACTCCAACAATGCTTTGACCTTAAGCAAATGATCATGGATTCGAAGCATTTGAAAAAAAATAATGAAAAACAATATGGATAGAAATGCATCCAAATTAATGGATTCTTTCATTTAAACATATTGTTATAACTTAATGGCACATTCATATTGAAAGTTTGATTTTTTTTATGGATAGATATATTATTAAAATATTATTTTATGTATAGCATGTCAAATATGAACAAGTTTCAAAATTCTTACCAAGTCTGGGAAAAAATTCAATATTTTGTCTTTTGAAAAAAGTTCAAGGACTTGCAATGAATGTTTAAACAAATTTCTTTAGCTCAAAATTCTTACCCAAACACCATAGATACTAATGTACATAAAATGTACAAGTTTGACAAAAATCAAGTGCCCTATTGCAATGTAAAAAAAAATTTAAGTGAAAATTTTAGATATTCTTATATAATATAATAAATAGCCAAGCCTACTTAACCTACTATTTAAATAGGCCTACTTAATAAGCATAAGTAGTAGGTTATCTAGAAGTTAGGTAAGTTACCTACTTACTTATTATCTATCTAACAATAATAAATGATTGTCGAATTTATGTTTTAATAATAATAATTAATGGGGCAAGATTTTTTTTTGACATATTGATTATATTCAAAACAATAACTTAAAAAATTAGTAAAAACAAATGGTACCTAAATCAATTGTTCAAAATGGCACTTTACTCAAATTGGATAAGGGAAGTTTTTAAACTAATTGTTCCAGTTTTTTAAATCATGATTTTTTGTAGTGAAAAGAGAAATTTGAACTTGTCATGGATATTAGGAATTGCTTGATTTTTAAAGGTGATCCTTTTCACTTCTTACAAAAATAATTGGAGCTTGTTGTGGACATTAACAATTGCATGACCTCTAGAGGAAAAAAATTTCACTTTCAATAAGAAGAATTAAAGCTTGTCATGAACATTAACAATTCTTTCACCTTATTTGCAAAGGAGATATTTTTCAATTCTAACATGAAGAATGATTGCAACTTGTCATAGACATTAAAAATTGTCCATATTCAATTGATTTCTTTCTTTTGTCATCTTGTTGCCACTTATTTAACTAAAAGCCTTCTTAAGAGATTATTTGGTTGTTTGTTTATTTTCTTAGAATTTTAAATATTCTATTTTAAAAGTTTCATTTTCTTAATTCCTATTTGTCTACATGTATTTGACATGGTGATAAAACATGTTGTAACATAACCTCTAAAAGGAATTGGAATGAGTCACCATGAATGGGTTAAGTTGGGCAGGATATTCCTTAAATGGTAAAAGTGAAAGACGGGACAATTGTTGATGGGACCCCATTTGGTGGCCCATGGTGCCCAAGAACACTTTAGATCAAATAGCGGATTGAGCTTTTAACTAGCTCCTCCACACATAGGAATGATGATAAGTTAACCTTGATATGAATTTTTTTTCAAGTATAGATTTGTTTATTTAGTGCAAACTATTGCCAAACAATTGGAAAAAATCATTGGAAGGTACACTAGGAAGGTGGAAGGTGGTGATAATATCCCAAATTTCATATAAAATACAAATGATGAAAACTTCGTAAGTTTTGGGTGCATTATAACTTATCTCCTTGCAATTAGGTTTAAGTAACAAAGTTTTCATTATGCATATCATTTTGTTAGCAAGAAATCTTTGAACCTTTCACTTATGCAATTTACAAAACAAGGAAAATGATTTTATGTATGGTTCTTTGAAAGGACATGACGACATGCCTCACTCAAATTTTTTGTGACCGAAAGTTGGAAAAACCTTCATATGCTCACAAGTTTTGTACCCCATTTAATTCACATGACTGACTCCTTTTGACATCATTTTGTGTACCTTCATAAAGCTTCGAACCTTGAAGTATAGTGCACCCCTTTGAATTCAACCCCATCCATGCCAAAAAACCATCCTTGCTTCATTCTATTAACACCCTATCACCAATTCTACTGCCTTCATTGCATGTTTTGCCATCACCAACCCAACTCATTTCACTAACTTCTTGGCCACAATACATGGGCCAACAATTGCAGTTTGGAATGTTCACAAAGTAATGAGCATAAAGTGTACAAACAATTGGCAATAATGAAAACTTAATATCATAACAGTTCATGGACGGTAAAAGAAAACTTAAGAAATTAATTTAATTCTGCACTTGGAACTGTATTATGAATTGGATAATGTTTTTGTAGTTTTATTTGCAAAGGTTGATACCAACGTCGGTTGATTTACAAATTGTGGCAAAACTCCTCTTGTGATAGTTTGGAATGCCATTGTTATTGAAAATATCGGGGAAATGGGGTGACAAGCGGGTAAGGCTGGACAAGCACCGTTCCATTACATAGTTCACTACATCAGATTGAGCACTTCAGATTTGGAATCAAACCCTCTTAAACAGTTAAGAAGTGGTCAGCTCATCAGTGGCCAGATCAACTCCTAGATACCCCAACAAAAAAGAAAATCTATAGCAAATTCTGAAGAATGGGTCATGCATTTTAGAAGATAAAGATTGCATGATTCATCTAATTGCTGCTTCCTGAAATCCAAGTGGAAGCAAATTCAGAAAAAGGAACCAGATTTATTACTAACCCAACTGATGATGACAAATGGGTTCCCTGATGTTCTAAGTGGTACCTGACTTTTGTGAAAAAAACATTGAGAATGAGCCCGGAGATTTGTATCACCTTTCCCCTTCTTCTTTCCAGCTATAAAGGAATTTGTCAGATTCTCCTCATTTTGTCTGTTGGAGAGTATTGAGCATTGGCTAGCGGAAGTTGAAGGACTTAATTAAGGTCCATTGACATCCAAGGATATTACTTGATTTTTAAATACACAAAAAACACAGACTCTTTCAACCTGAGCTCCTTGCTTACCAGGATTTAACAGGGGGCGATTTGAGACATTTCGAGTGCCAGTTTTATTGGGGGATCAATCTTTTGACCCATCTGTTTTTGTGGGGGCAGGTAATGTGTGGAATTATTAAAGCCCCAAACTCATGTCAGACTCTTGTTCAAAATGGATATTGGGATGTGAATACTATGACCTAAGTGGCCTGTAAATGTGACCAGTCCAAAAGAGGTGGCTGTTGAAGCTCGGGTAGCTCTCAAAGTGAAGGTTATTTGTTGTAACTGTAGTCGACCAATGCCAGCAGTAAATGATGTAGGCTTAACAGTCACCGCAACATCGGCAGGGCTAATCCAAGTGATGGTATAAGTCTCTGGTTTAGGTGAGATATTTTTCACAGTTCTTGGAATGACTCGAGTACCTTGTAGATTGGTAATGGTGATTGACGGTATGTTAAGGTCCGTTGATCTGCCAAGGGTTTTTGGGCACAATCTGCCTGTTGATGCAGAAACTTGCCTTGGAGTTATCCCTGAGGTGGCACAAAGAAAGTTTATGTAATCTTGTATTCCTGTTTCCCAAATGTCATCCAAGAATACACACAAAAAATCATTACATAGCAGAATAGTATTTGTGTTTGCAGTCCATTTACAAAACAGAAATTATGCAATTTTGGTGTAGGCCTCAATGTTTTTCTCAGTGTCATGTGTACAATAATAACCAGGGACCAGACTTCCAAACTGTGGAAATTATGTGTTGCTGAAATCAGAAAAATTTACCAAAAATCCCACACACTCACCTGCCTCGAAGATAATTCCTGGATTGAGGGCAGCATTAACATTAAGAGCACCACCACCCATGTCAAACGGTGTGGCTGGTTGCAGTGTTGGGTTAACCCCTGCTGAAACTTGCTGAGCCTGGAGAGGCTGACCGAAACGATCCTTGATATCTGCTGTTGTTACCATAGCTGAAGCTAAGGCTGCTGGACTCCAAAGAGGATTCAATTCTTTCAGCAATGCTGCAAGACCTGCAACATGCGGTGTTGCCATACTGGTTCCTGACATCATTGCCCACCTTTGACCTGGAAAACCACAATTTTTTTTTTTGCATCATCAAATCAGTCAGCAAGCTTGAAAGTACTTCCTTGTTTGTGAACTCCATGATTCAATGTGCACACTGATTGTGTACAACCAAATCGAGCACATGACTACATGATTAAATTTGGGACAGATGGGAGTTGCAATTAATATCATGGCAATGGGATTCTCACTCACCCAAGAAGTTAGGACTATCAATTGCAATAGGTGTCCAAGCACCCCAGATGAGGCTTCCAGGTGCAATGACATTAGGCTTAAGGACATCTGCAACATCAAAATTGAAGTCCATGACATCTGGACCCCTTGATGAAAACAGAGCCACTTGCTGTGCTTGGCCACTGTACTTGGCAATCTGCCCATTCCCAATCTTAGCTTGTGCTCCAAATCGGGAAGCCTTGCCATTTGTGCCTTTGATTGTTTGTGTGTTGTAATAGTGAAGTAGAGCCTGTAACAGTGAAAATTTGCAGATAAGTTCAACAGACAAAACTTACCATTCTAACAACATGGTTGGACAGCTGATTTAGGCTTTACGCTTTAAGTAATTGACTGATTTCACAAGGAGAATTGAGATGCAAGCCAAAATACCTATATGATTAAGATTAGAGAGTAGAGAGATTAGGAAGTGGGGATTAGGAATTGGTGGGCAGGGATTAAGAGCCGGTGTCATGCCTGAGAATTTGCATAAGACACAAGGACAATGGCTGGAATTGGAAGAGGAATTGGAGAGTATTGTTGGCCTGATGAGTCCGAATCCACCATCATGACCACACCAACTGCTCCTAAAGCTTGAAGTGTAGTCACCACAGTTTGCATTGAAGCCCCTCCAAACACAAAGTTGAAGGAATAGGTACAAATCATGAGCTTCCCGCGCACCAAAACCTTGTTGAAAAGAGAAGGTACTTGGCAATCAGCAGGAGTGAAGAGAGGGTTGCTTTTGCCAGTCACCACCGCATCATCAGCCAAAATCATGTCATAGACACCAAGCCCAGGAGTTGGTGCTGCAAAAATACCAGAAAACAGAAAAACTCTAATCTTTACGATCATCAAATGGTGGAAGAAGAACAAGATTTGCAGTGACAATTCCTGGATCATGTAGTTCTACATGCCCATCTACCACATTTTGTGGGAAAAAAAGCTGCAGATCTGCAGCTTCTTTCAGCCTGTCTAAGGATCTATCTATGATACAAAATTCAGATGAGAACTAAAACCCAGGCAGTGGCAGCAGCAGCAGCAGGAGCAGCACACACACACACATAAGAGAGTGAGGATTTGAAGAGTCTTCTTACGTGCCAATGTGACGCCTGGGATGGTGACCCCATTGCCAAGAGTGAGTTCATTGGGGTACAAGCGATCATCAACCCCTGCACCAACAGTGACCACCCAAGGACTGAAAGAAGTAACCGTCTTGAGATAAGGACCTCCATTTCCAGCAGCTTGGACAACAAACACATTGGCCTTCACAGCATTGAGCAGTGCCAAATCCAAGATGTTCAAGAAGGTGCTGGGTTCACCATTTGGTGGACTGTTGGGTCCCAGTGAAAGACTGAGTATATCAACCCCATCAACAACAGCCTGCCAGATTTCATGATGCCACAATATGATCTATCAAAAGTCATCATAAATCACTAGGCTGTGCTTGCAGATCATACACATCCCAGCTGCAAGCCTAGATTCAGTCTAGAACTCCTCAAATCCAGGAAGAATTCCACATTCAGAAAATCAAAAGAATTGAGATCAGTCCAGAACTCAAATCCATGAGGAAATCCATATTCAGAAGTTCACAGAATCCATGAGATTGGTCTAGAACTCAAATCCAGAAATTAGGAAACTGCAGCATCTTGCAGGCACTTACGAACTGGTCAGCAGCTGCTTCCCAATGCATAACTGCATGTAACTCAAGCTGCAGCACAAGTATCAATTGCACACAGACATGATCCAGCATGATTCTAGATCTACAGAATTTTGATCATAACATCTTTGCAACAGGAAGTTGGTCCAGAAACAACACACCTGATCACATGCTGCTACCACATCTGGTATGAAGCCTCCAATTTGGCGGTACAATGCCTTGTATATAGCAAGTCTGTTATAGCATCCAGGATCACACGAAACAATAGATTCAGCGTTGGCCAGCTGCAGAGGTTCAAGGACGAATGCAACAACATTGCAGAAGCTTTACAAAGGTATATACATATATATACAAACTTGTTGAACACAGGAGGATTTTCATTTTTACCGAGCTCTGGGTGCAATTCCACTAGCATTTCCGTAGAAAGCGCCATCCAGGATGACAGGTACTCCATGGTTTCCAGCTGCTATAGAAGCCGTGTGACTGACAACAAGCAAAGATCGTGTCTCGTCAGTGTGTTTTGCAGTTTGACAGTACTGGTATTTTTCAGTCAATTCTGGACAAAACTATTAATTTTGGATTTTTTCTAACCTGGTTGTTGGGATCAAGTTTTCTACTGAATTTGCATTTGAGGCAAAACATTGTTAAACATTTATTTGGTGAGGTAAAACATTATTAATTTCTATCATTGCATCATCTACAGGTGGCCCCCAAATCAAAAGTTTTGATGCAATTTTCCAACTTCCAAATGCTCAATTGTCAATTCTAAACCTAAGCACTCCAGGGAATTTCCCTTTGTATTTGGACACACCTCCCCACACTGAGGATGCGTTCATCATCAGTCAGCAAAACATTCTACTAATCATTCATGCACAACTTCCACCATTCAAAAAAAGGGGACATGTGCTTTATGCTGAGAAGTCTCACAGGCCTTAATCTCTAATTTTAAGGCTCCTACAACCCTAAAATTAGAGAAGGAAGGCCCTGAGGAGCAAGCCTTGCCCTATACTTTTCAAAAGTCCAGAATCAATTACATACATGAACAAACCACAACAACAGGAAAAGATGATAAGAAGGTTCATGATGAACACACATGGATTGGCTGAGGAAGTTGATGCTCATACAAGAAGTTGTGCAATTTCCGTGAAGAAGATTCAAGCTGGTGGGTATATACATACAAATATAAATTGAAGCTGTGCAGGGCTGCTAGAGCTAACCTTCCATGGCCATCTCCATCCAAGGGAGAAGCAAACTGATAAGAAGCACTGAACGCTCCACTTTGGATTGCAGCAGCAGCGAAGTGTTGGGCTCCTATGATCTTGCCATTACAGGAACCGCGAGGGAACTCAGGAGCCACTTCGCATTTTCCTAAGTACTTGCGAAGGGGACCGTAAGCCTTAGACTGTCCCCTGGCAGCAAAGCTCGGATGCGTTGGGTCGATTCCAGTGTCCACAATCCCAATCACAATGTTCTCGCCTGCGCCTTGAAATCCCCCCAATTTCGCCCAAATTCCGTTGGGTAGTCCCAGGTATGCTGGCGTATGGACTGTGCTTTTCTCGACTCTGTAGCTTTTGTGAACGCTTATCACTCCAGGAAAGTCTGCAAGAGCCTCGGCCTGAACCAATGCATTTGTTTAGGGTTTAAGGTTTAGGGTTCGTTTAGATCCACAAACAGAACCAACAAACACATTCAGCCTTCCCTCAATCGCTGAAGATGTCGAGAACATGAATCTAGATGAATCTAGAGCATAACAGTTTGCACAATGGGTCATGTAGCTAGCTTCATGAGTTCATCAGAAGGAAGTATGGTCAACGCTGCAACTGGATTCTGCAAAGCAAATCTTATATCCAGAGCTGGATTGAAGGTCATCATGCATTATGGGTCCAGCTGCAGGAGAGTTTGTTTTCAGGCTGGAGACGATAGAGACATACTTCTGCAGCAGTGAGTTCTACAGCGAAACCGTTGATGAGATGATGATAGCTGTAAAGCTTGGTGTATGGCCTCGTCTTCATGAAGAAGAAGCTGTCGAGAAGTTCATCATGCTTCTTTGTCAAGTGCGTTTTGTACTTGTGCACTAAATTCTTGGTATTGGCCCTGTCACAATCGTGCATCAACAACAGAGTACTTACTATCATCGTGTCGGGACAGTTGGAGATCATGATCAGAAGAAAGTCCAGGACAACTATATAGAGCTAACCAGTTCAAACACAAGCTGCTTCAAACCCATGAAGCAATAATATTTTAGAATGGCGATGCTGTTCAAGTCTTTAGAAATCTTCACGATGCTGAAGAACTCTCCGAATTGGAAGCCACCCAGCAGACTAGAATCTGATGGGGTCGACGTCGCATCAGAATTTGCTGCTGGTCAACTGCTCCCTAAGCTTTCTCCATTCTTCCAGCTAGCTCCGCCACGAGCTCAGAAATTCGGCTAGAAAATGGGCTAGATTAAGTGGGCTAGCATGATCTCTCCAGCTGCCGATGCCCATGTCAAGGAATGCGCCAGTAGAGCTGAATCGGAATGTAGCAAAGAAAGAAAGGGAGAAAAAAAAAAGCAGAAACCTATGCTCGATGATCATGATGCTATCAAGCTCTACAATCAGATCACTTTGGTTCCCATATATGAATTCATGCCAACAAGTTTCTCTCTAACATAGCTTACCTATGGTGTCGCGACTTCCATTTACGCGTAAAGAACTTGGCTGTACCAGTGAAGCCCGGCAAGTGTCCGTTATAAGCCACCACAGGCTCACCTTCGATCACAACAATATAAACTTCCTTCTTGATCGTCGACTCCTGCAGGGCCGTCGTGCTCAGCATCTCCACCCCAACTACTGCATGCACATCCGCCAGCTCCACTAGCTGCAACGTCGAACCCAAAACCAACAAAAGCATACACCACCACCACACTAGTGATCCCTGCATGCGCCATCTCTCATAACTACTCATCTCAACCGCCGTACTGGCATGCAGTACTGAAGCGCAATTCCAACGAATTGCAGCTAGCTTGCAGGCAGTTAGTTATCGATCACTACTACACAAAAAACCGCAGCTAGCTTAGTTTAGCAGCAGCTATATGTGCAACTACTACGACTGGTACTACTACTACTCCCGGAACTGCACTAGCTCATCACGAACTCCAGGAGCTTCTGCGAGTGAGCCAGAGCGAGTCAGGCAACGGAAGCAGTGAAAGCGCGCCGGGTCTCATTCCCAAATCGCTTTGGAACTGGATCGGGTTTGCTTTGCGCGTCCCCAGAAGACGGCGCTGATCGTGAGCCTTCGTCGTCGTCGTCGTCGTCGTCTTCTTTAGTTCTTCCGCCAAATGTAGCAACAAAAACAACAGAAGATTATTGATCTATAACAGGAATTTAATATATTTATTACCCCCCAAAAAAATGGCTCATTTTAGGCAGGTCTGGCATACCACAATTGGAATTCCTGTTTTTTCTCTCTCGCAATTTAATGAATTACACTCTCCCTCGCCCCCCCCCCAACCCCCTTCCCCTTCTCCTCATTTAGGGTGGGTTTTTTTCTTTTTTTTTTTCTTTTTTTCTTTTTTTGGTGGCAATTTTGTGATGTTGCTGAAGTGGTAATTATCAATTTTATCCATAAGATGATTTTAGCCAGATTTGGCTATTTAAATGAATTTTATTTTAATTTTAAAATTGATCTAGCATCCTTCTATATATGTTTCTTCAGGCTTCCTTTCCTTTCCTTTCCTTCCGCCAAATGTAGCAAGAACAGATCCTTAACAGGAATTTAGTATATTACCAAATGGGTCACCTGCAGGTCTGGCGTACTACAATTAGAATCCCTGTTTTCTCTCTCTCTCTCAATTTAATGAATTACCCACTCCGGTAGGGTTTGGGTTTTTTTTTTTTTTGTTTGTTTTTTTGGCAATTTTGTGATGTAGCTGAAGTGGGAATCAATCCATAAAGATGATTTTAGCCAGATTTGGCTATAAGAAAATATTAGAGTAAAAAAAAGATTTTGGCTATCTGCTGTCACTTAAGGTAGAAAACTGGTGATTTTTTTTCGAAACTTGGCGACTAAAAAACTCAAAGAACACTAAAAAAAAAAAAACGGAGCTCCGCGGCAGAATTGAGGAGCAAATTTGGAAGGAACCAGAATGACGCACGCTGCGAAGCAGCAGGAGGAGGAGGAGGAGGAGGAGGAGGAGATGGGGAAACGGATCAGATCATCCCGCTGACTGTGTGCTTGCCGCGCTGCAGCAGCAGCAGCAGCAACCAAAACTCCCACCACGACCCCTTCAGCGACAACAGCGGGACATCAATCAACCTACCCGAGAGCTTGGATTTGGCCGGCCGCCAAATTTAGCGGTTCTGCACGGCCAGACGCCGCTATTTCAGGAAGCCTTTGGGCCCCCCAACACCCCCTCCCCCTCCCCCCATGAACTTACATTGAGGGCCTTGATTTGCGCCTCACCCATTCATTCAATTACTCCACCCCTCACCCACCCACCCCAACTACAATTAAACCCTAAACCCCACCCACATGACTTATGGTACATACACCACCTGGAGTTTTTTGAAGTGTTGGCAAGTGAATGTCACACCATGACTGATATGAATTTGATTCTAACCAAGAAAACACACAGATCCCAGTGAA